>Ga0209085_1001235_pt1 | contig 16261 bp, 25 predicted proteins | sample C_131016_EF_Meta_FD_187310 | JGI IMG/M metagenome (GOLD analysis project Ga0209085, IMG submission 187310) | Freshwater microbial communities from Lake Croche, Canada to study carbon cycling - C_131016_EF_MetaG (SPAdes) (version 2) | ecosystem: Environmental > Aquatic > Freshwater > Lake...
GAGGGGCGCTTTCGACTGGTTGCGTTGAAAAACGTCAAAACGGCAATACGTTTCCTTCCGGCCACGGTCGCGGGTCCACTTCAACGATGTCGCCAGCGGTCTCAACCAGCAGCATTCCGTTGTGATGATCAGTGACTCGGCCATCGTCGTAAGAGCGAGGCGACCAGTTCGCCAGCCGGAAGTTCACGTGGTCGCCAATGGCGAACGTGTCGGCGGCTTTGCGAGTGCCATAGGTCTCAGTCATTCCGGCGATCGCACCGGCGTATTCGTTTTCGTGGGCCATGTGGTTCTCTCCTTCGTGTTGGTGGCGCAGTGTACGCCCGTTCATCTATCAGTCAATCTACTAGACAGGGTTTCTAGTTCCATGTTTTGTGTGTTGGGTAGCGTTAGTTCGTCAGGCAAAAAGCTTTGCAAGAGTGGCACAAAGAAAATCGATGCAGCTGGCCAGCGTCTGAGCGATCTCAGAGTCGGTGCCAAGTTCCTGCCCGAGGCGGATCATGACGAGCGAGTGGATGATTCGGTCGAGGTGACGTTTCATCGGGCCATCCTTGGCAAAAGATTCCTGACGTGCGAGCGACACTGTAGGGTATCGTTAGTTCGGCTGTCAAGGCTTCAGAAAAAGATTCTTGGACGACGTTTCCAGCGTGGAAACGCTACTTCTTTTTCTTCTTTGCGGATTTTTTCCGCTTGGCGGCTGGCCGCTTGGCCAGGTGGTTCTTGCCAACCGACCTGGTGCTCAAGTTATCTCGAGCCTCGCGGGCCGCTTCGATTGGGATAAGCCAAACACGCTGGCCATGTCGAATGCCTCGCAGCCTGCCAGTGCCAAGCAGCATTCGTACCCAGCCTTCTGTGCAGCCCATCAGGTCGACAGCCTCAAGGACTGTCAGGTACTCGCCGCTTTCAAGCTTATGTGGGGTCATGCTTACCATCCTTGAGATACTACCAGATACCGCCAGTTAGACCATCCTTCGCGGACAACCTTGGTCCGCGATCCAACCCGCTCTAGGTCTGTTCACTCGAAACCCTGTACACTATCCCTCGTCCCAAAACGGGGCGATTGTTTTAGCGGATGGGGTCCAGTTTGTACATTTGTACACCATTGGCTAAGATCGCCTCCCTAACCAAAGAGGAGATCAAAAATGGAGTTGAGAGAATTGTTGATTGATCGTTTTGCGCCGCACAAGGATTTGTGCGACAAGACTGTCGTGATGTATCTGGCAACGCTGGCGAGGTTCCGAGATTTCCTTGGGCGCGAGCCTGTCGTGGACGACCTCGACGACCTGACGGTAGCCAAGTTCCTGCGGTGGCGGCGGACCACCCAGCATAGCAAGTGGAAGATGATCAGCCCGGCTTCGCTGGCCAAAGACTCGGCCCAGATCCGCACACTGTGGAACTGGCTGGCGAAGAAGCGGTCCAAGCGGTCAAACGGTGAATTGATCGACTTTCCAGATTACGCCAGACCAAAGGTGCCAAAGCCCGTGCCGAAGGCGTACAAGGCAGACGAGCTTGCCAAGCTGGTTGAGGCGGCTCGACATCGGAAAGGTGAGATCTGCGGAAAGCCAGCCTGCTGGTATTGGACAACCAAGCTGCAGGCGATGTTTCAGACGGGCGAGAGGATCGGTGCCGTCATGGAGATCCGATGGGCCGAGGTGGACCTTGAGCGCCACACGCTCACGTTCTTAGCAGCCAGCCGCAAGGGCCGCAGGGAGACGATCACACGGCCGATCACGCCTGACCTAGCCAAGATGCTGGCAAACCACAAAGGGGCTCCAGGCGAGCGTGTGTGGCCTTGGCTGGACGACCGCGAGCCGTTGTCCATCTACCCCAGCCTGAGAGTTCTTTGCCGGACGGCAGGCGTGGACTACAAGCCGTTCCACTCCATCAGGAAAAGCACGGCAAGCTACCTGAAGCGGGCGGGGATCTCGGCAAAGAAGCAGCTGGGCCACAGCAGCGAGGAGATGGCCGAGACCCACTACTACGACGAGGAGATCACCGGGCGGGAATCCAACCTGGACTACCTGCCACCCATCGACAAGCCGCCGGAAAAGCCGGAGGCGTGACGCTTCGCTACACTCACCACCAGAAAGGAATCCAATGACTCCATACTTTTCCGTCCGCATCTCAATCAATCCGCTGGACTCTCACGAAGAGGGTGGCGAGCGAGACTGCAACAGCATCAAGCTATCCATCGCTCGTCAGACTGCCATAGAAGAAGGGGAAGAGTCAGATGCCGCGACATCAGACGAAATCAACGTCGGCGAGACACTTGCTGAGGCCATTTTATGGCTGGCCGAAAAGTCTCCTGCAAAAGACTCCGATGAGTTCTTGTCATTTTTTGCCCAACAGCTTTTTGCTGGTAGAGACAACGCATTTGAGAAATTGCTTGAGGCTGAGGTTGACTGCGGTGACGCCGACTTCGGCGACATGATCCGCCGGATCGCCAAGAAGTGCGAAGAGGCGAATATCTGAATCAGTCAAACAGGTGCTGCTTCTTCGCCTGCCTCCGCGCCATCGCATCAACTCGCACTGGTTCGCCAGGCTCGCCAGGCAGTTTGTCGGGTGGCGTCATAAAAGCCTCAATGTCGTCGCCCAGCTGCGAGGCCCGGTATTCAACCTCTCGCACCGTGTCGAGCACAAGCGTGTGGTCGCCGGCCTTGGCTCTGTCGGTCAACTCGCCCTGGCCGCCCTTGCTCGGATCATAGAGGAGCTCAATCGTCCACGTGACGCGAGCACCGATGCGGGCCAGCTTCGTCAAGAACTTTCGCATTGGTGGCGAGAGTCGCTCGGGCATGCGGCGCCGCTTGCCCTTTGCTGGCGGCAGATCGTCATCGACGAATGAACGCTGAACCTCGCTCATGCGGTGAGTGTTGCAGAACGGTCAAGTCCGCCGGGCTTCTCGGCACGCTTGACGCATCCATGTCCGGTTCGACATTGACTCAAACCAGAGCCTCGCAAACACCGCGACGGTATGCTCTCCGACGCTTGAGTAGAGCGACCGCAGCTGCTCGCTGTCGCCCCACATGGCTTCGACATCCTCGCGGACCTTGGCAATCACCACCTTGGCGTCTTGGATCGCTGCCGACTGCGACTCCGGCTGCGTGCGTGCAAGCTTCGTCCAGTGCTCTGCGTTCCAGCAACGGCAGATTGCGTCCACAAACTCGTCAAACGCACGGCCGGCGTTGACCGCTCGAGGTCCGATCTCCTGCCTCAGTCGGCTGCGCAGGTGCGGCAGCATTCCGCCCGGCGCGTCGCCCACCGTCACCTCCCGCCCGCAGGCCGTGGTGGTGCATCAGGCGTGGACGACGCGCCGGCCGCCTTTCCGCCACAAGCAGGACAGGTAGTCCTGTGGCCGTCTCCGTGGACGATATAGCCTCGCCCACCGCAGTCAGCACAGACGGCAGGCTTGGGCTTGGGAGGCTGTGGTTGAGGCTCTGGAGCCTTCTCGGGTGCCGTGGTGGCGTATGCAGCCGAGACTGCCGCCGAGGCCCGTGGAGCCTCACGGTCAATCTGTGAGGGATCTGCGGAAAGAGCCGCCAGAACGGAGAGGATGTATTGCCACATGCGTCACCACCCTTGCCCGTGGTTGACGATCTTGTGACCGTCAGCGTCTACGCGAGCATGGACGACGTACGCCTGATCTGACGGCGGCTGCTCCGCGAACATCATTGCCCACAGCCCAAGGCGAGCAAGCCTCTGGATGAGCCGCAACACGGGCCGCTGTGGCTCGGGCTTCACCGGCGAGTAGTCGGATGTCGCTGCCCACCAGGTGATCAGCACGGCCACCAGGCCGACGACGACGGCGGATTGAATTTCCTTCTTGGTCATCGGTCGTCGCTCCATAGCGAGTAGAGGAACATGACAACGCAGGCACCGATCACGCTACCGATCAGCCCGGCAGGGGCGTCGCCGAACGGCAGACCGCCGGCGAGCGAGCCGATGATGCCAAGTCCGATAGTCGGCACCCAACCGTCAGGACACTTGCCAGGCAGAATCCATTTGGCGGCGCCGCCAACGACGGCACCGAATACGAGCCAGATGACAAGACCCATGCGTGTCTCCTAGTTGGGTGATGGCGTAAGCCAGTTGCCGTGGTCAAGGTCGCGGTACTTGAATCCGTCCGTGTCGCCGATTGCCCAAGCGTCATCAAGCATCCGAGTCTCAACGACAGAGCGACGAGCCCAATACGAGCCGTCAGGCATATCGCTGGGCCACTTTGGTCCCGCAATCCAATTCGGCCCCCAGCTGTTGAGAATCAAAACGCAGTCATCTGGTGAGCCGTTCTTTTTGTGTCGGATAGCTATCGCTACTTGTTGGTGCATCCAAGTGCCAGACGCTTCCGCGATGCCGTCCTTGTTGCGGACAGATTGAAAGCCCTGCGAGCTCGCCAGCGTCACCGGGTAGCCTGACTCCAAGGCTGCCGCCAATTCAGCCCATGTCTGCACGGCGACGACGTGACGCAACGGATGCTTCTTGGCCTCAGCATCCATGCGGCCTGCGTCGCCCTGGCCGCCGCAGCCGTAGGCTCCCCACTGCTTCGCACGCTCGCCGGAATACTCTGTCAGATCAGCTGTCTGGTACTTCTGCCGGTAGACAACGCCAAACTCGCGGAGGAACTTCGCGACTCCGTAGCCGGTGGCACCGTCCGAAAATCCGCCGTACGGTTGAGCACCGTCGCCAGGCTTGCCACGGGCCTCTACTCGAGCTCCACCGTACAACGGCTCAGTCGCAGGAAGCAGCGGCGGCTCTGGCAGTTTGCCTAGAGACCATGAGACGGCATCGGCAACCGCCACGGCGTGCATTCCGCCCCAGCTGGTGCAGTCACCAATGAGTTGTCTGCCAACCACGAACGGCTTGCCGTAGCGTGCCCGATGGGCGGCATCCAGTTGCCGGTATAGAAACGTGTCAACGCCTTTGGCTTCCTTCATCGCCTCGGCACCCGCCTGGCTGAAGAACTTCTCGTCGCCAAGCGTGTCCAAGAATTGCCGAGTCCCTGCCGGATCTGGCGTATAGCCGAACCGGGCATCAATAGCGTCCGCCGTGCGGCGCGTGGCACGCTCAACGAGCGCGCCGAGGATCGCCATGACGATCACAAACGTGACGGCGCCGACAGACCAGCGATTACTTCGTGACATCGGCGGCGGCCCTCGACAGGTCACGGAATGCTGAGACCCATGCCGACCGGCTCTCTGGCGTCACTGGCCCACCAGACGAACCGACAGCGTCGTCAAGGAACCGATGAACGGCGTCCCTCACCTGTGGCTGGCGAGCACCAATGCTTTCGCCTTTGCACCGCATCTCGCGGGCGGCGATCCGCAGGTCGTCAAACGCCACGCCCGTCTTGAGACGCTGGTCGTGGCTGCCGTCGTACTCAATGCAGTCCGCGAGCTCACCGCACAGAGCGGACATAGTCGCCGCGTCCTCAGCAGCAGTCGGGCCGATGAACTTGCCTCGCAGGCTGAACGCATCAGGCGGTACAGGAGCGGGCTCAGGCTTCGGCGTGCTCGAGCTGCGAGGCATGAACGAGATGGCAGCAGCGACGACCAGGGCGAGCACAGCGACGTGCTTGCCGTCGAGCGTTGGCATCTTTGCTGTGGCATACCACGCTTTCACCCTCTCGGTGATCTGCTGGCCAGCGAGGACGTAGACGGCAAACGCCACAAGGAGAGCAGTGATCACGTTGACGACCTCACCATTGGGAGCATGGATTCAACGGCACCGGCCGCGAGAGCCAGAACAAACGCACGCAAAGCCGGACGCAGGATTGCCCACGCTGGATACGCCACGAGCGGCACGCACCGGCTGGCTGTGGTGTCAAAGAGCGCAGCCACGGCGGCCACGGCGATCGCCTTCTTCTCAGGGCCGGACAACGACTTGACGCGGTCAAGCGTCTCCACGGCGAGCCGGAGCAGGGCGACCATGAGCTCGCCAAACTCCTGCCAAGTCAGACCGTCAGCCGCCGTACGCCGAGCGTCGGACAGGAATGACATAACTTTTGCGTCGAGGCCGGCGACGGCGGATGGATGGTCTGATGCCATGCCGCCAGACTAGGCCGGTAGAGTCAAAACTAGACCGGCTCTGCCGCTTCACACTCTGCGAGACAAGCTGCGTAGCCGGCCAAGTCAATCGGCCCGTCTGCAGTCTTGTTTGGCCCGAGGAATCGTGCCACCTTGTCAAACGTCATGAAGATCGCCCAGTCGCTCTCCGTGAGCGGACGTTTCAGCACGTCGGCGAAAGCGGCGTTGATCATGCCGATGGTGCGCCGGAAATGATGTTTCGGGCCGCCGTATTTTGGGCGTCGGTCACGAACGACATCTATGGCATCCATCAGCAATCTTTCGGCAGGCGATACGTCGTCGTGATCCTTTGCAATGATGCTGTCACCAGTCCAGCGGATGTCGTCCGGTGCGGCTTCCATCTCCTTCTGCCCCTGCAGAATCCAGTCAACAGGCACCGTCTCCTCTGGCTCTGTCCGGTCGGCGTGATACTTTGCAGAACTCGCCTGTGTGATTTCTTTCCAGCCAGCCTCTAGCTCTTGCGGCGTGGGCTGGCACTTACCACCGTCGCAGCATCCGCCGGCAAACAACTGGTCAGGCGTCGGCATGGAAGCGTTACCGGCCAGGCGAGTCTCCACGGCCTCCCGCAGCTGCGTGTTGGTGTTCTGGAGATCCGTAATAAATCCTTGCATCTTTTTCCTTTCAAGTAGAAGTCGTGCAACGTCTGCGGCAAGAGAGCCTGCAGTGCCGGTCCACTGCCCCTGGTAGCGGTACGCTCGCTGGCGTGCGTCGGCTAAATAGTCGTCTGTCAATTCGTAATCCATGCGTCAACGCTTTGCTCTGAGGTCTCTGTCGCAGAACAGCGGATAGGCCCGAGTCACCTCGCGTCGCCCGCCATCAATGATTGCCATGCCTTGGCATGGACGCTCTGGAGAGGCAACACGCTCGGCGTATGGCGAGTGGCCGATGACGCTACCGTTGGCGATGTATCGAGCACCACGCAGCCAGCCCCACGAGTGGTAATGCCCAAATATCGTCAGGTCAGCCTTGCGGCCAGCGTCCCACCTGGCGATAGCCTTGCTCGCCGGAAGTGCCACACCGTAGACGCCACCAGAGAACCGAATGGAGTGGCCGTGGGTCGTGCGAACCAGAAACCCGTCAAGGTCAACGTACCCGAGATGCCCCTCTGCAATCTGCCACTGCACGTTCTTCTTCTTCTCCTCGCGGGCCAACGTGAAATACATCATCTGTTCCCACGAATGGTCGAGCTCCGTGGCAATGCGGTTCTTCTCGGTGCTACGCCCGTGGTTGCCAGCGTTGGTGCAGACGATGACAGACTCTGCGCTATCAGCGACGGCGTCTATGAAAGCCCGCAGCCTTTCAGCGATCCACCTAGTGGCGTTCATCGGCGAAAGCTGTGCCACCTCCATGCAGTCTGGATGGATGTGGCCGGTGATGAAGTCGCCACCAAGCCAGACGAGAACCCGGCGGATGTTGGCTTGATTCCGCTCGTGCTCAAGGCAGGCAAGGAACCGCTCCTCAAGCTCGTTCATTCGCAGTTGACATACGTCAAGCGAGTAGTCGTTTTCAAAATTTACGGTTTCAGGCAGGATTCGCTCCTCGCAATGCACGTCCGAGAGCATCAGCACCGCCGTGGCGTCGTGCCGTTTTGCTTTGACACTCTTGGTCAATGGGCGGCTTGCCGCCTTGATTCCTGACAGACTAGCCAAAGCGTCACCACGCTCCCTCTCCCGGTCGATCTGAGCCAGGGCGGACTTGTACCGCCCCTTCAACGTGGCCACCTCAGAACGCAGCCTGGCGAGCTCTGCGTCGGCCGCCAGGTGCTGCGAGGCGTCGATCGTCTCGGCCACCTCGGCGATCAGGCTTTTCCTAGCCATTCGCATACTCCTTGAGTGCCTACCGTTGCGATGCCACGCTCGTGCAGATGAGCGGCGATGATCCTTGCAGCGGTGTTCCGCCTAACCTTGAGCTTGCCGGACTTCCACGCGGCCCTGAGCTCCTCAAGCTCGGCTTGGTGCTCTGGTGCGACACGCTCATACCACGGCGTGTTGCCGTGAACCCTAGTCGGCAGCGATTCAATCACGGCGGCGACGAGGCTTCCGCTCTGGCGTTTCCGTGTCATCGGCCTGCTCCTTTCGCTTGAGGTGAATCCACCCGTCATCGTCTGGGATTCCACCGCCGGCCACGTCGTCTTCTTCGTCGTCAGAGTCAAACGGCGACAGGTCCGCAGGCGGCTGCGTCTTGGGCTTCGGCTGTGATCGCTGGCGTCCCATGCCGATAGAGTGGCAGGCGTGTCAAGCGGATGCCTTGCGGGCGTTGCTGATGGCACGGCGGATGAGCATGCGGCCAGCAGCGTCTAGGAACGGGAGTCCGCGAGCCTCGGCCTCTGCTCGCATAACGGCAACTACCTCTGCGATGCGTTCTGGCTTGCTGCACTCGTCTGGCCCCCATTCGTCCATCTGTGCGGCCTTGGCGCGGCAGGCGCAGGTTGGCGTTGGCTCGATGCCGAACCTTTTCAGTAGCTTGGATAGCTCGGTTCCTGGGCCGTGGCCTATTGATGCCGCGACTTCTCCTGTTGGATCCTCTACTATGTGCTGCTCCTGCAAACGTGCCTGCTCAAGCCAGTACGAAAGCGGCCGACACTCACGCGAATACTTTTCGTCCGCGTAAGCAATTCCGCACTTAGCGCAGATCCCAGACTCGCTAGCCTCGCAGTATTCCATGAGCTGACTCACTACAGATACTGCACTGAATTAATGGTCAAAGTCGTCTGAACCCTGTCGTGCGCCGAGGGGTTCAAATAGCAGTACTCCCCCGTCCAATCATCACCAGTAATTACCTTACCAATAAGCCAGTCCCAGACGTTATCCTTTGTTTTTCCTTCGCAGTTTTCCGACATGATGACGCGGCCATAGTATGGCGCGTCTCTCAAAACCTTTCTATCATACATCGCTCCACCAATAGCGCCCCTTACGGTGCATCCGTAAAACGGGTAGGAAATTGCATCATCGAACTGCGCCTGTGAAACTTGCACTAATACAAAAACAGCTTGATTGCCCTCAAATTTCAGACGAGCGTAAGCAGTAGCGGCTAAATATGTGCTCTGACCAGTAAAGTTTGGTTCTGTTCGATACCTGTGCGTACCGTAAAAAAAATCTGTTGAAGGCACGCCGGAATCACTGTACGGCATCATGGTGCCGTAATGCGTAGCAAACGTATATGAGTAGGCGTCCGTGCTGTATGTCATATCTATTGCCACAGACAGCGATACAGGTCTTCTGCCGCATGTAAAACAGGAGCATTCCGTTCCGCTTTGCATTGTCCCGCCAAGCGATGCGCAATCAGCAACCGTTTTCAGCGAGCACACACCAGCGACGCAGCACGGGCCAACGCAAGGATTCGGCGTGCACGTCGTCCCCACTCCCTTAAACGTCTGCCCCGCCCCTTGGCACTGGCACTGCGGCTTGACGCTGCACGTTGTGCCGGTGCAGCATGCGCCCTCTTTGCAGGCGTTACAGCAATTGCAGTTCTCCGCAAGGCTGCCGCTCTTGACGATGAGCGATCCGTTTTTTGTGGCGAGTGGCATTATGCGCAATCCGTGGTGGAGATTGTGATGCTCTTCGGCGAAGGCGACTTCTTGCCGACGACATAAACCGTCTCTTTCGTAAACACTAGACCAGACGCTCCAAGCGTTACGCCTGTGATCACGTCGTGCTCAACCATCTCCGTCTCGACGAGAACCCATTCACCGCCAGCGTAGGCTATCACGCAAGACTTAGTGCCTGTGCCAGTGATCGGTGCCATGTAGTTCTTGGCGGTATATGTTGCGCCAGATATGACAGAGTCTGTGACTGTTGCCGCGGCATCTTTTTCCCATGGCGCGTCAAACGTCCCGCGAATAACGCCGGCCTGCATTCGGATCAAGGCCCAACTGGAATCTTTCCAGAGCACGTGAGCCCCTGACGCCTTCCCAAGATCCGCCGCCTTAAGCTGCACCACGCCACCGACAGCCACACGCCCAACCTTTCCGCTCTGAATCGGCTCTACAGCCACGCACCAGGCCGTCGTGGTAGCTGACGGCGTGCCGCCTGTCAGTACGGGCATCTCTTCAAAAGACGCTGTTGCGCCGCCTGACGAGCTCGTTGGCGTGATCTGCACGCCAGTGATGGCGAGGACGCCCCAGCGTGCCACAGTCACCGACGACTGGCAGTAGCACCACGTATACGGCTTGAGGACTGTTGAGCCGGGAGCGCCTGACGTGCCTGCATTCGCACCAAGCACTATGTCAGCAGCATCCTGTGCACGGTTCCACGCTCGAGCCGAGATCGCACCTCGGATCGGCTGTCCAGGCTCAATGCGTCCGTCTGGGCGAGGCATCAGGTGGTCCCTATGCCGAGCAGCGAAAAGTCGGAATCCTTGTAGACCTTAGACACGTAAACAGCCTTTGGCTGCTTTAGCAAAGTGCTGCCCGATACTGCGTCTTCATACCGCACCCACAGATAGTCGTGGCCTCGTTTTGAAATTCCGGTAATGCTTCCGATGGTCTGCCCAGTGACGTTCTTAGATGCGACAAACCGAAACGAGAGCGACCACGGCCCTCGGCCACGCTGGTCGTCCCATTCCTGCGAGCCGCTGCATCCCATAAACAACACTTCGCCAGCCTCAAACCCTCGAAAAGATGCGTTGTTTGTTGTGCCAGTCACTCCAGCGACACCGCGTATCCATGAATTTGTGACATAGACATTCGGAACGTCGTACTGCTCTTGCCACTGCAATTGCGGAGTCACAACGTCAACGCCGTTGACGCCGTTGCCATCCATCCCAATCGCCCCGCTCATGTTTGTTGCGGACGATGGAAAGCGATACTCAAAATCCAGACTGCTTCCAGAGCCAACCGAATACGCCTGCGTGATGTGCTGCGTTCCGCCTGTCGTGTCAAAAGAACGCGACCGCTTGAGCGGGTCGGTGCCATCCTCGGCGCCGTTCTTCTCATACTGAATCGTCACCTGCCAAGCGTCGTCGCCAAGATAGGAGACGCTGTATTGCTCGGCACGCAGTTTCATTTCGGGCAGGCCTGGATATTGCCAGTACCCGTCCGCAATGATTTTCGCACTTGCGGACGTATGGAGCTCAACGTCGTCAGTGGTGCCGAACACCTTGAACGACCGCGTGTATGAGCTCGTCGCCTTCTTGCCCTTGCGGACAATCGTGGCCGCGCGAGAGTCGCCGTCCTCAATCCATGTGAGTGCCATTACGCTGCCACCTTTCCGCCGCCTTGGCCTACCAGTTCCTTGACGCCCTTAGCCGTTTCCTCGGCAGCCTTTGCAGTCCGCTCTGCTAGCGAACCACCGAAGCCCATGCCTCCGAGGTTGTTGGACGAGAACGTGCCAGCGACTTCTGCCTTGCTGGTAGCCGAGTCAGAGCCGGCAGCACCTGCGCCTGCCGTGGCGTCCTTCTGGGCTGACGCAGACGCTGAATCAATATTTACTCGAGAGAACGCGGCGTAGTAGGCGTCAAGAAGCTTTGATTCCATCTCGCCGCTGACGTTGCCTCTCTGTATCAGAGCGTCCATGCTTGCGCCGATGTTCGTAATTTGGTCCAGAGATGACGCCGTCTCAAGAGATTTAAGGAGCTCGGCAGCTGTGGCCGCATCCTTCCGGCCTTCGCCCTGGCTTGTCGTGACGTTGGCGAGGTTGCCCTCTGCAGCAGCAGTTGCTGCTCGCCTTTCGTCGGCACGCTGGGCGTTGGTGGCCTGACGGCCTTCCTTTGTCGCCTGCGCGTCGTCCTTGATGGCTTGTTCCCTGTCTTTGCGATCCTTCTCTGCCTGTGCGTTCTCCTTTGCCGCCTTGCCAGTGCGGCCCTCAATTCCTGGCCGCTCCTGCCGACGCTGCTCTGCCCTCGCCGCGTTCTTGTCCTTAATCTCCTTCACCCGCTTCTCGGTGTCCTTTGCTCCTGTGATGAATCCCTGCACGCGAGTCCATGCGATCTGGATGCCAGCGACAAGATTGTCAAAAGTCGCCATCACTCCGTTGGCGATGTTGTCAAAGAAACCCATGATGAACGCACCCATGGTGTTCAGCAGGGCAGCCGAGTCCGTGTAGATCTTGTCCCACGCGATGTAGATGCCCGAGCCGATGTCCGTAAACACGTCTTGAAATGCCGCCACCCACGGATCAACGTAGGACATCAACGCTTCCGTGCCACGCAGCCAGCCAGCCACGAGCCCGGCCCACAGCACGTCCATCGCACCCGAGAGATCACCGGCAGCGACGGCTTCATAGACGCCATTGAATGTGGTCGTGGCAGTCTTGCCCAAGTCGCCGAGGACGACGACGCCATCAGAGACGGCAGTAGAGAAGCCGCCAGAGATAGCACCTCCGGCCTCTGAGACGTATCCCGAGACGCTTGAGAAAGCACCTGAAATCTGTGGGGCTAACTGTTTAACTGCCGCACCAACACCAACAGCAGCAGCAGCCAGCAAGGCAAATGGGGCCAGCGGCGCCAGCCACGCAGATGCTACCGCTGCTGCAGACGCAACAGAACCTGCCACAGCCATCGCAGCCGCGCCGAGGTACGACGCAATTCCAGCCACGGCCCCACCTACAAATGCCAACACGCCTGGCAGCGCCGAAGCTACCCATGCAGCACCAGACCTGACAGCGTTTGTGACGCTGGCAACTGCAGCCATAACAGTTGAGCCCACATATTTCGTAAGCAAACCTGCTGCTGCCGTTGCGAATGCCGCAAGTCCTGGCAACGCGGAGGCTACCCACGACGCACCCATCCTGGCAGCATTTGCGACTGTTGCTGCCGCAGCCATGTAGACATTGACAGCGTACTGAGCCAGCCTGGCGGACGCACCAGTAGCCCACCAGACGAACGACTTATACGTGAGCGTCAATCCGCCAACGATGTCGCCAACAAAACGAGCCATGCCGGAGCCAGACACGGCAAACAACGCACCACGCAAGGCACTTGACGCCATCACTACGCCGTTGAGTCCTCGAAGCGTGGCCGAGAAGAATCCAGCACCAGCGGCGATGCCGCGATTGAATCCGGTGAAGAACACCGGGAACATCGCCGCAGCCGCAGTCGAAGCGGCACCGCTCATCCGTACAAAGCCTGCGGCGCTTGACGCGGCGAATCCTCTCAGCGCCGTAGCAGATGAAGTGGCAAATCCAGCCATGGCACCGCCAGCGGTGGCGGTGAACGACAGGACTGACGCGGACGCGCCGAGCATTGACGAGCCGACTGAGTTGGCAAGTTTAAGTGTGGCAGGCATCGCCATCGTAAAGCTCTTGGCGACGCCGCTTGCACCTCCAATCAGCATCGTCAGTGGCGACACAGCCAGAGAGGCTGCTTTGCCGAGCACGTTAAACGACGTAGACGCCAGAGTGATAGAACGCCCGAGCACCGCTAGGCCACTTCCAACCACCACCAGAGCCGCACCGCCCTTAAGCACTGACACAACAAGCGACTGATTCTCGCTGATGAACTTGCCGACGTTAGCGGCAACGACGGCAAGCCCCTCTGCCAATTTCGTTAGCATCGGAGCCACCGCAGAACCGACTTGGATAAACGCCATTTTCATTGAAGACTTAACAGCGTCGACAGCATCGCCGAGAGCGTCAGCTTTTGCTGCCGTCTCAGTGTCCATGATCAGACCTAGACGCTTTGCCTCATCGGCAAACGCAGCCATGCCAGCCGATCCGCCTTCAAGCATCGGCAGGATGCTTGTCCCAGACTTGCCAAAAATCTGCATTGCGACGGCTGCTCGAGCACCAGGGTCTTGGATGGACATAAGCCCGTCCGCGATCTTGCCCATCTGCTCATCTGCGGAAAGTCCAGACAAATCGTTTGCAGACAGCCCAACCATCGCCAATGCGTCAGCTGCTTCTTTACTGCCATTACCGGCTGCAAAGATCGCCTTTTGCATCTTTTTGACGGCAGTCTCGACGCCTGACATGTCTGTGCCTGTCTGCTCTGCCGCAAACTGCAAGACAGACAGAGACTCTGTAGCAACGCCAGTGCGCTTGCTCATGTCATAGAGTGCACTGCCGACATTTGCGAATGCCATGGCAGACGCAAAGATCGGGCCGACAACGCCAGCACCGATCGCCGCCATCTTTGTGCCGGCTGACGACATTGAATCGCCAAGCTTGCCGATCTGACCGTTGACCTTTCCCAGTGCCGAGAAAAACTTCCTCGGTTCGGCACCGATCTCAACAAATACGCCGCCGGCTCTGACTGCTCCTGCGCTCATACGTGTTTCTGCCAGTCCTTGCCGAACAGCCGCTCAATGTCCTGCGGCGTGGCCTGTCGTGGCTTTTCCTTCTTTGCGTAGGGATTCAGTTTTCGCGGGTCAGACTTCGGCGTACCCTTGTCTCTGTTGATGTTGGCCTGTTGTGCAAGGATGTTGGCCGTGTGCCACCATTGATGCTCTAGGCGGCTGTCGCGAGCGGCGAAGAGTTGTCTGCAAGTCCACTCTCCTGGGTAGACTCCGAGGATTCCGGCGGCTTCCCAGATGGCGTCCCAGACGCTCCTGCCAGGCTCTCGATCGTCGCCTTCTCCAGACCCGCCTCCGCTCTGCCGAGCATCTCGTTTTGAACCTCGTCCATCTTGGACGCGAGAAGCCCGATCATCTTGCGGAGGCGCTGGGGGAAAAAATCGACAAGCTCTTGCTCAAGGGCCTTTGTTGCGGCGTCCAGAGAATCGCCACGCAGGCCGTCAAGGAAATCTTCCTTGCTTAGTCCCTTGGTCTCCACCTGCTTCGTGAGAAGTGCGTAGAGGATTTCACCGATCTTGGCGTACTGGCTGCGGAGCACCTGGAACGTCTGCGAGATGTTCGCAGCATCCACCAGGTCAAACGGCACAGCCTTCCGGTCGCCAGTCTGCTCGTCCACTACGTCAACCGTGACGTTGTCGCGGACACGCAGCGCTGACGCGACGGTCAACGCCACCTGCCACGGCCTGCCCTGGTCGTCTCGAAACTCACGCATCAGGCACCACCTCTAGTCAAAGACCGATCAGTCATCTTTGCGTCAATCGTGAACGTCGCCACGCCGTCGATTGGGTCGTTTTCCGATATGCCGGTGATCACAGCGAGAAAATTAAAACCTCCTGCGCCGCCACTTACTTGCACGGGTGTGCCGGTGTGCATGTTGGAGAACGCATCGCCGAGTGCCTCGGAGTCGTTGAGCTCAACCGACACAGAGCAGTCGTAGCCTGTCTGATAAACCGAGGCTTCCCTGCTGCCGAAAGGATTGATGTCAATAGTGCGAGCCGTCTCTGTCAGCGTCACGTTGCGAACGCCCGAAACAGTCCCACCGATTGAGATCCTGCAATCCTTCCCCAGCGTGATTGCCATTTAGAATTCCTTGGCAGTCACGTTGTAGGTCACGGCACCGTCAACGCTGATGTTCTCAGTCACGCTCATGACAGAGAATGAGCCGCTGGTTCCTGCGGCTTCCAGACTCGTGATCAGCCCGGTCGGATCGTGGCACTCAATCTCCCACGTCTTTGTCACAAAGCCCGCCTTGAAAGCCTTCTTACCTGGAGCACCTGACGAGCCGCCGATGTTGGTGCGGTTCGAGATGTCGATCGTTTCGCATTCCTGCGTGAACGTCGCCGAGATAATTCCGGCTCCGAATGGAGCTCCTGTCGCGTCTTTTCCAAGAGTGATTGCCATTGTTTTTAGTTCCTGTGCTAGGTGAGTTAGGCGCTGCGGCTACCAGACACGGTGTAGGTGACAATTCCGTCGAGCGGTTCGCTCTTGCCGAGGCTTGTGCAGATGTAAGATGCGTTGCCTGTCGTCGTGCCGGCGACTGTGAACGTCCCGCCGATGCTGACGCCAGGTACGTCAACGCACTCAACCTCGATGGTCTGCTCAATCAGAGCCTTGCGGAACTTCCGCGACGTGTCGCCCAGCTTGGTCACGTCAATGTCGGATGCCGAGTTGGTGACGGTTGCAGACCGAGCGTTTGTAACGCCCGTGATCGTCACGTCCTTGCCGAGCTGTACGGTCGTAGTCGTTTCTGGCATGTGTTGCCCTCGTGTGCGAGTGCCAGCGGTGCGGCTGGTTCGCTCACGGTATGGGCAGCGAGGCCGAAACTAGACCGGGTGTGCCGTCGCCTAGTTTCTGCCGAGCATGTTCCGCCACTTCTCGTTGGCCTTGCGGACTTCAGCATCCACTCGCTTTGATCCTGCCATGAACGGACGGGCCGGATATCGGGCCATGCGTGTGATGC
>Ga0209085_1001236_pt1 | contig 16259 bp, 16 predicted proteins | sample C_131016_EF_Meta_FD_187310 | JGI IMG/M metagenome (GOLD analysis project Ga0209085, IMG submission 187310) | Freshwater microbial communities from Lake Croche, Canada to study carbon cycling - C_131016_EF_MetaG (SPAdes) (version 2) | ecosystem: Environmental > Aquatic > Freshwater > Lake...
GTTGGGCACATAACCGAACAACGTAGGTGTCACGTAATAACCAGCGGCGGGTACGCCGGGGTCAATCTGTCCTTGTGCAAGCACAGGGTAACCGGCGGCTTTGGCTTGTTCGATGAAGCGGTTGACGCGTTGTTGTTGAGAAGGATTGACGACAGGACCGCAGTCCAGGTTCATCTCTGGAGTGCCGACGCGTACCTGTTTGAATTTTTCAGCCACAAGTGCGAGGAATGTGTCGTGAATGGATTGCTGAACCAGCAAACGGCTGCCTGCCGTGCAAGTCTGACCCGTGTTTTGAATGATGCCGCGCACAACCGTGGCAGCAGCTAATTCCAGATTGGCGTCTTCAAACACCAGATGCGGTGATTTACCGCCAAGCTCTAACGTGCATTTCACTGCGTGCTTGGCGGCGGCTTGTTGAATCAACACACCGACTTCGTTAGAACCGGTGAAGCTGATGAAGTTGATGTCCGGATGGTTTGACAACGCCGCACCAGCTTCTTCCCCCAATCCACTGACGATATTCAAAGCGCCAGCGGGGAATCCAGCTTGCAAAGCCAATTCAGCGATACGCAAACAACTCAAACAAGCGTCTTCAGCGGGCTTGACGACCACGGCGTTGCCCATGGCCAAGGCGGGTGCGATGCTGCGACCCATCATTTGCGCAGGATAGTTCCACGGAATGATGTGCGCCGTCACGCCCAAAGGCTCGCGCAATAAATTGACTTGGTAGCCGTTTAGAAAAGGGATCACCTCGCCATGCACTTTGTCTGCAGCGCCGCCGTAAAACTCGAAATAACGCGATAACACCACCATGTCATTGCGTGCGGTGCTCATGGGTTTACCAGTGTCACGGGCTTCAAGCAAAGCCAGTTCATCGGCATGCTCAGTGACCAAGAGGCTGAGTTTCATCATCAAGCGACCACGCTCGGTGGCACTGAGTTGACCCCAATCACCGTTCAAAGCGCTTCGAGCGGCATGCACTGCCAAGTCAATGTCTTTGACGTCTCCTCGGGGAATGTGTTCAAACACTTGGCCGTCGACAGGTGAGCGGACTTCTAATGTTTGCCCGCTGATGGCTTGGCAGGACTTGCCGTTAATGATCATGTGTGCCATGTGTCGTCTTTCTGAAAAACTTTAAGAGGTAATTGAAGCATCCAAGCTGAGTGAACCACGCTCCAGCAGCCAAGTTTGGGCGGGCATGTCGCGCAACAAACTGGCATTGGATTCAGTGATGATCACACTCAAGGCAGGGCGCAACTGACGCAAGCGACCTATGGCTTGCACATATTGTTCTGCAAGCACAGGGGCGAGACCTTGTAAGGGTTCATCCAGCAACACCATGCGTGTACCCGTTATCAAGGCGCGACCCAATGCCACCATTTTTCCTTGACCGCCTGATAAGGCCGCACCTGAACGTGCCAGCATGGGCTCAAGTTGAGGTATCACTTCCAGCGCTGCATCTAAGCGTGATTGGATTTCTGCAGCCGACAAGCCCAGTACCTCTGCAGGTAAGCGCAAGTTATCCAAAACGGACAGCGTGGGAAAAATCACCCTGTCTTCTGGGGCATAGCCTATGCCCAATGAAGTGCGTTGGTGTGCAGGTGTATGCAGTAATTCGGTTTGATCGAATAACAACTGTCCTGACTTGGCGGGCACCAGCCCCATGATGCTGCGAAGCAATGTGGTTTTGCCGGCGCCGTTGCGTCCGATCAATGCGACTGTGGTGCCGGTCAATACATGGGCATGGATACGACGCAGCACTTGAATACCCGCGAGTTCAACTGAGAGTTGATCAATCAGCAACATCAGCGCGTCCCCAAAATTTCTAAACGCACTTGCGGTTGCTGAAGTACATCATCGGGTTCACCGTCAGCAGCAATCCGCCCGCCAATCCAAGCAGCTACACGCGTGGCATAACGCTTGACAATGTCAATATCGTGTTCGACAAACCAACTCGTGACTTGCCGCTCTGCCAAGGCTTGCATGACGGTGTCCATCAGTTGTATTTTGCTGTCGGAACCGACGCCACTGGTGGGTTCATCCATGATCATCAGTTGCGGCTTGAGCATCAACGCCATCGCCACGTCTAACAATTTGCGCTCACCTTCGGGCAAAGCCAGCACAGGTGAATGGGCGCGTTCGTGCAATCCCACCAAGCGCAATGTGTCGTTCACTTCGCTGACATCAACAGCGTCAGACAAGGCGACAAACCACGACATATGGCCGGTACGCGCTGCTGCTGCAATTTCCAAACATTGTTTGACTGTGTGGTCGACAAACAATTGGGGCAATTGAAATGACCGGCCTAGACCCATTCGGACCAAGTGCCGCGGTTGGCGATCGGTCACATCTTGACCGTTGAACATCACCGTGCCTTGGTCAGGTTTTAAAAATCCGGTGCAGATATTGATGAAGGTGGTTTTGCCTGCGCCGTTTTGTCCGATCACGGCCAGGCGCTCACCATGTTGCAAATCAAAATCGATGTTGTCTGCGGCAATCACACCCCCAAATCGCAGACACAGGTTGCGGGTGCTTAACAATGCTGTCATGCATCCTCCTGATGTCTGTGAACAGACTTGCGACGCATCAAACCGACAATGCCGTCGGGTGCGAGGATGATGACAAATATCAACGTCAAACCCAGCAGCATTTGCCAAATGCCCGTCATGTACGCAGCGGCAAACAGCTTGACTGTCTCAAAAACAGCGGCACCGAGAAATGCACCGATGGCATGACCCGATCCACCGAGCACAGCAATGAAGACATATTCCCCAGAGTGCAACCAAGCGCCGATATCGGGTGTCACCAGTCCTTGCACCATGGCAAACAAAGCCCCTGACAAACCCACCAGCAAGGCAGACAATACATAGGCTTGCCACAAAATCAAACGAGCCGACAAACCCAAATATTCCAAACGGGTTTCATTGGTTTTGATGCCAGCCAAGGCTTCGCCTGCCGCAGATTTGAAATACCTTTGTACCAGCCAAACCATACCCACCACACACATCACCACCACTATCAGCAAACTGCTTTCAAAGTCTGCCCGCTCTAAGGTGAAGCCCAGCAGCGTGGGACGCTCCATGCGCAAGCCGTCGGTGCCACCTGACCAGTTGTACATCTTGCCCAGCATGGCAAACACCACCATGCTGAGTGCGAGATTGAGCATGCCGAAAAATATGCCCCGGTAACGCACCATGAATAATCCAATCACAGCACCCGCCAGACCACTGACCAGCAGGGCTGCTGATAACAAAACGATGCCATCAATGGCAGGGTATGCGCGGGTCACAAAGGCCACGGTATAAGCGCCGATGGCTGCATACAAAGCGTGGCCAAAAGAGACTTGTCCGGCGCGCATCATGACCGATACACCCAGACTTGCCAGGCCGTAACACAAGCCCATGATCAGCGGTGTTTTGCTCCAGGGAAATTGCCAACCCAGAAGCAAACAGAGCATGGCGCCGACCAATCCGATCATATTCAACATGTCAAATCCTGCGCGCCTGAGCAACGGTAAACAGTCCGTCAGGTCGTACCAACAGCACCAAGGCCATGATTAAGTAGGGCACGGCCACTTCCCATTCTGGCGCGAGATACACAGCAGCAGAGCGCGTCAGTCCAATCATCAATGAAGCCAACAATGCGCCAGTGATTTGCCCCATGCCTGCGGTTGCCACGACTGCAAATGAAAGCACGATCATGTCGGCACCTGCGCCTGGCACCATGGAGGTTGTCGGTGCGGCCATGGCGCCACCCAAAGCACCTAAGGTGGCACCTAGTACAAAGGTCAGCCAGCCTACACGTTTGGCATTGATACCTAAAGCCGTCGCCATTTCACGGTGGTGCGTGACCGCCACCACTTGTCGTCCGGTTGATGTGAAGCGCAGAAAAAACATCAGCCCTGCATAACTGATCAAGGCCATCAGAGGAATTAGCACCAGTTGGTAACTCGTGTAGGTGACATTGAAAAAATTGACGGTGCCCAGTCGACCAATGATGTCAGGCGCGGAGTAAGGTTGCGTGCCCCAAATCAGTCGTTGCACATCTTCCAGCACCATGAAGCCAGCGAAAGTCATCAGTAACTGCTGCACCGGATCGCGCCCTTGAATACGGCGCAACAAACCTGCTTCAATCGCAGTTCCCAACACCAGTCCAACCATCAACGCAGCAATTGGCAAGACCAGCAGCAGTAAAAAAGTAGAGGGCGTGTTTTGCATGACTTGCAAACTCAAGGTGCAAGCTGCATAGCCGCCGAAAGCATACAAGGCACCGTGCGCGACATTGACAATACCCATGACCCCGCAGATCAGCGTCAAGCCTAGCGACACCATGAACAACAGCCCGGCATACGACACACCATCGGCCACAGCCAGCAGCACCAGATCCAAATTCATATTCCCATTCTTCCGAAAAGCAACTCGGCTTATTGTGGCCGAGATTACAGGTCAGTTTGAGTGGAGTCTGGGGTTTACCCTAGTGAAATTGGCTTGAATAGCTCAACCTTGATGGGCTGTTTCATTCAACGACTTTCACGCCTTTCCAAAACGCCACGCGGCCACGGATTTCTTCGGCCTGTGGCTTGGGATCTGCGTAGTACCAAACCGCATCGTTGTTCAATTCGCCGTTGACCAGCAGCGACAAGTAGCTGGCCTGGCCTTTCCATGCACACAAGGTTTTGTGGTTGCTTGGGGACACAAAGTTTTTGTTCAAAGCATCTGCGGGAAAGTAGTGGTTGCCTTCAACCAAAACAGTGTCGTTGCTTTCTGCAACCACGGTGTCGTTCCAAATGGCTCTCATACTGAAGTCTCCTGTGAGTGGGGAATATTCAGCCATAGCAGGCCGAAAAGATGTTGCGGGTCGGTCCAAACCGGACCGGCTTGCAAGCCTGCTGATTGTGCAGCCTGTTGTATGCCTGCAATGGTGAATTTGTGTGAATACTCGGTGTGCAGTGTTTCACCTTCATCGAACGCATACGACTGACCATTCAAATGCACGGTTTGCGCTTTCAGACTGAGCAAATGCATTTCAATGCGTTGCAGGGGTGCGTTGTAAAAAGCACTGTGCGCAAATTGGCTGAGATCAAAGTTGCAGCCGAGTTCGCGGTTGGCGCGTGTCAGCAGATTCAGGTTGAACGCAGCGGTCACGCCTTGAGCGTCGTTGTAGGCCGCGTGCAAAACATCGGGCGACTTGATCAGGTCAACACCGAGCAGCAATGCGCCGCCTGCCAAGTGTTGAGCGCAGTTTTGAAAAAATATGTGCGCTTGCTGGGGCGAAAAATTGCCAATCGTCGAGCCTGGAAAAAATGCCACGCGCTTTTCCGCACCCGGCAAGGGCGCGGGCAATTGCCAGTCGCTGGTGTAGTCGGCCACCATAGGCTGTATGTGTAAGAAGGGAAATTCTTCTTTTAACAAACCACTCGCTGCTTGCAAATGCGGACCGGATATGTCCATAGGCACGTAACGCGCAGGTTGGCTGGCGGCATTCAACAGCAAACGTATTTTTTGCAGCGAGCCCGCACCGAACTCGATGATGTCTGCGTGTTCGCCCATGTGCTGCGCCATATCGCTTGCATGCGTTTGCAAAATGGACAACTCGGTGCGTGTCGGGTAGTACTCGGGCAATTCGCAAATGCGGTCAAACAGCGCAGAGCCTGCTTGGTCGTAAAAATATTTTGGTGAAATGCTTTTAGGCAAGAGCGACAAAGCCGCTTGCATGTCCTGCATGAAGTGCGGGCTTTCAGTATCTGGAGCGGTCATGTTGAAAGGTTTATAAATCTTTGGCAAGGCGCAAACCGCTGAACTGCCAACGCGCATGCGCAGGGAAAAAATTGCGGTAGGTGTGGCGACTGTGTTGCGATGAGGTGGCCAGACTGCTGCCGCGCAACACTTGCTGGCCGACCATGAATTTGCCGTTGTACTCGCGCACCGCACCGCTGGCGGGCACAAAGCCAGGGTAGGGCTCGTAGGCGGAGCGGGTCCATTGCCACACTTGTGCATGCGTATCTTGTATTTCTGTGTGAGTGCTGGCGACTTCCCATTCAAATTCAGTAGGCAATCTGGCACCTGCCCATTGTGCAAATGCAGATGCTTCGTAAAAACTCAGGTTGGCTACCGGCGCTTGCAGGTTTAAGGGCTGCACACCATTCAAACCAAATACCTGCCATTGCTCAGACGGGGCGCGCGGGTCTTGAGGGGCCAACCAGTAAAGCGGGCATTGCCAATCGTTTTGCAAGACTTGCGCGCGGCCTTCGGACAACCACAAGTCGGCGTTGTCGTAACCGCCGTCTTGAATGAACGCCAGATACTCGCCGCAGTTCACCAAACGGTTGGCGATCTGAAAGCCTTGCACAAATCGCTGGTGCGCCGGGCTTTCGTTGTCAAACGCAAAACCTGTTGCATCAACGGCACGACCTAAGGTGCGTAAACCTTCATCAAAGCTCAACCATTGCAACTCTGCGTGGCTGGCGTTTGCGTGTTTGAAGTGTGCGTCGTAAGCGGGTAGCAGCGGGTTGCATGAAAGTAAATGCAGGGCATCGGTGAGCAGCAATTCCTGGTGTTGTTGTTCGTGGTTCAGACCGAGTTCAATCAAGGCCAAGGCTTCGCCAGAGAGTTTGCTTTCGTTCAAAAGCAATTGCTGCATGGCTGCATTCACGTGTTCGCGAAAAGCCAGCACTTGCGACAAAGCAGGGCGGGTCAACAAGCCGCGTTGCGGACGCGGGTGGCGCGGCCCCAGTGCTTCGTAGTAAGAGTTGAACAAATAAGCAAAGGCCTCGTCAAACACCTGGTAGCCGGGCAGGTAAGGCAGCAAGACCACGTTTTCAAAAAACCAGCTGGTGTGTGCCAAATGCCACTTGGTCGGGCTGGTGTCCGGCATGGATTGCACGCACTGGTCCTCGGCGCTCAAAGGCGCGGAGAGCTTCAAAGTGTGTTGACGTACAGCAGCGTAACGGGCGGATAAAGTGTTCAAAGGCATTCAGCCCATCTTAAGCTTCAAGTGGGTTTCTTTAATTCACCCGAGGCGATCAGGGCTTTCACGTCTTTGGCGCCGCCAATGAACACTTGATTGACAAACACCATCGGAAACGTGGGCCAACCGGTCCACATCTTCAAGACATTGCGACGGCGCCATTGGCTAAGGTAACTGCCGTATTCCAAGTAATGCACCGCAAAGCCTGCATCGGCCAGCGCCTCACGCGCCTGCTTGACCATGGGGTTTTGCGCCATGCCAACAACAACCACTGCGTGTTGTTGTACCGCTTGTTGCACTTCAGTGACGATGTCTTGATGGTGCTGGGCAATGGTATTGCGGATAGCGGGGTGTATGTGGTCGGTGGCGAGGATGGGGCGGTTCATAGGGGTGCGGGAAAAGTGGGAGAGAGGAGAGTCTACGCTGTACAAATGTCAGTGGCTTGTTTGGTTTTGGGTAATTATCTAAACATGGCCGCTCGGTAAGCCGCTTCAACTGCGTGAACCACGGTCGCATGCAGGGTGCCCATTTTGGGTGAGTTGCCAAATGGGTTGCGCGGCGGTGGTTTGAAATAGCGATCGGACCAAGGTAAATCCAGCATCAGTTTGAAATCAAATTTGGTGTCGTAAGCGAGTCCTGCCAGTGCGTAAGCCGCTGGGTGCATGGTGTGGGTAATGGCTATTTCACCGGTTTTAAGGCGTCTGACGTTTTGCGATGTGCCGTACACCACAGAAACGATTGCACCGTCTTCGCGCTCATCTACTTGGATGACCAAGGCGGGTCTTGGTTTGGGGCCAGGCTCCATTTTGGGAATCTGTGGAAACAAACACCAAACGATATCTCCAGGCGCTGGTAGTGTCCAGTTGTTCTTCATTTAAACAATGTGGCTTTGGACAGGGACTTACCTGATGGCATGTGCGCTTTTGCGTCATTACGCAATGCGTTGAGTTGTGAGGCTTTCAGCGGCCCGTCATCAGGTTCGTAGGCGGGCAGTACATCGTTGGCAAATTTGGACAAAGCCATATGTATGACTTGTGTTTCGTTCATATCCAATTCTTTGGCCATGGCTTTGACAGTACCCCGAGTCACGCCAGATTGTGTGTCCTTAGACCGGAATTTAACCAACAGGCTATCGCTTGTAGTTGACATAAAAACCTCCTTTTAATATATACAAACTATATACTAATTACATCCGTGTGATCAGTCTTCTTCAAAAAAATCTGTGTCCAATCGCTTCAAGGCAAAGGTCTGGGCTGTGGATACGCCCAAGTTGTGTTCGATCATCAAGGCGGCAAGGCAGCAAGGCGGCTTCTTCGGAGTGAATGACTTTTTTGTGGGATTGGGTGCTTGTGACTGCGTCCCAGGTTGGTTTTGTGAAGTGCGGCAGTCAGCGGACTACCAGTGCTCACGCGCGACACGCGTCGCTATCAAACCTATTTCCCGGGCGTCAATCTCATTTCGCCGCCATAAAGCAGCTTTATTGGAATGTGGAATTCACGTTTTCAAACCTCGGCATAAACGGCAAATCGGTAGACCCGATATCAATGCCTTGCTGAGTCAGCACAGTGGTTAATTGCCCCCGATGGTGTATTTGGTGGTTGAACACATGCGTCACCAATACCCAGTGCGGCGCGGTGCGTTGGCTGCCGTCTACCTTGCTCACATAGGTCAGTGTTTGCGCCAGCCATTCAGGTGTCAAGCTGCCGGCCCAAATACAAAGTCGTGCATCTAACTTTTCACGCTGCAGGCTCAAGGCTTGAAACCCGCCGAACAAATCTTGACCCATGGGTGGCACTTCTAAAGGTTCGCCGGTGAAGCGCGATAAAAATGCCAAGTCTGAATAAGCAATGTGGTTGAGCGTCAAGTAAATGGATTTGAAGAACGCCCCTTTGTCGGCGTGTAATTCCTTTTCCGGCAGCAAAGCGCAAACCCTAAATAGCTTGTCGTTCATCCATTGGTTGTAGTCGGCCATCAACTGGCAGTAAGCGGCGTCAATCATGGGCAGGTCGCTTCAGTAGGTCAACGGGTTGGGCCTGGTTTGCTTGCGTGCATATGTTCATCCACACCATCCTACATCTGTGGACTGACCCTCATTTGTCGTTGTCAACCTACGTACCAAATGGTGGCATAGCAATTGCTGGTAACAGACAACTGTTTAACGACAACCGTCAAACGAAACAACCGTCAAGACTCACCGTGAATATCCCGCCCCCGCCGCTTTGTCAGACTTGTAAATTCCTGATGCCTTCGCCATCGGCTAAGACGGGGCTACGCTGTGGCTTTGATTATTTCAAGGCCTCAGAGATCGCGCGTAAATTCAAGCTGATGTCGCACTTTCCCGAGGTCAAGTTGGACAACGCCTGCGAAAAGTGGGATCCAAAATAGTGCTCGCTTGGAGGTATGGCACTGACTTGGTGCTTGCCAAGCCATCAAACAGTCAAAGTACTTTGGGGTCCAGAGGCTGTGCTTCTTTGCGCTCGCTGTACCTGTCCACCAGATAGTCTGATACAGAGCGTGTCAGCAAGGTGAACTTCACCAGCTCCTCCATCACGTCCACCACGCGGTCGAAATATGCCGATGGTTTCATTCGTCCGTTATCGTCAAATTCCTTGTAAGCCATAGCAACTGATGATTGATTGGGTATGGTGATCATGCGCATCCAGCGTCCCAGCACCCGCATTTGGTTGACCGCATTGAACGACTGCGAACCTCCACTGACTTGCATGACTGCCAGCGTTTTTCCTTGAGTTGGTCGTACCGCTCCCAGCGCTAACGGTATCCAGTCGATTTGTGTCTTCATGATGCCTGTCATCGCGCCGTGTCTCTCGGGTGAGCTCCACACCATGCCTTCACTCCATGTGCACAGTTCGCGCAGTTCGACCACTTTCGCATGGGTATCGGGTGCGTCGTCGGCCAGCGGCAAACCACTGGGGTTGAAAAAACGCGTCTCACAGCCCATGGCTTGTAACAAGCGGGCTGATTCTTCGGCCAGCAAACGGCTGAATGAACGCTCGCGCAGCGAGCCGTAGAGCAGCAAGATTTTGGGTGGGTGATGAAGCAACTTGGTGCCGTGCAGTTTCTGGTTGTCTGGGATGTCCAGCAGGTCCTGCCGCAACTGCGGTAAATCTTGTGTGCTCATGAAAATGGTCAATATTTAGGAAGTAATAACTTTGTGGCATCGTTGCAGGTTGTCATGTTAACCACCTAACATTGAACCTGTGATGACTCCCTTAGAAACCACGCTCATTTATTTATTGTTCGCTGTCGTCGGCGTGGTCGGTTGTCGTTTATTGCATTTGCCCGCCATGTTGGGCTATTTGATCGCTGGTATTTTTCTGTCGCAAGGCGGCGCATTGATCGCGCAAAACGAAGTTGCGGTGGCGTCAGTCGCTGAAATGGGCGTGGTGTTGTTGATGTTTGTGATCGGCCTGGAATTCAACCTACCCAAGCTGATGCGTTTGCGTCACATGGTGTTTGGCTTTGGCATGGCGCAAGTCTTGTTGACCTTGCTCGGCAGTTTGCTCGGACATTTTTTATTGTCTGAACTCATGGCTTATTTGCAGTTACCCTGGGATTTACGCTGGCAGGGTGCCGTCGTGTTGGGTGCTGCGCTGGCCATGTCCAGCACTGCCATTGTGGTCAAGATGATGGCTGAGCGGTCCGAGCTAGATACGCAGCACGGCCGCCGTGTTGTCGGTGCCTTGTTGTTTCAGGATTTGGCCGTTGTGCCTTTGCTGGTGTTGATTCCTGCGTTGGGTCAAATGAATGAAGGCAATGTCTGGACCGAGTTATCTACTGCCATGTTGAAAGCCGCTGTGCTGGTGGGATTGCTGCTGTGGGGTGGCCAAAAGATCATGCGCGTATGGTTGCGCATCGTCGATAAACGCAACAGCGAAGAGCTGTTCATGCTCAATATTTTGTTGATCACATTGGGCTTGGCTTGGTTGACTGAGCATGCCGGTTTGTCCATGGCCATGGGTTCGTTCATGGCAGGTATGTTGATTGCAGAGACTGATTACAAGCACCGCGTGGAAGAAGACATACGGCCTTTTCACGATGTGTTGCTGGGTTTGTTTTTCATCACCTTGGGCATGAAACTCGATTGGCAGGTGTTGCAAATGCAATGGCCTTGGGTGTTGGTGTTGGCCTTTGTACCTGTGCTTGTCAAAGCGGTACTGATCGCAGTATTGGCCTACGCCGGAGGTGCGAGCAACGGCGTGGCGGCACGCACAGGCATTTACCTGGCGCAAGCCGGAGAATTTGGTTTTGTGTTGCTGACACTGGGTTTGGCGCAAGGCTTGATTGATCCGCGCTGGTCCAACCCAGTACTGGCCGCGATGGTGTTGTCCATGCTCGCCACGCCTTTTTTGATTCAATACGCCGACCGACTGGTCTACCGTTTTTCACCCGACGATTGGCTGAGTCAATCATTACAAATCACCAATATCGCCAGTCATGCCATGGCCATCGACCACCATGTATTGGTGTGCGGTTTTGGCCATACCGGACGCAACCTGTGTCAATTGCTGGAGCAGCAATCCATTTCTTATATCGCGTTGGACGTCAACCCTGAGGTGGTCAAGAATGCGGTGCTTGATGGTCACCATGTGGATGTGGGCGATTCGTTTCAACTCTCCAACCTTGCATCTGCTGGATTGAACCGTGCGTCTGCGGTGGTCGTGAGTTTTGATGACACGGCAACCGCCTTGCGTGTGATTGAACTGGTCAAGCTTCACGCGCCCCAAGTGCCTGTGATTGTGCGAACCCGAGATGCCCACGACATGCAGCTGCTCAAGCTGGCCGGCGCGCACGAGGTGATTCCTGATGCCTTCGAAGTGAGCTTGAGTCTGGCCACCCATACCTTGGGATTGCTGGGCTTGACAGATGAAAAAATTAATCAATTGGTATTTACTCAGCGTCATTCACAGTATGCTGGGTTGAAGGAATACGCTGGAAATACCTCGGATAAACCCTAGGTTTTTATTTTTTTCATTAAATTTATAGAATTAGAGCCGATAACTACCAAATCTGATAAATCTATTTGCTGGGTTTGAGGCGCAGCTGGTGGACGGTATTCAGTCATTCCATACATTTTTTTAAGGTGAAGCCCATGTCCGAAAGCGTTTTCAAAACCATACCCAACACATTGGCACCCTGTGCCTGTTGCACCCCTCCCTCCATGACTCGTTCCGCGGGTATGGGCCGTCGTCAATTTTTGAATTGGGGTGCCGCCGGCGCTATGGCAACCGGTTTGGCGCTGTCAACGCCTGGCGCGAGCTGGGCAGGTGGCGGTAACTACGAATCCATGCTGGTCAACTGTATCGACCCTCGTTTCACCACACTCAGCTGGCAGTACATGGGTTTGTTGCAAGGTGTCAGCCGCGACAAGCTGGAAGACAACTACAGCCATTTCGTCATGGCCGGCGGCCCTATTGGTGCTGTGCATCCCAAGTTTGAAGCTTGGCACAAAACCTATTGGGATAATTTGGACATCACCGTTTCATTGCACCACATCAAACGCGTGGTCGGCGTGACCCACCGTGATTGCGGTGCGGCCAAACTGGCATTTGGTGAAGCCGCCGTGTCCAAGCGCGAAAGCGAAACAGAGGCACATGCCGAAGCCTTGGCAACGTTTCGCGATATGGTGAAAAAACGCCATCCCAAATTGAGCGTGATCACCGGCATCATGGACGTCAGCGGTAAGGTTGACCTGGTCGGTTAATCAGCTCAAAGCTGATTCAAGAAGTCCAGCAAGCGCGCGGTGACCCGTTGCGCTTGCTCTTGTTGTACCCAGTGACCTGCGTCTGGTATCAAATCGCAGAACCGCATATCCGTACACGCACTGGTTTGCATTTTTTCAAATGCACCGGGCACCTGGTAAATCCCCCAGTCTGAGGCGCCGGCGATAAACGCAGATGGCACACGGATGGTTTGACCACTGAATTGGGCTAATCGCATGTATTCTTGCTTGTCTGTGCCACAGCGATACCACTGCAAGCCGCCTTGGTAACCCCGTCTGCCGTACTCAGCCGAATACACCGCCAAATCTTTTTCTGGTAACCACTGACACAAGGCAATTTCTTCTGAGCTGGGCATGAACTCAGCCACTGCTTGCGCCATGTTTTTGTCCAAAGGCATCACGTAATAGTGAGGCAATTCGGCAAGCTGGTCTGCCTGCCATGACTGCAACCTGTAGGGCTGGTTTGCTTTCCAATCAGCGCTTTTGACATGGTAGTAAGCGCGCATAAAGTCATGCAGACCTTGCGGCGCACGCCACATGTCTTCGTTGGCGTGTGGTCCGGAGTAGTACCACTGGTAATGCTGACGCGGCGGATTTAAATCCGCCAACGCATGGACCTCTGCGGTCAAGTGCGCATGGACTTGCTCACACACGTCAGCGTTCGGCGGTCCGGCAAAGGGTGCACTCATCATCACCACGCTTTGAAATACATCAGGCCTAGTCAATGCGCACCATGCAGCAACAGGAGAGCCGAAGTCATGCCCGATCAGTGCGTGCACATGGGTGTGTCCCAAGGCTTTGACAAGCGCCAGCACATCATCCACCAGTTGCAGCATATGGCTGGCTCGCCAATCCCCATCCAATCTGTCATCGCCTCCGTGGGTGCGGCCATAGCCGCGTTGATCGGGTGCAACCACATGGAATCCTGCTCGCGCCAGATCGTTCATTTGATGACGCCAACTGAAAGCAAGCTCTGGGAAACCATGTAACAACAGCACTAAAGGCTTGCTGGGCGTTGTTGTGGTGTCATGACCGGCTTCCAACACGTGCATATCCAAACCGGTAGCGATAGGTATCTGGCGTGAACGTATGCCTAAGGGTAAGGGCAGGGGCGGCAGTGCAGCGTGAGTCATACAGATTACTTTCTGAGTAGCTAACCAACCATGCTAGAAAAAATCTGACTCAGGTGGTGGAGTCAGTAAGTGCCAGCGGCAGCGAACGCAAACGCTGACCCGTCAAAATGTACAAGGCATTGGCCACGGCAGGTGCAATCGGTGGTGTTCCTGGTTCGCCCACACCTTCTGGCGAATGCTCACTGGGCACAATGAATGTTTCCACCACCGGCATATGAGGCAGCCGTAACAATGGGTAGTCGTGAAAATTGCTTTGCTGAACCCGCCCTTGATCCAGTTGTATGTGACCATAAAGCGCGGCCGACAGTCCAAAAGCCACCGAGCCTTCGATTTGCTGTGCGATCAAATCTGGGTTGACAGCGGTGCCGCAGTCAATCGCGCACCACACCCTGTGCACTCTGATTTTTTTATCAGTCGCAGATACTTCGGCTACTTGCGCGACGATGCTGCCAAAGGATTCATGCAAGGCCAAACCCATGGCACGCAGACTGCCATCGGTATGTTGATAGGGCACCGCTTTCCAGCCACTTTTCTCTGCAGCCAGTTGCAGCACACGCGCATGGCGCGGGTGGTTTTTGAGCAGAGATAAACGCATGGCGAGCGGATCCAACGCTGCTTCACGGGCGACTTCGTCCATGAAACTTTCCTTGAAAAACGCTTGGTGCGAATGACCTACCGAGCGCCAGAATCCCACCGGAATCGGCAAGTCCACCGCGCAGTGACCAATGCTGGCATTCGGCCATTCATAGGCTTGGTCAAACGCACCTTCAGCGGTTGTTTTGTCTGGCCCGCCGCCTGGAACGCCAAACAAACGACTCAGTACTTGCGGCACGATGGCTTGGCTGGCCGATGTGTTTTGCCATGCCAGCAATTGCCCTTTTTCATCCAAGCCCGCAGTGAAACGGCTAACGCATGCAGGGCGGTAAAAGTCGTGTTGCAATTCCTGACTGCGGTCCCACAACAGTTGCACAGGCGTTCCTGTGCAAGCTTTGGCAATGAAAGCCGCCTGAGCGATCACATCCATTTCTAGGCGTCTGCCAAATCCGCCGCCCAGTAAGGTCAAATGCAGTTGCACTTTGTCGCTTGCAATATCCAAGACCTTGGCCACCACGTGGCGTGCCAAATCGGTGATTTGGGTGGAGGCCCATACCTGTGCGTTGCCATCTTTAAAAAGCACAGTGCAATTGAGCGGCTCCATCGGTGCATGCGCCAAATAAGGTGCGCTGTATTCGGCCTTCAACAACTTGGCAGATCCACCGATCGCTTTTTCGACATCGCCGTTTGAAAAATACGTGAATTCGCTTTTGCTGTCTAAAGCTGATTTGAAGGTCTGTTGAATGGTTTTGTCTGAGATATCGGTTGCTTTGCCCTTGCCCCATTGAATGGGAAGTGTGCGCAAACCTTTCATGGCTTGGTACGTGGATTGCGCCACTACCGCCACACCTGTGGTGCTGCCATACATTTCAGGCAAGGCCAAGATTTTTTGAACCCCGGGCATGGATTGCACCTGCGTGCCATCGAAACTTTGCAATGTTCCGCCTAACTCCGGGTTCATCGCTACACATGCAAACAGCACGCCTTGTGGTCGAACATCCATGCCAAAGACAGCGCTGCCGTCTACTTTGGATGCGACTTCTAAACGCGGCATGCTTTGACCGATGAGTGTGAATTGGCCTGTGGTTTTCAGCTTGACTTGTTTCGGTGGAGCCTGGGTTGACGCCAAAAGGGTCAACTCGCCCATCCGTGCTGACTTGCCAGAGGCGTGAGAGACCACGCCATCTTTGACCGATATCTCATCGGCTGCTACTTGCCATTGCGATGCAGCAGCAGCCACCAGCATGGCGCGTGCACTTGCACCGGCCTCACGCATGGGCAGCCACAAGTCCTTGATGCTTGAGGACCCGCCGGTCATCATCAAGCCAAACTCGCGCATGGTTTTACCGGTCAGTTGTTGAGCGACTTCCTTGAGTTTGCCGTGGTTATCGGGATGAAAAGGCAAACCATCTGCAGCCACCGCCTGGTTGTTGTAAATGTTGTCTATGGGTGCTTGTTCGATGCGTACTTGGTCCCAGCGGGCATCTAATTCATCTGCCAACAGCATGGCCAGACCTGTATAAACACCTTGACCCATTTCGCTGCGGCTCATCACCACCGTCACGCTGTCATCATCGCCAATACGCACCCAGCCGTTGTAAGCCGGTTGACCTTTGATGTCTTGCAATGGCAGGGAGGTGCGCATTCTTTGTCTGGAAGGCAACATACCCCAACCCACCACCAAAGCACCAGTGCCAATCGCCAGTGCGCCCAATAGGTGTCTTCTTTTCACTTTTCTGTCCTTGTTAGGATTGCTTGTATGAACCATTCAACCACAGTGCCTGATTTCGGCCTGATCATCGTCGGTGATGAAATATTGTCCGGTA
>Ga0209085_1001237_pt1 | contig 16256 bp, 16 predicted proteins | sample C_131016_EF_Meta_FD_187310 | JGI IMG/M metagenome (GOLD analysis project Ga0209085, IMG submission 187310) | Freshwater microbial communities from Lake Croche, Canada to study carbon cycling - C_131016_EF_MetaG (SPAdes) (version 2) | ecosystem: Environmental > Aquatic > Freshwater > Lake...
ACCTCGTTGGGAATGCTGCGGTTGGCGTGGTGGTCACGGTTCGTGCATATCCTTTGGTTAATCGAATATCTTGCAAATAACCATTTAATGCACTTCCACCAATTCTGTCTGCGCCGGTATAAAAGGTACTGGTCTGATTAAAATTGTCTGTTACTGCACCGCCACTGGTAGCGTCTGCTGTTCCGTTAAGGTAAACCTTTAGGTTTCCAGTTGCCGTACCAGATCTGACAACAGCAAAATAATACCAAGTGCTTGCAGACAAAGATGTAGCACCAGTTAGGTTTGACGCCGTGTAACTAAATTGAAGTTTGTTAAGAACAGTGACATTTACAGACCATCCTGTTGTTGCCGTTCCTTTACTGACGATTCCATAAATAGCGCCAGTTGCAGACAAATAAAACCAACCTTCAATCGTGAAGTCACCAGAACCTAGTTGTAATCCAGGGCTGTCAATAGCCGTTAACCAATCACCGGTTCCGTCATATTTCATGCTCGTGGGGGGCCACTTAGCAGTAATGGTTGTACTAACCTGAGCATCCCCCACCGTAGTCACATTATTCTGCCAAGCAGCGTCGTAGATTCCGGCGTTGGTAAAGTTGGTGAGGAGGGAGGTGCCGCTTACTGCGGTGACGGGGATGGTTGGAGGTGTGAAGGCGGCGGTGTAGATTGCGGTGCCTTTTACTACACGAATATTTGAAGAATATCCATTTAACGGAACAGTGGCGGTTCTACTAGCAGAAATGTACATTGTGCTAGTTTGGTTAAAATCGTCATTAACCGCGCCTGCGCTTGCAATTTCTTGAACGCCATTAAGATAAATTTTTAAATTTCCAGATGCGCTTCCAGAACGAACTACAGCAATGTGATACCACGCATTTGCCACAAGCGTAGTAGTCGACCCCGTCAAATTTGATGCCGTATAACTAAACTGAATTCTTGCGCCGGTTGTGGTATTTAATGACCATCCTGTAGCCGCAGCACCTTTGCTAATTAAATTATATGCAGTTGAAGTGGCTCCAGAAATGTAAAACCATCCTTCAATTGTAAAATCACCAGTGCTAAGTTGTAGTGCCGCGTTGTCAGCAAGACTTAAATAATCCGTACTCCCATTAAAATACCCACTTCCCCCATACGTTGCTGCCGCGTACGATGCTGCCGGGGAGAAGGGTTGGAAGGCTTGGATTGATGAGGAGCCAAAAACAGTAATTGTTTTTGCTGTTGTTGCAGTGTTGCTATCAATAAAACGATTGCTAGAACACGCCAATAAAGTTTGGTTTGTTGTGCTTGTGCTTAATGGAGTGGTTGACGGAGTAAATGTGCCACTATATTTTGCAGTTCCATTTAATACAGATAAGTTTGAAATATAACCCGTGTAAATAGCCGCACCGTTATTGTATTGTGCAATTACATACCCTCCTGTTGTTCCAGACCTATTTGTTAAAGTAGTGGTTCCAGTAAGAGTTTGTTGAATTCCATTTACATACAAGGAAATTGCGTTTGAATTTACAGAGACAGCAATATGAGTCCATGTATTCAATGATATTGTTGTATTTCCAGTGCAAGTTTTTGCCGCCCCGTCAAACCAAAAAAGTTGTAAATTATTGGTTGATGTTGTGCCAAAAAGAAAATAACCTACCGCAGCCGTTGGATTTGCATCTCCAATGATTATTGGATATGCCCCAACAGCAGTGGCAGTTGGAAAAATCCAACATTCAATTGTAAAAGTTGTTGTAGTTGATGATATTGGCGTGGAACTTATAGTTGCGTAATTTCCACTTGTGCTTGGGAAAAACCCACTCCAATACCCACTAGGCTGATACGGTGTGAAAGAACCCTGCGTGGGTGTGCCGTTGCGGGTGATGGTGAAGTTATTGGTAGATGAGTCTAGGAATGTATTGTTCTGCTGTCCGTTAGTGCTAGTAGTGTTGAGCAGTAGCGGAACATACGGAAAATACGGGTCTGTTGCGGCGGCTGCGGCTGCGGCTTTCCCAGATTTAGATGCGGCAAACATTATGTGTAGTTCTGTCCGATAGTGGTGCCGTACCAGCTTGTTCCGTCAGCAAAGAAAGAATAAATATCCTTCTTGCTTGCCGTGCTGGTGATGGTAGGCGCAGTGCCAGAAGGCCACACAACCGTTGACCAAGTAACCGTCCTGCTACCAGTAGCGTCCTGGGCCAGAATGATCACAAAAGACTTACCTGCTGATGCAGTAGGCATTGTAATTGTTGCATTGCCAGTCAACGTAAGTTTCTGAACCGTACCGTTAGCCAGATCTACCGTGATTGCCGTACTGGTATTGGCTGTATACAGCGTTTCTGTATAGTTGGTGACGGTTGGGTTAGTCAGCGTTGGTGTTATTGAAAATACCAAGTTGGCACTAGTTGTTCCGGTAGCGCCAGCAGCCGTGTAACCCGTGATGTTATTAAACGCAGTAATGCTTGCTGACGTAGAGTTAGTTCCACCGTTAGCCACAGGCAAAGCAGTGCCAGAATAGGCAAGAGTTAAGTTGCCAGATGACGTTACCGGAGATCCAGTAACCGTAAATATAGCTGGTGCAACCAACCCAACACTGGTAACCGTGCCAGAACCACCAGTTGCAGACAGAGTGCCGGTAGAAAAACTTAATCCAGACCCAATCGTTACACTAGAGAAGCCACCGGACCCGTTGCCGTACAGAATAGATGAGCCAGACGTTGCTGGAGCGTAATCAGTACCGCTACTAGCGGCAGAGATGGCAGTGCCGTTACCTTTTAGCAGGCCGGTGACGCTGGTAGACAGAGTAATGGCAGGAGTAGTCGTAGCGTTGGCAACCGTCCCTGCAAGGCCGTTAGCGCTGACTACAGATACCGTAGTAACGGTTCCAGAACCTCCACCACCGGCAGCAGCATTGCTGGTCCAAGTGGTTCCGTTGCTGGTCAGCACGTTACCAGCGGTTCCTGGTGCTACAAAAAGGACAGCCCCGGTGTTGTTACCGAGGATGACGTTGTTAAGCGTGAGGTTTGCCTTTCCAGTTCCACCGTTAGCAACAGAGACCTGACCGCTCAGGCTAATGTCTGGGGTGCTTCCACCGCTAGATGCTAGTGGAGTGGTTGCGGTAACACTAGAAATGTTGCCACCACCTCCTCCTCCCCCACTTGTGGATACTGTCTTTAACATGGTTTACCTCAGAGTCCGTCACCAGGGGTAATGTACAGAGAAGCAGATCCTGCTGCTGTAATTCCTGAAAAATAAGCGTTGGGAACAAACGATAGTATCTCGTCCGTACCCGCTAGAAGGGGGATAGAAGACGCTGTAGTGCTTATTGTAACCGCGTTGGCTATGGCATTAGCACTGCTAGACCCTACACCTAAGAATACGGTCACGCTACCGGCGTTAATGATGCGGTACTGGTTTCCACCTAGCGTAGTCGAGAGTGCTTGTGCAGAAGTAGTAGGAGTGCTGTTAGTAGCGGTAAAGATTACCGTATTACCCATAGGGGTGAATGCTTGAATTCCCATTATTTGGCCTCCAGTTGGGCGATACGGGCAGTAAGAGCGTCATTTGATGCTTTAAGTTCTTGGATTGCTTTTATAAGAGGGGCAATCATGCGGTCATAATGGATGCCAGATACTTTGTCATCTGTGTAGATACACAGTTCTGGTTTTACAAGTTCAACTTCTTCCGCAATAAGACCAAATTGTTGTTCTGACTCAAACTCTTCTAGATACTCACCTTCTTCGTCTTTTTTAAGATAGTTAAAAGTGACTGGATTAAGTTCATATATCCAACTGGCAGTGTCGAGTTGAGAGATATTAGTTTTGCTGGCACGGGTGGAGCTAATACCACCCATCTTGCCAGTTGAATCAATAAACACGTTCCTTGGCGTAGTGACTGTTGTGCTGTACATAGCAGGAACAGTAAGGTTGCCGGAAGTGTCGAGGCGCATTTTTTCAACGCTGTTAATGGTAAAACCCAAAGCGTTGTTGGATGATGTCCCAATAGAACCGAGTCCGGCGTAGTTTTGGATATAAACACTGCGCGTTCCATCAGTAACTAAAAACTGACCATACTCAGCGGTTGTTACGCGAGCACCAGACGTTCCTGCTGTTGTGATATCCAGCTTATAAGAAGGCGAACTCGTCCCAATACCCAGATTTGTTCCATCAAACGTCAACGCACTACCCGTACTGAGAGCACTACCGCTGCTGGCATAGACAACACCGCCAGAGGTGAATGACGTTAGTCCAGTACCGCCGTTAGTAGTTGGCAAAGTTCCAGTAACGCCGGTAGACAACGGCAATGACGTACAACTGGTCAAATTACCAGATGTAGGTGTACCAAGAGCAGGAGTAACTAGCGTTGGGCTGTTAGACAAAACAACAGATCCGGTGCCTGTAGAACTGGTCACGCCCGTCCCGCCAGAAGTAACCGCGAGAGCGTTCCCAAGAGTTAACGTACTAACATTGCCGGTAGTAATGTTTGCGGTAGTTATTACGCCAGACGTAATGTTGGCTGTCGTGACGTTTGCAGTACCGATAACCGCATTTGTAATATTTGCGGTAGTAACGTTTGCCGTAGTAACAGACACGTTTGTCAGCGTGACATTGCCGCTGCTGATAGTCGTGTTTGCCAAGGTAATGTTGTTGAGCGTGGTGATCGTATTGCCAAGCTGGACAGACGTATTGCCAATCGTGATTGGCGTAGCAAAGTTGGCATCTAGTTGTGCCAGCGGTATAGACCCACTCTGCGTAGAAAAGGTATACGTTACAGCCATTTTAGAATCTCACTCTCAATTCATGTTCAAATTCAAACGTGCTGACAATAAACGCTGCGTTAGAACTGGTTATTGTCAACCCCAAATATTTACCGTACTGCTGCGCGTCTGACTTGTACAAAGCATAACTATTAGAAGGCGTCCAGTTAACAACATTATTGCTGTTGTTAGTCCAAGTCACCGCAGATAAGAAATTATTAAGCCAGGTTATGAACGTAGTCAGCGTATATGACTGCGCCGTACCCGTAGAAGTCTCATTATCTACACTAACCGTAAGCGTAGTATAGTCCGACAAGGTGGCTTCTATGCCAAACTTCAATGCTTGCTTTGTCCGTATGGCATCTCCCATAGGCATCAAAGCAGTCTTGATTTTACTCGCTACCTGCGCCGTGCTGTTGGCATACAGACGGTACAGATTCTTTCCGTCTACGCCGTACAGTCGGATTAAACCGGCTGAAGGGACGGAAGTGATGTAATCTAACTCCCCTTGGGAGGTCATGAACCATTTCTTCTCGAAGAAGACGGCCTGGACCTGCCTCGGACCAACTTCCGGGTCGTTGTAAGTGAAGTTGAATGCCGCGCATAGGATGTTATTTAGTAGAACCTGACCACCAGAAACCGGCAAAGAGAAATCTATGTTAGGGAAAACCCCGTCTAGATCGTCTGACAACTTGCTGGTAGTAGATCCAACAAGAGAATAGATTCCGTAGTCGTTCATAAACAGAACAGACCGGAAGAACGGGAAAATAGCGTAGATCCGCTTTGTTCCCACACTTGCAGAAACGTTAGTATTGGTAAATAACGTCTGCCCATTAGTGTCAACCCTAACATCAGAGAAGACATTGATGCTGTCATCTCCAAAAATGTACAGGAAGTTGTTGGCAGACAGTAATGCACGGATATTGCCGTGTAGCGTCGAGTCTGTAATGACAAAAGCACCGGCAGAAGCCCCAGTAAAGTCACTGTAAGAGTCTGCTGCCGAGTAATACACGGTTCTACCGGCTGCAACCCAGGTTCTACCCGAGAACGTCGCTACAGAAACAATTTCATCTGTGTTGACAACTGCTGTCGCAGTGGCTACAGCGTTGTTGCCAAGAGGTGATGATGGTGGAGCAATTGATACAGTAGTGTTGGCTAGATAACCAGTGCCAGCGTTGTCCATCACAATAGATGAAACAGAGTTTCCTAAGACCACTGCAACGGCATTAGCAGACGTTCCTACGCCCGTAATCGTCACGCTAGGGGTAGACGTATACCCAGAACCACCGTTGGTCACCAGAACGCTTACAGTGCCTTTCTTGAACGTCAGAATTTGAGCTATAGCTGCCGCATTTGTGCCGCCACCGCCCGTGAATGTCACGGTAGGAGGACTGGTATAACCTGTTCCTGCGTTGGTAAGCGTTACAGAGTTAACTCCACCCGTAGATGGTATGGCTGTAGCCGCTGCGCTAGAGCCTCCACCTCCAGAAAAACTCACAGATGGAGCAGACGTATACCCAGATCCAGCCTCAACCACAGAAACCGCTACAACAGCACCACCTTGTATGGCTGCGATAGCCGTTGCTTGTACTCCACCAGACAGGTTAGGAGCGCCCATAGTCACCGTTGGAACTGATGTATATCCACTACCTCCTGCTGTAACCTGCACGGCCCTGACGCCGCCAGAACCAGAAACGATGGTGCAAACAGCAGTAGCTTGCACCCCGTTAGAATCGTTAGGTGTTCCAATAGTAACGGTAGGCGCAGTCAAATACCCACTACCTGGGTTTGTGATTGCTATTAAACCTACGGAGCCAATAGATACAACGTTGTTAGAGTTCCAACTAAATAGACCTTTTGACGGGTCACCAATGATCAACCGTTCGTTTTTCCACTGAGTAGCAGACACGTTGGCTCCGCTGAACGTACCAGACACGGCAACGTTAGACAGAACGTTAGAAGATAAATTAAATGCCTCTGATCGACCGCTATCTTCAAAACCTACAACGTAATCGGTTTGGTCGATATTGGTAGACGTTAGGTAAGTAACTACGTTACCAAAGACAACGGAACTATTGGTGCTGTTAGATACCGCAGACTGCGCCGGAACGATCTTGATGTTGGAGTCGCCAACAGGCATGGCATTCTCTAGCCACGCAAATTCGTCCTCGTTGATCGCCGTCCGTTGGGCTTTAGTATTTATCCCACGGAATCTCTTGAGAACAGCATAGTTTTTTTTCTGTTCTTGAGATGCCATTTAGTAAGAACTACTGTAGGGGTCTGGGATACGGCGTGTAGATACCGTTGTCAGGACAGATTGAACCTGGCGAATATAATCTTGCCGGAAAATCTCCGCTTCACCATAACTCTGTTCCTTGTACTTGGCTTTGTAGCAAGCGTAGTACGCCACAGGAACAGTATACGGATCAAGAATAGAGTCTGCAACAGTTGGATTTGACAAAACCAGTTCGGTAGGCAAAACAACCGTGTCTAGTTCCATGCTGTAAGACTGGTCTGGAATCGGAGAGATATAAAGTTGGTTTTGACCGTAAGTTGAAAAGCACACAGGCCGTCCAACGTAGTTCTGCCAGTAACGCAACTGGGCGTTGAAGTTTGTCCAGGGTAAGTAACGCAGCGGAATACGGGAATTACCCCAGTAGATATTGACGTTGAGTACGTCTAGCGTAGATGCGCCGTTAGGCAGGGCAGAAAACGGAATAATTTCTGCGTTTTGGACGTAGAGCAGGGTTGCTGTTCCGTTTGTAAACGCAGTTGACGGCGGGAAATTGCTACCAGAAGCCGGGTATGGTGGAGCTGAAGTAGCCAGTGTTCCACCAACCGTAACCTGATAGATAAAGATATTAGAGAAAACGTACTGACCAGTAGTGACTACTAGACCAGCAGACCAGGAAATGGCGGCAGTACCGTTCGGTGCAAGTGGCGTGGCGGATATCTGAAGGGTGCGGAGGCAACCAGTGTCTCTAACCACTCTCTCACGGGCAGAATTGATGTAGCTCGTGAGTTCATCATTGGTCCAGAAGTTCCCGTTGGCATCGTGGAGAAGTCTTCTGCAATCTGTGATGTATGAGTTGAGGGTTGCCATAATCCAGCCATTCTAAACCCTCAGGAGACTTTTCCCCCCGCCGTTTTACGGACGGGCAGGGGTACTACGCCTACCGCCGAGGGAATGCGGTCCTGCGCGGCTGTCGGGCTAATCTTAAACATAGCCAAACGATCCAGTCCAATCTCAACTTCCGACGAATGCCGGACAAACCCCAGCCTTACGGCATAAGGCAATTTATCTGTGTCACGATACCCAAAAATATGCGTTGCTGCATCAACAGGAATTGATACCTCAACGCCTTTCTTGAAACTGTAGTCGACACCGGAATAGCGGTCTGCTAAATCGGTGTCGCTACAGTTAGTGACAAAAACTTCACTCACAGAACAAGAACGTCGCCAAGAACAGTAACGCTGACCGTAGCATTTGCAATCGTAGTGACAGCAACCCAGAGAGCATTTGCCGTAACCAGAGTCGTGTTAACACTGGTATTAGCGGTAAGAAACTGGTACTTGGTGTTGCCAGTCACGTTACCGATGGCAGTGGTGGTGAAAATGGCATTTGCCAGGTTTCCATCACCGCTCGTTAGGATTGCTACGTTTGCAGTAGCAGCGGAAGAGTTAGCGTTGTAAACGATGGCTTGACGCGCCAGGAATGACGTACCCGTCACTCCCATCACGACAGCAACGTTACTAACGGCGTTAACTGGAACAGCGTCAGCAGCAGCAACAGAGAAGTACCCAAACGAATTAGGGTACTCAGCACCTACATGATTAGAGTTCATTACTCACCTCACGAATTAAATGTGCCAGTCGCCGCAAGCCCACCGTTAACCGTCAACAAGGTCAGGGTCTGCGTGCTACCCAAAGAGTTGGCATACACGTTCTGACCGTCGCTAATTACGAAACCACCAGTGTTGTTACCAATAACGGTGCTGAATCCAGTTCCGTTGTTAGCAATAATGGTGACGTTCCCGGTTGGGAACATGAGGTAAGTACCAGCAGGAATAACGTTACCAGCACCAGTTGCAACGCTCAGAGTTGTGGTCTGAAAGTAAGCACCAGTGGTATTGGAATTCGCGCCAGCTACAAGGATTTTGTTAAAGGCTAATGCCATGACTTTCTCCTTACAGGCTCAGAGAGTTGTAAGACCCAACCCGTGTCATAGACTTGGGTTTGGTACTGACCATCTCTGCAATCATCAAGACTGCGCCGACATAACCGATTTGCCAGTTGGGCAGGGTCGATTCAAAGCCGGTAAACACAAACGAACCTTGTTCATGGATGTACAGGTTCAGGTAGTTCGTGTTAACAAAGTAGACGGTTCCTTCTGGGCAGTATGGATCTGGGTAGATCGGCACACCGGCAACCATCAGGGCGCGGAACGCAGCCTGTGGGCCATTGCTGTCTGCATCAAACCCAGATCCTGGGGTGATGACATACTGCTCTTGACCAACGAAGTCTTGCGCCAGAAGCGTCCAGGTTCCGAATCCGCAAACACCAAACGAAGGCACTTCAGCACCGTTCTTCACGGTTCCCGAAATGTATTGCAGGACGTTTTGACGGGTGGGGTTGACGTTACCGGCGTTGTAAACCTTCGACTTCCACCAAGTGTAAGTGTTACGGTTGATGTTACCGTAGGTGGTCAAGTTCGTGCCATCGTCAATCGCGCCAGGAAGCCCGATAAACTGCTGCGTGTTGGTGTAGTTGTTGTACAGCGCGGTCGCCATAGCATCCATCATGACGTTGGTCGCATCGTTCATGCGAGCCTCGACCAGAGGAATGATTGCAGCGTCTTGCTGTGCCACACCTTCCATTCCCAAGAATGGGACTGGGGTGATCATCAACTTGAGGTTGTATTCAGCGTTGAACGCACCTTGCTGGACAGACGGCTGAGCGAAAGATCCGCTGTAGTCCGACCACTGTGCGTTAACAAACTGTGCCCCTTGGACGGGGACGGTGACTGAAGAAACACCACCGCTGGCTTGCTGACTGTTAGCAATCAGAGCTGCAAGTAGGGGCGTCGAGTTGTAAAGTTGTACAACCAGCTTGGGGATAAACGCCCTCCGAGTTACATAAGTAAGCTCGGTGTATTGGGTAGATCCCGTAGCCGGAAGAATTCCACCACCAATAGGCATGTTTATCTCCGGTAAAAATTACAAACCAATAGGACGATTCGGACGGCGCAGTTCTTGTAATGCGCTGACCGCTTCGTTTCTTGCTGCGGTTACAGGGTTTTTCCAGTATTTATTCAGATCCATTTTCTGAATAATTTGTGGGTTATACCCTGATGGAGTGGGCGTAGCAGACTGCTTCATCCACTGGTGATACTCAGCGGCGGTTTCGTGATTAGTGATACCCCGGTCAAGCATAATTTTCTCGACTTCCTTAATATCATCTTCCGTGTTCACCAGACCCTTTGCTTTGATGGCATTGCGCCGACGTTGCAAATCATCTAGTGCATCTTTCTCACGCAGCTTGTTTTCCAACGATTGGACTCGTTGTTCTGCTAGTGACAAGGCTTTGTTGGTGCTTTCTTCAATTTCCAGTTCTGGAATTGGAAGATCAGGCTTGACTTTCTTCGTCATCCGCAAAAATTCTTTACGGGTTGACGGATTTTCAGCCAACTGTTGAGCGAGCGCCGCGAGTTCATCACGGGCGTCGATACTAAGGTTTTCAAGAGACATTGTTACCCTCGTTACAATGTGGTGTTAGATGACTTTCTTGCCGTCTGCTGGCTTTTGAACAATCATGCGGTTCTTAGAAAGATCGCTAGGCTTGTCAAGGCCACCAAAACGTGAAAAACGGGGAGTGTTAACAATCTGACCGTTTTCCTGCTTATCGTCCGTAGGACGGCGTGGGGCCGATGCGCCCCGAGGTTTAAAAAGATCCATTTTTATCCCATCTTAGGAGGTTGCGGCGCACCTGCGCCTGGGGGCGTCATACCGGGGGGCGGTGCTGACTGGAGAGACTTGGCCTCGGGAGTCATGCCGCCAGCTTTAGGCAGAGTCTGCAACATCTGCAAAATCTCTGACTGCTGAAGTTCAGCCGTCTGGTTGCGTTTCCCGCCTAGCAAACCACCTAGCTTGCTAGTTGCATCAATAATTGCTTTGCCTTCTTCCGAATCAGAACCAATTGCTGGCAATGATTGCTCCAGAAGATCAAGAGCAATTGAGACATTAATCATTGCAGCTTCGCGTGTACCCATTTGTTTCTCAGGGGTAGACATTGGCGAAGCCATAGGAGGAGATTCATCCGCACTTGGCGGCTTGGGTTGATCACCAGGCATTGACGCATTTGCGCTGCGACTGCCTTTCATCAACTCCATCAATTTATCACTAGGTACGCTCATTTGCGAACTTTTAAACTATTAATTTATAAAAGTCAAGTGGGAGGCTCATCGCCCACCTCCCGCAGGCCGGTTTAAAAACCTGTTACGACGCAATTACTTGCGACCTTTACGACCACGGCGTGCCATGACAGTCTCCTAATTGGGGCCACTTAGAGGGGTAAGCAGCCATACCCATAACCACTATTGCGGATTTACCGACGGGTCTTACGACCCTTCATTTTGCGTCCGTACATTTCGTACCTCATTTGCGAGTGTAATCTCGGGTCATACGGGAATTATTTCCCGCAGATCCCATCCTATTTGACTGTGTTCTATACGTCAAGTTAGGAGATGCTTGTCTTTGATCCAGAGTTTTAGTGGTCACTCTGGGTTGATCACCGCTTTTCTGGACTGCTTGACTAGGCATTATTTTTCTCCGGTGGCTGCATAGCGGCTTGCTGGGCTTGCTTTGCTTCCATTTTCCTGAGTCTGTCTTTCAATTGCTGCTTCATTGGAGGTTCAACCAAGTCTAGCAAAGATTCTTTGTCAATCACACCGGCTTTGAACAAATTAAATGCCATCTGCCGTGAATCTTCCATGAAAATGGGAGAATTCGAGTGTGCATCAACTTTTACAGCGTAATTCTTGGGCAATTGTTCTGCAATGAACCTGTTGCCGTTGAGATCCGTGTAATGCGTGTTTCCATACGTCTGCATCATCTTTAGATACAGCGTTGCCATCTTTTCCAGCGAGTCTTCAATCACTAGAGCACGTTTCTTAGCCCTAGAAGACCCTAACCTGGCAAGTTGGCTGGCGTGACCAGACGATCTAACTCCAGCTTCCCCCCGTCCCTGCAAGACGGACACAATACCGGACGCTTCCTCAAACATGGAATCAATCTCGTTGATTTCCCTAAAGAGGTCTGGCGGCATCTGCGGAGATAACTTCTCAATCTTGGCGTTGGGCATGTCCGTAGACAGAAGACCGCCAGCACGGTTAAGTGCAAAGTTCTTCTCGTCCAGAATCCCTGTAAACCCGATGAGAGAGGTCGGAGGATTGACTTGTTTGGAGAGCAGGTCAAGAATTTCTGCCATCCGTTTATTCCGCATCTGTTGCAGGAATATCAGACGGGAAACCTCGGACTGTCCCCAGAAATAGTCGTATAAAGGCAACGGACAGATTTGAACAAACGGCAATTCGCCTTTCAAAAAGACGGTTGCTCCAGGTCTGTCGTAGATGATGATGTCTGGATCTGCCTTGGTGACTACCTGATAATCTTCAGTCTCGTCATTCCAGATCCACAATTCCGTCATCTCGACGGTAGGCTCAGACACCTGAGCTTTGTACCGATTTTGTCCGGACAAATCGAGGTTGACGTTGCCGTACAGAGTCGGGTCCGTCTGGCTCATGATGATGCGCTGCAACCCGTTAGGAACGTCTGTGCGCTGGTGTTCAGAGTAGGTGATACGCTGGACAATCTCCTCCCGTTTTGGGTGGGAGTAGAGCCGGTTATAGAGTTCTGACTTGGTGATGTAGTACGTCTGGATCAGGGCTTCTTGCCTGTCCATGTAGGAAGTGTCTTCCCTAAACACACCAATCGTAGCTGGTTCTACAAGGTACGGGTGGATACCGTTACGGTAGATTAGCTTGATAAACACTGAGTTGTAGCACAGCGCCCAAGATACGCCAGCAGAGAACACTTGGTCTGCATTGCTGTCTAGCCACTTGTCATTGAGAGCGCGGCCCAGAACGGGGAGTTTAGCTTGCTCTGAATCCTCGACGTTGGCACCCAGATCAATAGAAAATTTTGTTGTCTCTGCCGAATAAAGGAAAGAAGACAGTTGATCTATGTGGGGATAGATCTTGTTATACAGAGCCGGAGCCTCGTCCGGCCCATTCCCAAACAAATACCAAGAGCGCAACCCGCCATAGTCAGTGCGCCGGTCCTGCATAGAAACAGCGCACTTATATATCGTATCCAGATAAAAAAGTTCTCTTTCTAGCGGATTGCTTGGAATTCTCATGGTTTTACTGTCAGGTTCTCATGGTCTGCAATGTAACTCGCGGCCTTCGGACCCGTCAACTTACCAGTGTTGTGAGGGTTTACCCCTACTGATTCATCTCTAACTGGTTTGGCAACTTGTCCGGCAAGTGCTGATTGTAAATTAATGTTTTGGAAATTGCCTCCCCAAATAGCGGAATCGCCTGGACGGGGTTCCTTTTCGGCTGGCGGCAACTTGTGATGGTGCATTCCTGCTTGGGTTTCGCCTTCACGGGTGGATTTAATGTCTGTCATATCAAAGTCTTCAGCCAAACCTTTGAGGTGATGGTCAGCCTGTTTAGTCTTGTCTGACTTTAGGGAAACAGGTTTTAGGAAAACCATCTGGAGTTCTGCCTTACAGAACTTCATGGGGCATTTGGGTTCATAAGATTCAAACAGACCGTGGTCTGCACAAAGATAGTCGTGGAGTACGCTCATGATTTCTCGTCTAAAGTTGGATAAGAATAGTCGTGACGATTACGGGGTCCGATAGATAGTTTGAAGCCGTCTGGTGTTTTGATTACTCCCATGTGTGGAAAGATAGGTGGTTCTGGAACCTTGCGATAGTCTACATACTGGGTAGCGTCTGGCCTTCTCATGATCTTGACTTCGCCATTCTTCCAGTGCTCGTAAGCGGAAGATACCCTGCGCTGGTAAAACTCGGTCAAACGAACATCCTCGTAGAGAAAGAGGTCTAGCAATGTCCTCTTGTTAATCCCACAGAGTTCAGAAAACTTCTCTAGAGAGATCCCACGGTTCTTGTCTCTGATGAACCGGCGCATGATAACGCGCAGTTCATGCCTGGACAGGGGAGTATTCAATTTCGTACCCACGGTTTTGCAAAAAGACCAAGAACTCTATTTCACCGTAGATGTCTTTGGCCTGAGAAGGTAGATGCTTGATTCTAATCTTTTTGTGAGATACCAGCCGTCTGGTCGGACCATGATGACCAACCAGTTCTGCCAAGTCTAAATCATCGTGGACATCGGGAGCAAGGTACTCCACCGCAAAATGCTTGGCAATGTTAAGCGGTGCAAAACGAACGCCAACCTTCTCCAACTCTTTCCGCAATAAGCCGGTGAGCTGTACATCTTCGTTAAAGAACGGAGCCTGGTTAACAGCCCTGTGGACAATCCCATACTTGGTACAGGCTTGCATCAACTTGCGGCTACGCAAAGAAAACCCGCCATTCAAGACGGGTAGAGCGTTCTTTGTTTTGCTCCAAGTAAAACCTGGATAAAAATGATTTTCATATAGCCCAAGGTGAGTAGGAGCACCTACATAGTCATACTCGTAGTACTTACCCGTAAAGTTAGTTCCGTCTATCACCCAGCCATCACTTTGGACCAGAAGACAATATTCAGTCTCCACAAAGGTCTGCAAAGCGTACATGCAGAAGATCGAATACTGGTAGTAGTCCAGCGGTGCCGTCTGCTTCCACATTATGTGGTCTGGCAGGGTCTGTGGGCGCTCTAGCGAGATCAGTAGACCTCTAGATCCCGGCAACTGAGAAACGCTCTCTATGAGCGCAGGAACAGCAGTAGCGCCGTTGTCATGTCCGTGGATAGCCGTAACTGTAAGTTCACTGTGTAGCACCATAGATACCGATCCGTTTAAGATAATCTGACACGTTGCGACCAACAGCAATCTGTTCTGGCGTTTGATCTTCCTGTTTGCGGTTAATCTCTCTTGTCAACCGCATAGCAATCAATCTAGGCTGAACCTGCTCGGCATATGCTACAGCAGCAAGAGCACTGGCAATAACTCTATCATCCTTGCCACGCCCAGGTGCACCAATAAACCCACCTTCCCTAACAATCCCCTTCATCTCTTCCAACAAGTCCATAGACTTGATGCTCATAAGACCACGCTCAAAGTAGTCTTTCATGTAGGTGAGCATCCTCTCCTTGGTCTGACTCGTGGTCAAGAACCCGATAGAGTTAGATAACCCACCCATCGTATCGTTCCTGCGCCAGATGTAGTTCTGCATAGAACCCAAAACGTCTAGCAAGTTCCTACCAGCCCCACCAGCCTGAGCAGACGCCAACCTCTTGAGGTTACGCATCTCATTGATCACAGCCTGACCAGGACCATTCACCTCTAAGTTCAAAGTGGAATTCTTGTAAGCCCCAGCAAGGTGAGCAATCACCCACGCAAACTGGTAGGTATTCATTTCACTGGTAGCAAACTCAGCTACCTGCTCCATCCCATCTGCATAAACCCTAAACACCTGGATGGAAAACCTGTCAGCCCAGTCAGAAGACCCATACGCAGGGTCTGCACCAATAACGTAGTAAGCCGTGTCTATAGGCTGTTCCCACACCTTCAAAGTGGCTAACTTCTCCGTAGACTTCAAAACATCCGTGTCTTGGAACATCGCCCCAAACACATACCGGAAACACTCCGGATGCGTGTTCTTGGCAACCTTGGCAGCATCTGTACACCGGGAATTTGAAAAGAAAGAAGTCCCAGTCATCACGAATGCGTAGTCTTCAGTAGGAGGAAACTCCTGATACATCAACGCATCGTCTTTAATCCCCTCCGACAACTTCCACCGCCACCAAGCCATCTGCCGACTGTTGATCTCAACCCCGTACAGACTCTTAATATCTTTGACCCACTCCTTCTCTTCACCCTTTAACTTCCCATCCCAGTACACCTTGTACACCGCAGAGTCAGCCTCCACCGAATACAACTCATTCCTCCACCACCCACAGAAGATAGCCCTCTGCGTCCTAGCCCTCTTAGCCGTCTTGTACATGTCGTGGAACATGTTGAAACCCCGCGCCGTACTCTCAAACAAGTACAACCTCTGCGGATTTGTCTCGGCAAGAGAAGCCAGCAAACTCGCTAACCCCTCCTCATCACCCCAACTACTTGTCTCAGTCCCGTGCAAGTACGTTATCGCCTTACCACGCCCCAAAGACCCCTTCGACCTAAGTCCAGCAACCTGGTAAAACAACCTACTGCGATTCCTTAATGACAAATGATTCCGGTTATGAGCAATCATAGGAATCCGATACTCTTTAGGTAACCCATCCATATACATGGATAACGTACTCCTAAACATATCCCTATTCTCTTCTGTATCA
>Ga0209085_1001238_pt1 | contig 16223 bp, 13 predicted proteins | sample C_131016_EF_Meta_FD_187310 | JGI IMG/M metagenome (GOLD analysis project Ga0209085, IMG submission 187310) | Freshwater microbial communities from Lake Croche, Canada to study carbon cycling - C_131016_EF_MetaG (SPAdes) (version 2) | ecosystem: Environmental > Aquatic > Freshwater > Lake...
TGCCGTCGCCTGTGTGCCGGAGAGCAGTGGAATGAGGGCGGCCATCAGGCCGAAGGCCGTGAGCGTAGATCGCATGATGGGACTGTCTCCTCTGGAGTGCGTGTGACGTGCGAGATGAATGAGACGGGTGTTCGGGGGCGAGTCGTTCCGCGAGGGCGGACCTGCCATGAGCTCACGAATGGGTTGATGCTATCACACCAGCACGAGTTCCACCGTCGAAAATAACCCCCACGTTTTCCCTGCTTCAATGCTCGGGAAAAACTGTGCGAACACGCCGCGAACGGCTGGTTGCTACGGCCATTACGGATCATTGTCCGGACGGTCCGTTGGGTACGTTGCATCCGTATTGTAAGCTCGGGGCCGATGCTTGCGGCCCCGGAGGAATCAACGCCATGCGTTCTCGCGATCCGAAACGTCCGCCGACAGCGCATGACGAGCAGGAGCAGGACCAGGAACGAACTGGCCCGCTTGAACTGGCCATCGTCGGCGATCTGACCGACAATGAGGCCGACCTCACCGATCGGCTGCTCGGCGTCGAACCGGGGGCTGAGTGCACGATCTACTTCGACTCGCCCGGGGGCAGTCCCTACTGTGGCATGTCACTGGTCACGCTGTTGCGACTCCGCGGCATCCGCGCTACGGCCGTGGTAACTGGGGAGTGCTCGTCAGCGGCGCTGTGGCCCTTTGCGGCCTGCGAGCGGCGGTTGGTGACGCCGTTTAGCGTGTTTCTGTTTCATCCCATGAAGTGGCAGAGCGAGGAGCACATCGGCATCCGGGAGGCTGCGGAGTGGTCGCGGCATTTCGCCGAGTTGGAGCAGGAGATGGACGTGCTTCTCTGCGATCTCTTTGGACGGTCGGCCGATCAGATCAATGAGTGGAGCCGGACGCATCGGTATGTGACCGGCCGGGAAATGGTGGCCGCAGGGTTGGCTGAACTCATCGACCTGAAGCCGCTGCCAGCGCTCTTCGAGCCGCCCAAGCCCTGAGGCTATTCTTCCTGCCTCAAGACCTGCCTCAAGGCGAGGCCCCGCCGGGACGGCAGCATGCACGTGGAGTCCCGTCGCTTCCGCTCAGGGCTTTTATTCGTGGGGAGCGCGACCGTTTTGGGCGAGCGTGTCGCTGGAATAGAAGCCCCCGGCGGAAGCCGGGGGACACCGGGTGAGCAGCGGATACCGGGAGCCGTACCGGTCGAGTGCATCCAACCGCATGAAGACCGCGTGATGTCAGCCGCGGTAGGCGCCGTGACAGGAATCGCACGACTTTTTGAGTTCGCCGAGGGCGGCGCGGGCGGCGTCGTAGTCTTTTTTCTTCACGGCCTCCCGGAGTCGCAGTGCGGCGTCACGCATCGTGGATGCATGCTCCCGATAGGTGTCGTCGTCGTGGTATTCGTAGTCGGCTTGCTGGATCACCTCCCCGATCACGGCCACGATCTCCGCATCGTGCAGCACGTTCTCCATCTGTTTGTCGAAATCGGTCTTCGAGGAGGCGGCCACCCCGAGCCTGTCATCAGCCGACTTCAGCCGCGACATCAGCGCCGGGCGGCCGGCCACCTGACTCCACCGAAAGTCTTCTTCGCGGTCGGCCCGGGCGGTGGGACCGGCGCCCTGGAGGAGTGATTCCAGATCGCTGATACGAAGTCTCGATTCATTGAATGATTGGTCGGTGCCGACCTTGCAGTTGGAGCCGACTCGAGCGAACAGGTCACGGGCCGCCTCCGCTTCCTTCTTCCAGCGGATGTCCTGGTCGTAGGCTGTAATCACGCCGAAGGCGAGGGCAACGGCGCTGAAGGCCTCGCGGGCCTGGTCGTAGCCGCCCCCTTTGAAATCGGATTGGCTGGCCACGGATTCGGTCAGCATCGCCTTCATATCCTTGATCTCGTCGGTCAGCGTCTCCTCCGAGATGATCGCCGACCATCTGAAGCCCCCCGCGGAGTCCGCCGGCATGCCGGCGGACTCGGGTGTCCCCGCCGTTGTCAGCCGCTGCTGTGCCGCCGAAAATTCGGGGCGAGGCCCGTCCAGTTCGGCAAAGGCATCGGCGGAGAAAATCTTGGCAGTGGCCTTGTCCCAGACCGCAGTGGGAGAAGACGCCCGCCGAATCTGCCGCGGTCCGGTACGGCCGTCCCGGGCCACTCCCCGCGGAGACGGTGCCTCTGCGGCCTTTGATTGCAGGCCGGCGCACGCCAGGCAGCCAAGCAGTCCGGCGGCGGTTGCCTGTCGCAGCACTTTCATCGATGCCAGCATGCTGTCTCCTCGCCCGCACGAGCCGACGTCCAACCGCGTTTCTCGCAGATATCTCGGACTGTCCACGCAGGCGCGGGGCCCTCTGCTACAGCATAAACCACGGGGAAAACCTCCGACAAAGACTGCTTTTTCGCCTTGACGGGCCGTTCGGCGGTCGTCACTCTCCCGCCCCGCCAGCCCCCAGTCCGGGACTCGGGCGGGAAGATGCGAACTCAGGGTTTTTAGCGCCGCGGAGAAACAGCATGTCCACCAGCCCGTCCATGTCAGGATCACCGGCAGTTTCTACGATTCCGCGGCGTGTTTACTCCCTCTGGGCAGCCTGCCTTCTGACCGGATGCGGTCTGGCCGCGCTGGCAATTGCCGGCTGCTCAAGCAGTAATACCGCGATCGGCACCTCCACTACCGATCCCGCCAAGGCCACTGTGATGGCGTTCCTCGAGGCCATCAAACGGGGCGACGACACCGCCGCCCGGGCGATGCTGACCAAGGTTGCCCGTACCAAGACCGAGGAACTGGGCATTTCGGTGGCTCCGCCGGTCACATCGACGGCTACCTACTCGATCCGCGAATGTGAACAGATCGCAGGCACCGACGATCTCGTGCATGTGGGCACGACCTGGACCGATACCGACCCTGATGGGTTCACCACCACGGAAAATGTCGTCTGGGCAGTCCGCCTCGATCCCGAGGGCTGGAGAGTGGCAGGCATGGCAACGCGGATTTTTGACGATCTGCCGCCGCTGCTGCTCAATTTCGAGGACCCTGAAGACATGATCGCCAAGCAGGAAATGGTGGCGTTGGAACTGCAGAAGCGGTCCCAGCAGGCGGCTGCTGAGAGCCAGGGCAAACAGCCCGAAGCCAGAACGGCCGTCGGCCCCGCTGACGGTCAGCGCAAATAGGCGGTGGCGTAGGACTGCGGAACCGAGGGCGGCTGCCTGCCCTCGGTGTCTCGCGGCCGTCCTCGGGGCACCCTCAGGCCCCTCCAGAGGCTATCCCTTGAGGTCCTTTCTGGCCTCTTTTTCTAGGGAATTCGCGGCGAAAACCCGCGCGAACGCTGCGAAGGGCCCTGTCGGCCGTCCTTGACAGTAGCAGCGACACTGTTAGCCTAATCGCCTGGATTACCCAGGCCGGAGATTTTCCCCAACCCGCAGCTCTTGCAGGGCAGTGCTGCCGGTTGACGGATTTCGCTCTGCCCCGGGTGGTCGCTTGTTGCTGCGGTCCGGTGGCCGTCCCGGATCGAGGTTGTTTCGTGACGGCTTAATCGAACGCACCTCGCGTTCAATGTTTTCATCTGGAGGTAAGTGATGAAGCGTATTCTCGGACTCTCGTTTGCCATGTTCATTGCTCTCGTTGCCATCGCCCTCGTCGGCGGTGACTCGGGTGCTGTCGCCGGCCACGGCTGCAAGGGCCGCGCCCGCAGCTGCCAGGGTGGCGGTCTGTTTGCCCACAAGAAGAAGGATTGCAAGGGTGGCCTGTTCGGCCACAAGAAGAAGAAGGGCTGCCAGGGCGAGGCTGCTGCTGCTCCGGCCTGTGAGTCGGGCTGCGGCGAAGCTGCTGCCGTCGAAGGCGGCTGCTCGAGCTGTGGCGAAGCTGCTGCCGTCGAAGGCGGCTGCTCGAGCTGCGGCGGTGGTGAGGTCGTCAGCGGCGGCTGCGCTGGCGGCGGCTGCGAAGGCAGCGGCGTGATCTCGGAAGGCGTGCCGACCGAGGCTGCTCCGGCTGCTCCCGTTGCCCCGGCTGCCCCCGTTGGCACCTGAGCGGTGACTCAAGACCCGGCCACGTCGTCGCAACCAGGTCTGCCCTGAGGCGAGCGAGGATGTGGCGGGACAAAAAAGGGCCGGGCCTTCCGCAGGGAAGGCCCGGCTTTTTTCATGGGTATTCAGCCAGCTGGTTGTGGGACAGGCTGGAGCGGCGGCGTTGGAGAGGCCGGTGCCGGCGGTGCTTGCGGGGCCTGTTGCGTGGGAGCCGGCGGCTGGATCAATCGCCGCAGGAGTCCACCACGGCGCGGAGGCGGGGACTGTTGCGGGTTCGCCGCCTCGGCGGCCTGCCGTTCGGCGCGTCTCTTTGCAACCTCGCCCAACACGCCGCCGACCAAGTCGATGACGGCCTCGGCAGTGGGATCGGTCTTCATATCGGGCTGCAGCGCGGACTTTATCTTGTCTGCCGTCGATGGTGTGCCGGCCTGCTGGCGGGTGTTGGCATTGGCCCCATCCTCGTTCAGCGTTCCATCAGGCTTTTGTGCATCAAGCTTTGACGGATCAGGCGTCGCCGCCATTTCGGAATCCTTGCTGGCGGAGGCATTGGGCTTCCAGGCCGGGGCTGGTGGTGCCAGTGGCCGCTGCGGCGCGGCCGGCTGCCGCGCCGTTTGTGGACCGCCAGCGCCGCGAAGACGATCAATGAGTTCAGCCACCACACCGCCCGCATTTGCCCGCAGCGAGCCATCGAAATCGATGCGAGGTTCGCCGAGCATCCCACCGACGCCCACGGAAAACGTCCGCCCCGAGAGTGCCGCCAAGAGCGGCCTGTCTTGCGGCAGATCGGCCGGAATCGGGAGTTCAAGCTTGAGGTCGAGCGTCTTGTCGTCGAGGCCCACCGAGCCGCTTGATCGGATGTCGAGCCGCTGCCCGGGCTTGGCCAGCGGTACACCGAACGCAAGCCCCTTGTGCGACATTCGCCGGTCGGCAAGCTGAAATTCTACGTGCGATTCGTCGGCTATCCTGATCGACTGCGGGATCGGCAGGTTGAACGGCAGGGATTCGATCACCCGCTGTGCGAGCGGTCCCGGGCCGAGATCGACGGCGTGCATCGCGAGCACTCCGGAGAGATGCCCGCCCTCGGTGGCCCCCACGGGCAGCGTGGCCCCGTTGATGCGGAGCGAAAACCGTCCGCTGGTTCGCGTGGCACCGGCCATCACGGGAGCGATGTAGGCCAAAACGCCCTGCGCCACAGCCGGCTCAAGTCTCGCATCGGCCAGAAGCTGCACGGGCTCGACCGTCCATTCGCTCCGCGTCCCATCAGCCGAGGGGGCGAGCCTGGCCTGCACATTGATCGGGTCGCTCACCCACGGCTCGTCTGCCCACGGGCCGATCATCCGCACGACCGCCCCGACCACGTCCAACTGCATTCTGACCGCCCCAGGCTTTTTGGTCCGGGCTCGGTTCGCTGCGCCCGGACCCGCGAGGGCCGGAAAGAACAGCCCCTTGAGGTTGGAATTGCGGTCGGCATCAAACTCCACGGTGGCGTCGAGCCCTTCCACCCGCACACGGCCAAGATCGCCGAACGAAAGGAGGATGCCGGCGAGTCCGTGGCTCAGTTCCACCCGCTTGATGGAGGCTGGTTCGAGCCTGCCGTCATGCGGCACGACATGGATGTCTTCGAAGACGAGTGGCCCCAGCCAGCCGAGCTTCACGCTCCCAAACTGAACGGTCGCCTGGAGCGCAGGAACGGCGCCAGCCACGATCTTTGAAAGCCGTGCCGGGCTGGACACGAGCCAGGGCAGGCTGCCGAATCCCAGCACGGCGATGACGGCGACCGTGGCCAGAGTGGCCCGCACCTGGGAAGACAGAAATACCATGGAGGAAGCCCTCTGCGACGGCGCTGATTCGGGTGAAGGCAGGCCAGCTTCCGGAGCGGTCATGTCGCGAATCTCCCTGAACGTGATCGGCTTGCGATTGGGAACTGGCGGGGGAAGATCGACCGATTGTATCCACGGCCACGTCGCAAGACATGGGCCCGGCAGGGTTGCCCAGGAAGGGTTGCGGGAAGGCATCCCAGTCGCACCCGCGGGGCGAATAGGGTAAACTGGCAAATGAGAATGTTGCGGGCGTAGCTCAGTTGGTAGAGCGCTAGCTTCCCAAGCTGGATGTCGAGGGTTCGAGTCCCTTCGCCCGCTCTTTATCGTATTGAGTGTGAGGGGAAGATCGCCGGCGACTGCTTTGGCGAGGGGCATACGCGGGCAGCGACTCCCCGCTGCGATTCGTGGAGCGCACAAAAAAGCACCCCGGACGGCAAGCGTACGGGGTGCTCTCCACAGGCATGTCAGAACGGGCATGTCAGAAGAACCGTGCGAGGGACATCACGGCTACGGAAATCTCGACTACGGCAGGATGACCGCGTCGATGACGTGGATCACGCCATTGCTCGCCTTGATGTCGGTCTTGGTGACATTCGACATCCCCTTGGCCGTGCCCACTTTCACGCCGCCCGTCGTGGAAATCTTCACCGGTGCTCCGCCGGCTGTCTTGGCTTCCGTCAACTTCGCGACATCGGCTGCCATCACCGAACCCGGTACGACGTGAAGCAGCAGGATCTCCTTTAGCTTACCCTTGTTTTCGGGCTTCAGGAGCATGTCGAGCGTGCCCGCCGGCAACTTTGCGAAGGCCTCGTCGGTCGGAGCAAAAACGGTGAACGGTCCTGCACCTTTCAGGGTGTCAACCAACTCTGCAGCGGTCAGAGCGGCGGCAAGGGTCTTGAATGTGCCGGCCCCAACAGCCGTCTCCACGATATCAGCAGCACGGCCGATCGACATCGAGCCGACGAAGCAGCACACCATCGCCACGATGGCGGAGAAGCGAGACATCTTCATGAGGATCTCCACGGGAGGGGGAAGTAAAGGGGACGAAATCGTGAGAACCGTAGGCAACCCCGGACCGAGGCCGAGTCGCGATCGCGTTGCAGGAGCCTCTGAAGAGGTGGAACCCCCGAGGCTTTCTGGTGTTTTGTCCGGAACGGGGTGAACGTTTTGTCGTGAGACACTTTTGCGGGACATGCCGCACCCGTCGGGAGCAGCGTTGCGAGGGACAATGCGCGAGTGAGGCGGGGATGCTGGCAGAAAAAAAGCTGCCGCCCCCGGAGGGGCGGCAGCCGTAGGAACACGTTTGGTGGGCTGCATCAACGGCGAGCCCGTCGACTGGCCATTATCGGCGCAGCCCCCCGGTACAGTCAGTTTGCGTCACTAGACCACCTCCTTTCGCGATAGGAACCCCAGCCGCCGCGACCACTGCGAGGTCGCCGCCGGGACATTTTCTCCCCAGCCGTCGCTGGAGAACACGCTAGGATTTTATCCCGTCGCCCCGCCAAGGCGAGTTTTTGTGCAACTTTTTTTGCGCGGAGGTTTCTTCCGTGACTGCCTCTCCAATGCCCGCTGTCGCAGTCGGCGACAAAGCCCCCCTGTTCACGGCCACCCTCCAGGACGGCGGCACGTTCGACTCCTCCTCGCTCAGCGGCAGGAAATCACTCGTGCTGTTCTTCTACCCGAAGGACAACACTCCGGTCTGCACGCAGCAGGCATGCGCTTTTCGCGATGCCTACGAGCAGTTCGTGAAGGCGGACGTGGAAGTGATCGGCGTCAGCAGCGACTCGCCGGCGAGCCACCGACGGTTTGCGGCGAAGCACCGCCTGCCCTTTCCGATCATCAGCGATCCGGACAGCGCATTGCGGAAGCTCTTTGGGGTGCCACGAGCCTGGGGAATCTTCCCGGGCCGGGTCACCTACGTAATCGACAAGGAGGGCGTCGTGCGGCTCGTCTACAACGCAACGCTGGCCGCGGAGCCGCACGTTCGCAAGGCTCTCGACGCGATCACGAGGTCTTAAACACGCTTGGCGAGCTGCTGTGGCGGTCGGCCCAGGCGGCCTCAATCGCAGTGCAGGCCTGGCCCAATCCGTCGTCATCCGCCAGTCTCGTCGCAACATCATGACAGCGTGTCGCCACGCGAGGATCGGCCAGCAGCCCGCGGATCATTTCGGCGAGTGCCGGCCCGCGAAACCGTCGCGGCGGCAGCGATCGTCCGACGCCGAGGCGTTCGACCCGGGCCGCGTTGTCGAACTGGTCAAACCCCATCGGCATGATCACCTGCGGCACGCCCGCCGCGAACGCCTGCGACATCGAGCCGACACCGCCATGGTGCACAAGCAGCGCCGACCGCTTGAGCAGCCAGCGAAACGGCACGAAGTCGAGATGCTGCACGCCATCGGGCAGCGACGCCGGCACCTGTTCCGGAAACCGCGTCAGCAACAGACCGCGTTGCCCGAGCCGCTGGCAGGACTCGACGGAGGCCTGGAAGAAGTCGCGGCCAAACACATTGGCTGAGCCGGGCGTGAACACGAGCGGAGGCGGACCTTCGTCGAGGAATCGCTTCACGTTCTCCGATGGTTCGACGACCCCCTCCTCGCTGTAAAGTGGAAAGCCGGTCAGTCTGGTCTGCGCAGGCCAGTCGGGCTGCCGTGGAGAGAACCAGTCTGGAAACATCGCGGCCATTCGCAGCGGCGAATGCATCCAGTCGCGGAACACGCGGCGGGTCGGGGGCAGCCCAAAACGGCCTCGAAACTCGTTGAGCCAAGGACAGATCACCCGATCCGACACGCTGTCGACCAGCCACCACTGCAGTTTCCCGAACCAACCCGGCCCGCGGTGCACGCACAAGGCCGGCAGGCGGGGTCCCTCGAAATCGCTGCGAAAGAGCATCGGCGAGAGGTGCACGCTGACCAGCGGAATGCCCTGGGCTTCCTGTGCGACCCGGGCGCCGAAGGCGAGGCTCGATCCGCAGACGAGCGTCTGCCCGGGAGTCTGATGGGCGAGGATGCTGCGGTAGACCGGCTCCAGGAGAGGCCGGACGGCGAGGTCGATGATCGTCCGGGTTCCGTGGAGCGGATGCCAGATTCGCGGGTTGCGAATCATCTCGCGAAAGTCCACCTCTGGCAGGGGATCGACGAACTCCAGCCCCGCCTGCTCCACCAGGCCGCGGAAGTATCCGGCGGTGACAACGGTCACCCGGTAGCCGCGGCCCCGCAGGGCCCGTCCCAGGCCGACGAACGGATGCACGTCTCCCGAACTGCCAATCACGCAGAGGATGACGTGCTTCAGGCCGACGCCCATTGCATCCTGCATTTCCTGGGTTGCTGTGACCCGCTTCGGTATCAATCTCAGTCAGTAGTCATGCTTCATCGATCCGCCAGAGATCAAGAACGATCGCCGTCGGCGGGTCTGTGAGCACGTCGAAGAGTACGGCAATCGGAGGAACGAATCCTAAACGCACCGTGTCGTATCGCGACTCGCCGAAGTCGAGAGGCCCTCGAGCGAGCCAAAAATCGATCTCCCGCACCGCACGCACGACGTACCCGTTCGCGTCGTCACCGAGAATCAACGCCTGGAGCCTCTCGTCTGCTTCTGGTGCCCAGAAGACGAAATGCTTCATTGGATGCCGATGTCCCGAAGGATTTCATCGAGCGTCCGGCCCGACCGGATGCCCCGGCGACGCTCGGTCAATTCAGTCGAAAGCGGAATTTCCAATCCCTCTGGAGGCTGACCGGGTCGCCGGCCATCGGGCACGAAATACCCGATCACCCGTCCCTCGGAATCGCAGATCTCCGCCGTGTGATCAACGATGGCATCCAGCCTCTGGCAAGCGTCGGCATCGAGCGTGATGCGAGTCATGCGATGAACCTCTGCAGAACGGGTCCGTGGGCTCCTCAATCATCCTATGGCAGCACGATGCTCGCCGAGATCGTCCCTATCATAAGCCATGGGCTGGTCGCCGGCCCAACGGCTGCTTTCCCCAACGCATCGCCTAATTCTGGCCAGTCTTGCGGAAGTCCCAGGGGGCGACCGGGCTGGGCTGTGCCCAGAGGCCGAGCCGCTGCGACTGAGCCTGCGACTGGAGCGCGGCCAATGACGTGTCGCGGGAATAGTCTTCGTAGTGCCAGGCATTTCCGGTGGCGATCATCTGCCGGTTCACGTCGACACCATTCGAGGAGAGATGGCCGATCCAACGGCCGTAGCGGTCCTTGCCATCTTCGGTCACTTCGACTGTTTTGCCAAACACCATCTCGGCCAGTACCTCGCGGGAAACCTTGCCGTAGTCCTGACCGATCTCCGGCGCATCGATCTCCGCCAGTCGCACCTTCTGCTGCTGGTTTGATTCATCGAGGCAGGTGACCGTGTCTCCATCGTGCACACCGACCACTCGCCACAGGTGCGGTGCGGTGGAGCGGCCCGCCGGTGACTGCAGCGGTGAGACACTCACCGGCTGTGCGGGTGTCGATGACGGCGAGATGGGCGTTGAGAACGACGACACCGGCGGCGTGCTGGCCGCCGGCTGCGACGCCGCGGCGATGGCGGCCGCCGAACCGGCGACCATGGGGGGCGCCACCGCTGCAATCGTCTGGCCGGCTTGGTTCTGGGCCGCCATTGGCGGTGCCACTTCCGACGATGCGGCCCACTGGTTGGGCGGCGGCACAGGCTGCTGCGAGACCGCAGGCGGATAGGCCGGCGGTGCCGACGCAAATGCTGTGGGGGAGGAAGTCGCCGGCGGCACGATCGGCGTGCCTTTCAGTGCCGGCGATCCCGGCGGATACTGATAGGGCACGGGCTGGTAGCGGGCCACGGTGGCGGGCGGCAGCGTGTAGGACGCTGCGGGCGCGCCCTGTGTCTGGTAGTTCCAGCCCTGCATCGAGGCCGGTTGTTGCGGCGTCGGCATCGCCTGCCGGCGGTTCACCTGCGATGCGCCGGGCACCGTGGCCGCGGCCAGTACGGGCGGTCCAATCGTGTAGGTGAACACATAGGTGGGAGAGTAATACATCGTGATCGGGCGACCATCCGGCCCCACGCCCTGATACGGCACGGCCTGCGGCGTCCAGCCTGCAGGAATGGGACCACCCTGAATCACAGCCGTGGGCAGCGGCGGTGCCTGCCAGTAGGGAAGGGGGCCCGAACCGGGGGCTGCCGTGCCCGAAACGCCGCCGGTGGCCCAGGCATTCGCCGTGGGATTGGCGGCCGGTACTTGCGCGGAGCCAGCGCGGCCGGCCATGCAGAGGATGCCCACTGCACTGAACCGGACCAACAGTGAACCCCAGCGTTGTCGGCGTCCCTGCCGCACGTTGTTCGCCCTCCTGGCGACCTCCGGGTTGTACCGCCAACGGCCTCATTCCCCGAGAGGACTTTCAGGTCTTCTCGGGCGCCGAGTTGGGCAGCGCGGTTGCTGGATGGGAGATCGGGTTTTCCACTGATTGCCGTGGAATGGACCGTCTTTTCACCGCACGGATTGCCGCGCCGGCATCGCCCGGGGGCTTTTGGCAGGTTGCGGAAGCTGGGCGGGTTGGAAATCCGCCGCCGGAGCCGCGTACACTCGCCGCCATGCGTCTGCGGTCGCTCATCGTCGTTGCACTCATTGCTGCCACCGCCGCCGGCTCGACCAGCGCAGCCGATCCGGAAGTCATCGCGGCAGAGCCCTCCGTCGGTGCGCTGGTGGCGTCGGCGCGGCGGGCCGGGCTGCGGGTGTTGGAAGGCGATCACCTCGCGCTCATCACCGATCGGCCGGCCCGCGCCGGCGATGGCGTCGAGGATCTGCCACGTCTCTTCGACGACGCGTGGGCTACATGGTGCGACCATTTTGATCTCGACTCGGCGCAGTATCGCCAGTGGCGGGCCTGCGGCTGCCTCGTCGTGGATCGAGAACGATTTCGTGCCGCCGGGCTCCTGCCGGACGGGGCCGCAGAATTTGCCAACGGTTTTTGCAATCGCGAGCGATTCTGGATGGCCGACCAGTCCAATCCTGCCTACCGGCGGCACCTGCTGCTCCACGAGGGCGTGCATGCTTTCACGCTCACGCTCCGCGGGCTCGACACGCCATCGTGGTACATGGAGGGGATCGCCGAGTATCTGGCCACGCACCGGCTCAACGACGAGGGCCGTTTCGTGCCGACGCCACTACCGCTGCAGGCGAGCGACGTCGAGCAGTTGGGCCGCATCGAGAAAATCCGCACGTTGCGGGCCGCTGGCACGTGCCCAGGCCTGGAGGATGTCTTCGCCACGCCGGCCGTGAATCACCGCGATCTCTCCGCCTATGCCGCGAGTTGGGCGGCAGTGGCGTTGCTCTCTCGGCATCCCGAGCATGCCCGCAGCTTTGCCGCAGCCGAGCGAGGCACGCTCGATGGGGCCTTCACCGAGCGGCTCAGGGCATCTCCCGGATGGGATGCGGAACGGGCGGCCCGCAATTTCGATGCCTTCACCGACGAAATCGACTACGGCTACGACTTCTCTCGCTCGCGTGTCGACTGGGCGCCGGGCCAACCGCTCGACACGCTGCAGGCGATCACCGTCGCGAGCAGCCGCGGCTGGCAGAACTCAGGCTGGTCGCTCCGGAAGGGGGCGCGACATGGGGTCAACGTGACGGGACGGTGCACGATCGGTTTGCGGGAGAGCACCCTCGCAGAGCCGTCGGTGCGGCTGGAAACTGAGGCCGATGGCATCTCGCTTCGGTGGTATCGTGGCCGACCGCTCGGCAGGCTGCTCGTGGCGCAGTGGGTCGACCAGCCGGGCGACGGAGGTCGCCCCCGGTTCGTCGTGCTCGCCGAGGGAGGTCACGGCGAGTTCACGGCGGCCACCGACGGCGTGGCCTACTTCAAACTCAACGAACCACCCGGCGAACTGGCCGATAACGACGGCCACCTCACGGTCGAGATCGGCCCCAAGTAAGGCGCACCCGTCCCGTTGCTTTCGCGGCAGAGATCCCGTCGCTTCCGCTCCGAGCTTTTATACGAGGGGTGCGCGACCTTTGATGGCTGCGCTACCCTTGCCATAAAAGCCCCGGGTGGAACCCCGGGGACTCCCGCTGCGGCTCACGCGTGCACGGCGAACTCGCCCTCCGACAGGCTCGGCAGGTTCGTTTGGCCCATCAGCCAAAGGTCGACCGAGCGGGCCGCCTCGCGGCCCTCCTGGATCGCCCACACGACCAGCGACTGGCCACGACGCATGTCGCCGGCGGCGAACACACCGTCCCGGCTCGTCTTGTAGTCGCTGCCCGTCTTGATGTTGCCCCGGGGATCGAGTTCGAGCCCCAGTTCCGCGATCGGCCCATGCTTCTCCGGTCCCATGAAGCCCATGGCCAAGAGAGCCAACTGGCACGGCCACTCCTGCTCGCTCCCTGGTACCTCACGAAACTTCTGCTGACCCGAGGCAGCGTCGGTGTACCACTCGATCCGCACCGTCTTCACCGCCCGCACATGCCCATTGTCATCGCCGAGGAACTCCTTGGAGAGGATGCCCCATTCGCGGCGGCAGCCCTCTTCGTGGGAGGAACTCGTTCGCAGGATCACCGGCCACAGCGGCCATGGCGTGTTCCCCGGTCGCTGGTCACGCCGCGGATACTTCCCGAGGTCAGGCGGCTGCGGTAGCAGTTCGAACTGCGTCAGGCTCTTCGCACCCTGCCGGTTGCTCGTGCCGTCGCAGTCGGAGCCCGTGTCGCCGCCACCGATCACGACGACGTCTTTTCCAGCGGCAAGGATCTGCTCCTGAACATCATCGCCGGCATTGCGCTTGTTCTGCTGCGGCAGGAACTCCATTGCGTAGTGCACTCCCTTGAGTTCACGGCCTGGGATCGGCAGGTCACGGCCGAGCGTCGCTCCGCCGGTGAGCAGCAGGGCGTCGTACTCGTCGCAGATGGACTGCGTGCTGACGTCGGTCCCCACGTTCACGCCACAGCGGAACTCGACCCCTTCCTCACGAAGTTGTTCGACCCGCCGCCAGACACGCCACTTTTCCAGCTTGAAATCGGGGATGCCATACATCAGCAAGCCACCCGGACGGTCGGCCCGCTCGAACACCGTGACCAGATGCCCCGCCCGGTTCAGTTGCTGCGCCGCCGCCAGGCCCGCCGGTCCGCTGCCGACGACCGCGACCCGCTTGCCGGTGCGCACTGCGGGCGGTTCGGGCACGACCCAGCCCTCGTCGAAGGCGCGGTCTGCGATCGTCATTTCGATCTGCTTGATCGCCACGGGGTCTTCGTTGATGCCGAGCACGCAGGCGGCCTCGCAGGGCGCGGGGCAGACCCGACCTGTGAACTCGGGGAAATTGTTGGTGGCGTGCAGCCGCTGGCTGGCTTCGTGCCACTGCTGGCGATACACGAGGTCGTTGAAGTCGGGAATGATGTTCCCGAGTGGACAGCCCGTATGGCAGAAGGGAACACCACAGTCCATGCACCGGGCGCCCTGCTTCGAGAGTTCCTCCTGCGGGAGGATCGTCAGGAACTCGTTGTAGTGCTTGAGACGATCGGTGACCGGCGAGTAGCCACTCACCCTCCGCTCGTACTTCATGAATCCGCGTGGCTCACCCATGGATCTTTTGCTCCTGCTGACGTGCTTCCTGCTGTTCCTGTTCGGCGAGCTTGCGGAGTTCCGCGAGCGCCCGCTTGTAATCGACCGGCATCACCTTGACGAAGCGTGACTGCTCCGTATTCCAGCCATCGAGGATCGCCCGGCCGCGACTGGAGTCGGTGTATTCGACATGCTTCTCGATCCGCCCCTTCAGATACTCCAGGTCACCGGCGTCGAGCGGATCGAGTTCGACCATCTCCCTGTTGACCTTCTGTCGGAACGTGCCGTTTGCATCCCAGACGTAGGCGATGCCGCCGCTCATGCCGGCGGCGAAGTTTCGGCCCGTTTCGCCGAGGATCACGGCCCGGCCGCCGGTCATGTATTCGCAGCCGTGGTCGCCCGTGCCCTCGACAACCGCCTCCGCGCCGCTGTTGCGCACGCAGAACCGTTCGCCGACGATGCCACGGATGTAGATCTCGCCGCTGGTCGCCCCGTAGGCCACGACGTTTCCGGCGATCACGTTGTCCTCCGCCTTAAATGCGGCATTGCGAGCCGGTCGCACGATCACGCGGCCGCCCGACAGGCCCTTGCCGCAGTAGTCGTTGACGTCGCCCTCGACCTTCACCGTCACCCCGGGCACGCCGAAGGCCATCAGGCTCTGGCCCGCCGTTCCGGTGAAGTTGATCTGGATCGTGTTATCGGGCAGGCCGCCTGCGCCGTGTCGACGGGTCACCTCGCTGGAGAGGATCGTGACAGCCGTGCGGTTGATGTTGCGGATTGGCAGATCGAGCGTCACCGGGGTGCGGTTCTCGAGTGCTGGCTTGCAGAGTTCGAGCAGCGTAGTCATGTCGAGCGACTGCTCGATTCCGTGATCTTGCGACGACTCGTGGTGCGTCTTCACATGCGGCGGCACCTCGGGCTTGTGCAGGATCGTGGAGAAATCGAGTCCCTTCGCCTTCCAGTGGGCGATCGCGGCCCGTGTATCGAGCCGGTCGACCCGGCCCACCATCTCGTCGATCGTGCGGAATCCGAGTTTGGCCATAAGCTCGCGGATTTCCTCGGCCAGCATGAAGAAGAAGTTGACGAGGTGCTCCGGCTGACCGGTGAACTTCTTCCGCAGCTCTGGATCCTGAGTGGCGACCCCCACCGGGCAGGTGTTCAAGTGACACTTCCGCATCATGATGCAGCCGATCACCACCAGCGATGCCGTAGCAATGCCGTATTCCTCGGCACCCAGCATGGTGGCGATCACCACGTCCTTCGCCGTGCGGATCATGCCGTCGGTCTGCACCACGATCCGTCCGCGGAGGTCGTTCATCACGAGCACCTGATGGGCCTCGGCGAGGCCGAGTTCCCACGGCAGGCCGCAGTGCATGATCGAGGTCTGGGGGCTGGCGCCGGTGCCGCCGTCGTGGCCGGAGATGAGGACCACGTCGGCCTTCCCCTTTGACACGCCCGCGGCGACCGTGCCCACGCCCACCTCCGCCACCAATTTCACGCTCACGCGTGCGTGGTGGTTGGCATTCTTGAGATCATGGATCAGCTGGGCGAGATCCTCGATCGAGTAGATGTCGTGGTGAGGCGGAGGCGAGATGAGACCGACGCCCGGTGTGCTATGGCGAATGCGGGCGATCTCGCGGTCGACCTTGTGGCCAGGAAGCTGGCCACCTTCGCCCGGCTTCGCTCCCTGCGCCATCTTGATCTGGAGTTCCTTTGCGTTGACGAGATAGAGACTCGTGACGCCGAATCGACCGCTGGCCACCTGCTTGATGGAGGAGTTCTTGCTGTCGCCCGACGGTTCCAGCTGATACCGCACCGGGTCCTCGCCGCCCTCGCCGGTGTTGCTGCGGCCACCGAGCCGATTCATGGCGACGGCGAGCGTTTCGTGGGCCTCCTTCG
>Ga0209085_1001239_pt1 | contig 16220 bp, 12 predicted proteins | sample C_131016_EF_Meta_FD_187310 | JGI IMG/M metagenome (GOLD analysis project Ga0209085, IMG submission 187310) | Freshwater microbial communities from Lake Croche, Canada to study carbon cycling - C_131016_EF_MetaG (SPAdes) (version 2) | ecosystem: Environmental > Aquatic > Freshwater > Lake...
TGGCGGCCATGTCGGCGGCATGGTAGCGGGCGGCGCGGGCGAGGTTTTCGTTCCAGGCGAGGGGGGCGAGGTTGCGTTTTTGGCGTTCGGCGTTGACGAGGGTGAGGACTTCCTGCTCGTAGGCCTCATTGTCGGAGGGGATGTTTTCGGTGCCGGTGGGGAGGCCTTGGGGTCGGAGCGCAGTGATTTCGTTGTAGGCGCAGGAAAGGATTTGATTGCCGGATTGGTCGATGAGGCCCCATTTGCGATCGAGGCGAACTGCGGCGAGCCCGGTGGGATCAAAGGGTCGCGCGGCCTCATAGCGTTGGGGGATGGTCCATTGCCAGACTTGGGTGGAGGCCCATAGAGGGTGGGCAAGGGCAAGAAGGCAGAGGGCGGCAAACGTTCCTCGCACGAGAAAAATTTTAGCAGAGGTCACAGAAGACAGGATCGGTATCCAGTCCAATGCCGGGTTGGATTTCATAAATTTCGAAAAGTTTTTTCTGAGGACGAAGGGATGTCCTCAAGGTTCTAAAAGGAATAGGGGGCCCGAAGGTTGCAGCAGGACGAAATTTTATTCGTAAAAAAACAGAGAGGAACCGAGGTGGAGTGATGGCTCAATGGGGAGAAAGGGGTCAACAAATTCCTTATTGGCATGATCTTGTGATTGTGCTTTCCTCGCGCCATGCCAAGACAAGTTGGTATGAACCGATGAGATCGGTTACAAAGTGACCGAGTCAAAGGTCAAAGGGGTCGAGCATTAATTATTGACATTTAGTTATCTGGGGGCGCGAGAACAAATCTTGCGGAAACTGGGGGCCAGCGTTCACTTTATTTTAAAAAATTGTAAACATATCCATAAGAATGAAATGTGATTTAGATAGAGGCTACTGTGCCTGCGGGTGTCGGACGGCATGGAGGCCATCCCTCCGAAGGTTCCTGTTTATCCTGCCATCCTGTCTAAAAATTCCGTTTTCTGGTGAGCACTCATCGATTTGATAACACGACTTGTCTCCGGGACAACCGCAGTCATCGATCTGATAACACGTGTTATCCCCGAGACAACAGCACCGGGGTCAGCACTTATTTTAATTTAATAAATTTAATAAAAATATTCAAAAGAACAGAATATGTTTTTATTTATAGACGGGCCTGCTTGGGTAAGTGGGACGGCACAGAGGCCATCCCTCCAAGGGGGAGTCGTCGTTGAGGGCGTATTTTTTACCGCTTCAAAGGCATTCTTCGACTCCGTGTCTTGGCGTGCTCCGTGAGAGGACTTGCCGGGGCCTTTTTTTGCGGCGCGGGAAACTGAGGCTCAGGGTTCATTTTCTTTCAGTTTTGTTAAATTGAAAGAATGAGACAGGCGAGGCGTTGGAGAAAATCGGGGTTCGCCTGAGGGCGGTGCGATTGCTCCGGAATTTGTCGCAGAAGTATGTGGCCGGAATCGTCGGGATTTCCGTGCCTGCCTACCGGAAGCTCGAGCAGGGCGACAGGACGGTGGAGTTTCGCCATGTGGCGCGGGCGCTTGGGGCGCTGGGAGAGGTGATTCCTGCGACCGAGCCAGAATTGCGCCTTAACAACCTGCTCCGTCCACAGGGCAAGCACGCGTCGAAACCAAGGAGAAAGGGCTGGGTGGAAAAGCAGCTCAAGGTTCTGTGGTGGGATGGCTCGACGATCGGGCATCTGGTGCGCCGTGGAACGCTGTATTTCGCCAAAGAGTCCGAGGTGGCCAATTTAATAACGAGGGAGGTGAAACGGCATCTGCAAAAAATGCGACAGGAAGTTCTCGGAGACGGATCGCAATGAACGAGAGAAATGGAATATCAGAGGTGCGAAGCGAGGTCCTTGATCGCCTTCTCTCCAGCAGTTTCTTGCCTTAAAATACGCTCTCGCATTTTTTCGGGGTCGATTTATACAAACTGGCGTGACTGAAATGCAGCCAGTGCGCGTGCGCGCCAAGTTTTTCTTCGAGGGGGATAAAAAGTTTTTCATCAAGGGGGTGACCTATGGTCCTTTCGCGCCTGATGCGCAGGGCGACTACTTTGGGACTCCCGAGGCGGCGGCCAAGGATTTCGACATGATGGTCGAGGCGGGCGTGAACCTTGTTCGCATTTACTATGTGCCGCCGCGCTGGTTTTTGGATCTGTGCGCATCGAGGGGCATTCGCGCCCTCATTTCGATTCCATGGGCGGAGCATCTGGAATTTCTTAACAATCCGAAAATCCGCAACGAAGCGAAGAAGGCGGTTCGCGACGGGGTGAGAAAAAACGCAGGGCATCCGGCAGTCTTCGGTTATCTGGTCGGCAATGAAATCCCGACGACGATGGTGCGATGGCTGGGTGCGCGGCAGGTCACGGAATTCGTCGAGCAGCTGATCAACATCGGCCGCGAAGAGGACCCTCGCGCGCTTTTCTCTTACGCCAGCTATCCTCCCACCGAGTATCTCCTGCCGCAGAACAGCGACTTCGTGACATTCAATGTCTACCTGCACCGACAGGATGATTTCGACCGCTACTTGGCGCGCCTTCAAAATCTCGCCGACGACAAGCCGCTCATTCTTGGTGAATTCGGAATGGATACGATCCGCCATCCCGAGGAGGAACAGGCGGAGATGCTGCGCTGGCACATCGAAAGCGTGGTTCGCGGGGGTCTCGCCGGCACGATTGTCTATGCCTGGACAGACGAGTGGTTCCGCGGTGGACAGGAGATTTTAGACTGGGCATTCGGCTTGGTGCGGCGCGACCGCACGAAAAAGCCGGCCTTCGAGACTGTGAAGGGCCTCTTCTTCGGCGAGGGCTCCATGACTTCTCGCGTCAAGCTGCGAGAGTATCCGAAAGCCTCGGTGATCGTCTGCTCCTACAATGGCGGCAAGACACTCGAGCGATGCCTGACCTCGCTCAAGGACATCAATTATCCAAACTACGAAGTCGTCCTCGTGGACGACGGCTCCAAAGATGACACGCAGGAAATCGCGGCGCGGCATCCCTGGATCAAAAACATCCGCCAAGAAAACAAAGGCCTGAGCTTCGCCCGCAATGTCGGCGCCCATGAATCAACGGGGGATGTCATTGTTTATACGGACAGCGACTGCATGGCAGACCCAGACTGGCTTTATTATCTCATGGGCACACTCCTGAGCGGCGACTTCGCTGGAGTCGGCGGACCAAATATTTCGCCACCTGCGGAAAACTGGGTCCAAGCCTGTGTGGCTGCGGCTCCCGGAGGTCCGAGCCATGTGTTGCTCACCGATGTGGTGGCCGAGCACATTCCCGGCTGCAACATGGCATTCCACCGATGGGCATTTAATCAAGTGGGAGGCTTCGATCCGGAGTATCGCAAGGCGGGTGATGATGTGGACTTCTGCTGGCGTCTTCAACAGAGCGGCGGCGTGATCGCCTTCAGCCCGGCCGCGATCGTCTGGCACTATCGGCGCTTCACTTTGCAAGCCTTCCGCAAACAGCAAGAAGGCTACGGCGAGGCAGAGTCCATGCTGCGCTTCCAGCACCTCGTGTTCTTCGGCCCCACCGGCACAGCCAAGTGGAAAGGCCAGATCTACGGCGCACCACGCTTCACCTGGCTTGTCAACAAGCCGATTATTTATCACGGCATCTTTGGCGAGGGGCTTTTCCAATCCATCTACCCCACCCCGCAGTCGGATGTGGCCGCCTACCTGAGCAGCATCGAGTGGGTCGCGCTGACGGCATTGGTCTTTGCGGCATCCATACCAATCCCTTTCCTGCGGATTGTGCCCTATCTCATGTTCGGAGGAACACTGCTTGTCGCCCTTTCCTATATGATTCATGCGCGCTTGGAGGCCAAGCATGACACGGTTCCGGCACGCCTGCTGGTTACCTTCCTCGCTCTGGCCCAACCGCTCGTGCGTGGATGGGCCCGATATTTCACCTGGCTCAAATTCAAGCGCACTCCTCCGGCTGTTATCGCCACACAGGAAAAGAACTTCAAACGCTCGCGTGGCAGCACCAGCAACCTTCGCTTCTGGAGCGAGAATGGACATGGACGCGAACTCCTGCTCAAGGAAACCATCGGCGCCCTCGAAAGCGAAGGCTGGAACTACTCGATCGACACGGGCTGGAAGAACTGGGATGTCCAAATCTACGGTAGCTTCTGGTGGGGCATTCAAATGCGCTCGGTCACCGAATACCACGGCGGGCCGAAATGCCTGACGCGTGTGCACCTGAAACTTCGCATGGTGGCGACCACCATTTTGATGAATTTCATCCTGCTCGCGATTTTAGCTTATCAGCAGCTGATCATCCCAAATGCCCACTGGTGGCCATGGGTTCCCTACGCCATCTTCGTTTTGATCCTCGTCCGCAGAGCCCGCCGCCTCCAGCGCCGCGTCACAGACCTCGTTGAGAACGCTGCCTTACGGTGTGGCTTCACCCGCATCACGAAAAAGTCCTGACCCATGTCGGGCCACATAAGCGACTACCACTACGACCTGCCGCCGGAGCTGATCGCAACCACTCCCACCGTGCGCCGCGACGAGTCCCGCATGCTTGTGCTTCACCGCACCAGCGGCCAGATCGAGCATCGAAGCTTCCGAGACTTCGCCTCTTATATCGGCGAAGGGGACATCGTTGCCCTCAACGACTCGCGCGTCATCAAGGCCCGCCTGCTTACAGATCCTCCAGGGATCGAAATTTTCCTACTCGAAAACCTCGGCAGCACACGCTGGAAGTGCCTCGTCAAGCCCGGTCGCAAACTGCGCCCTGGCACACGCGTGGCGATCGCCGGCACGACAGCGGAAGTCGTCGATGTGCTGCCCGGCGGTGAGCGCATCATGCAATTCGACGAAGCACCCAATCTCGAAAAGCACGGCCACATGCCACTGCCGCCCTATTTCAAGCGGGAGGCCGAAAAGCTCGACGACGAACGCTACCAGACTGTCTATGCGAACATGCCAGGCTCGGTAGCCGCGCCCACGGCGGGCCTGCACTTCACGCCCGAGATTCTTTCCCGAATTCCACACGCTTTCCTGACCCTGCATGTCGGCGCAGGCACTTTCCTGCCGGTGAAAACCGAAAATATCACCGACCACGAAATGCACGAAGAGGTCTACTCCATCAGCGCAGCCACAGCCTCCGCGCTGAACTCCGCCAAACGCATCGTGGCAATCGGAACCACAGCGACCCGCGTTCTGGAATCCCAACCACCCGGCCCCATCCAACCCTGCGAGGGCCGCACTCGTATTTTCATCCATCCACCTTACAAATTTCAAAAAACCGGAGCCCTCCTCACAAATTTTCACCTCCCAGAATCGACACTTCTCATGCTGGTCAGCGCCTTCGCGGGTCGCGAAGTCATCCTGAACGCCTATCGAGAGGCCATCAAAGAACGCTACCGCTTTTTCTCTTACGGCGACTGCATGCTCATCACAGACCAGTAAATCAAATTTTTTGCGCGACTGCGGCTGATGGGAGTCTCAGTTGGGCAAAAAATTCAACCATTCGAAGACTTGCTTGCCAAAAAAAATCAGGGCGAGCGTGACGAGTGCAAAGTAAAAAATTGTTACCACTCCCCAAGCCAGAGACACCAAAATCATGAGTCCATCGCGCTCCAACCAGCCGAGGCAGGCAAAAATAATCATGAGAGCGGGGAAGAAATTATTCAGAGGAAGGTTTGCAACCGGAATAGCCAGAAGCGCACCTCCAACGAGAATCAACCATCCGACCAGACGCTGACCACGGTCGCCGCTGATCCATGATTCCAAACGCTCTCGGGTGAAGATACGGCAGAATTTGAGAAGCTTTCGAGAGAAACCCAGTATAGCCAACCAGAACTTACCTTGGATGCGCAATTCGCCGGCCGCTTTAGGCAATTCCGGACGACTCTTGCCACGAACCATCTGCCAACCGAGCGCCACAAAGGTTGCCCCGCAAATCATGGTTAAAGGCCCAAGTGGCAGCGGTTGCACAAAAGGCACGGCAAGGAGAAAAGCGACGAAACAGAAAGAGTTCGATCCAATCCGCGCTATGACTTCCGAGAGCTGTATCCCCTCCCCACGCGCATGCTCCGCACAATGGTCGAGGGCGGCATCGATGCGCCCGTCGATTGGCGTTTCGCAATTCATGCCTTTAGAGCATGTGGAATGCCGTAATCTCTAAGTGAGGCGTTTCTTTCAAAGACACGGGCCAAGATACGGGCGTCATCCGTAAGGCCGATTTCGGGGATGGAGTCCGGTATGATATCCGCGCCCTTAAGGATGTAGTAGGCGGCTACGCCGGCCTCGGCGAGATCTTGCGGTATAGGGTCGGTGCTACAGGACACATCGGAAGACTGCAGGATACAGATGAGAGTTTCAACACCTTGAATCAGATCATAGTGGACCCGAGCCTGTTCGGTTTCCATTTTCGCCCGCAGGTTGGGAATCAAATCGACAAGCTTCGTGAGGCTTTTCGCAGTGATAGTCGACCGCTCCATCTCGATGAACTCGTCGATGGATACGGCTTTTTGAGGATTCAAGGGTGACACAATGATCGATGTTCTGTGGGTGAGTGGCTTCATTCATCGTCCCGTCGGCCCATCAGCAAGGGAAGTAGATGCCAGATGAAGTAGGCAAGTGAGGTTATGAAGGCAGCGACATAGGTCCACGCGGCGGCATTGAGAACACGGTTCACTCCATCCTCTTCATGCGTCGCAGCAAGGATGCCAGAATGGCGGAGTGCGGCTTTTGCCCTAGCAGAAGCATCGAACTCCACAGGAAGCGTTACCAGATTGAACAACATAATGACGCCCCAGCCTGCTGCCATGAGGATGATGCCCGTGTGCGTGTTTACAAAACCTGTGAACATACCGATCAGCGGAAGCCACATGACAAGTTGGCTTGCTATTTGGGTGGCTCCGACGGCAGCCATACGAAGATGCAGCGGAGCGTAGGCGCGGGAGTGCTGGATGGCGTGACCAGCCTCATGAGCGGCAACAGCCAGCGCGGCGATTGATGTGCCGCTGTAGTTGCCCTCGCTGAGGACGAGGCGGCGGTGTGAAGGATCGTAGTGGTCTGTAAGTTCGCCGGGGCAGGATTCGATGGTGACACCTTCAACACCGGCATCCTGCATGACCCTCGCAGCGGCCTGTGCGCCGGTGAGACCGGTGAGTGAGGGCTCTGCCGCGTATTTGTGATAGACGCTTTTGACGCGCATGGAAGCCCAGAATGAAAGACCCATTGTGCCGAGGAATAGAAGGATTGGTAGTAGCATGGGTAAACATTGGCACTTGATTTTTGATTTGGGAATTACGAATTTCAAAATATTACATTAGGTTTTATAGAATCATGAACACACAGCTGAACTACCATCATCTGCGCTATTTTCTCGCCGTCGCGACTTGCGGGGGCATCACATCCGCATCGGAGGTGCTGCATGTCTCGGCTCCGACGCTGAGCGCCCAGGTGCGCGAGTTGGAGGAATTTTTTGGCACCACACTTTTCCGCCGCGAGGGCCGCCGCATGACGCCGACCGAGACTGGCAGACACCTTCTGGGCTATGCAGAGAGGATTTTTTCCATGGGTGATGAGATGGTCGACTCCGTAAAACGCGGCGGGTTCAGTGGACCCGGAACCGTTTTTCTAGGAGTGGCTGATGCCGTTCCCAAGCTGCTTGCGGCTCGCCTACTCGAGCGTGCCTGTGAGAAGGCACCGGGGCTTCGCGTTGTCGTGCGAGAGGGCTTACCTCAAGAATTGTGGGGTGCGCTTTCCACGCATCAGATCGATCTCGTCCTGGCGAACGAGGCACCACCGCCAACACGCATGAATCTTCCACCTGGAATTCGCATCGGGAAGATGAGGGTCGTTTTTGCCGCAGACCCCAAGATCGTCGCTTCCTACCGAAAAAAAGGAGACCCTTCAGAGCTTCCGATTCTGGCACCAGCCCGCGAATCCATCCTTCGGCGCGAACTCGAACAGTGGTGGGCGGAAAAAGGCATCACTCCCCTCATCAAAGCCGAATTCGATGACGGGGCCGCCATGCTGGAGCTTGCCGCACGAGGCCTTGGAGCCGCTCCAGTGCACGAACCGGTCCTCAAGGATGTCTGCAAGCGCTATGGCCTGACAGCCCTTCCATTCCGCTGCGAAATCGAGGACGACCTTTTTGTGGTCACTGGCGAGCGGCAATACAGCCATGCCGGCGTTTCAGCCCTCATGGAAACCGCTCGCGGAATTTTAAAGGCGTAAATGCATACCGCGCCTTGAATCCAAAGCCCCAAGAGGCAATTCTTCCCCGAGAACAAAACCACACGCTCAACATCGAAATGTCATCCATCCTGTCCAACGCCCACAAACACATTCTTGATCTCGTCGCCTACGAACCAGGCAAACCCGTGGAGGAACTCGCAAGAGAGATGGGGCTGGAGCCATCTCAAATCATTAAGCTCGCCTCGAATGAAAACCCGCTTGGCCCCTCTCCTGCCGCTCTTCAGGCCATGCGGGACACTCTGGAGCGCTCCCACTTTTACCCGGATGGCGGAGCGTGGGCCCTTCGCAACGCGATTGCCGAAAAATTGGACCTCAAGCGTGAGAATGTCATTCTTGGGAATGGCTCGAACGAAATCATCGAGTTCATCGGCCACGCTTTTCTGAAGCCTGGCGACGAAGTGGTGACGGCAGGCCATGCCTTCGCAGTTTACAGTCTCATGGCCCAACTTTTCGGAGCCCGCACCGTTGAAGTTCCCGATCCAGGCTTTACGCACGACCTGGAGGCGATGCTTGCGGCAGTCACTCCCAGAACCCGGCAACTCTTCATCGCAAATCCCAATAACCCAACTGGCACACTCGTCGGGCAGGATGCGATTGACCGTTTCATGGAGCGCGTTCCCGAGCATGTGCTGGTGATTTTTGACGAGGCGTATTTTGAGTTTCTTGATAATCCACCGGATGTCCTGCGCTATTTGCGCGAGGATCGGAATGTCGTGGTGATGCGAACATTCTCAAAAATCCAGGGTCTCGCAAATCTGCGCATAGGCTTCGGACTGGCTCCTGCGCGGATCGCCGAGGTGCTTCAAAAAACGCGCCAGCCATTTAATGCCAACGGTATCGCCCAAGCGGGCGCGCTCGCAGGTTTGCGCGACGAGGAGCACATGCGCCGCACCCGCGAACTCACACATGAAGGCAGGAATTATCTGGAAGCAGAGTTCACCAGATTGGGCCTAACCTTTGTCCCCAGCGTTGCGAATTTTGTTTTGGTTGAGGTTGGAGATGGAGATGCCGTTTTCAAAGCGCTCCTCAAGCGAGGCGTTATCGTCAGAGCCATGCGAAGCTACAAACTTCCCGAGTGGATTCGCGTCTCGGTGGGAACGATGCAACAAAACCGCCGCTTCATGGAAGAGCTTGAGACTCTCCACAGGACGGGCCTGCTCGAAACGGGCAAGACGGACTGATGAGCTTCTCATCGGACACAATTGCTGCAATCGCCACGCCTCCTGGCGAAGGAGCCATTGCCATGGTTCGCATTTCGGGCCCGGATGCGGCACCCATCCTGGCCCGGATTTTCAAGTCCTCAGTCAAGACCCCTGCCCCCCGCCAAGCGACATTTGGAAAAATCCACGACGGCGAAGATGTTCTCGATCAGGTTTTGGTCACGACATTTCAAGCGCCAGCCAGTTTCACCGGCGAGGATATGGCCGAGATTACCTGCCACGGAGGCATCTTGCTTGCCGCACGCATTCTTGAAACTGCGCTTCGCTCCGGCGCACGGGCTGCCGATGCGGGCGAGTTTTCCCAACGGGCATTTTTCAATGGCAAAATCGACCTCACCCGCGCCGAGGCGATCATGGACATCATCCGCGCGCGCACGGCACCCGCACTGCGGGCAGCGGCACTCCAGCTTGAAGGTCGGCTGGGCCAGGAAATCCTGGCACTGCGCGACACTGTGCTGGAGGTCGTTGCACATATCGAAGCCTGGATTGATTTTCCCGAAGAGGGCATCGATCCAGCAACTGGCAGCCATCTCCTGGCAAAAATCAACGCCGCGATCGAGCGCACCGAGCGATTACTATCCACAGCCGATGAAGGACGTGTCCTACGCGAAGGAATTCGTGTGGCTATCGTGGGACTTCCAAATGCGGGGAAATCCAGCCTCCTGAACCGCCTGCTCGGCATGGACAGGGCCATCGTCAGCGAGGTTCCAGGCACAACGCGTGATACCATCGAAGAGTCAGCCTGCCTACGTGGCATCCTTTTTCGCCTTACAGATACGGCCGGTCTCCGTGAAACCAACGACCCCGTTGAGCAAGAAGGCGTGGCCCGCAGCGGACGCGCGATGGAAAATGCCGACCTCGTGCTGCACATTTTCGATGCCAGTGCCACGACACCGCCAGCTCCCTTGAATGATCGCGAAATTCTGGTAGCGAACAAATGCGATCTCTTGCCGACAGAATCTCTCAAACATACCGGTGCCATCGCCGTCTCATCTCTCACCGGCGAAGGCTTCGATGCACTCCTCGACGCCATGACCAACGCAAACGGCTCGAAACATACCGGCACGGGCGATTCCCTTGCTGCTATCAACGCCCGCCACAAGGCACTTCTCGAATCCGCCGCCATATCCCTGCGCGCGGCCGCCGAACTCGTTCAAACCAGTGCCCCGCCGGAACTGGCGGCGGTGGAACTCCGTTCCTCGCTAGATGCACTGGGACGAATCGTCGGAGCGACTGACACTGAGGACATTCTCGGCGAAATTTTCAGCAGATTCTGCATTGGCAAATAATCTTTCCCCGCACGGGCTCAACCAGACTTTTAGACCATGAAAAAACTTTTGATCACGGTGTTCGCCACTGCGATTGCCCCCTTCTTTCTTACAAGCTGCGCGCTTGTGAATGTGAAGCTAACCCGGACTCCCAGCGTGGCTGCCCAGCGCACCGTCGAGTCGTTAGCCATCACAAGCGAACCTGCCGCCCTTCTTCAGAAGACCGAAGACAAGTCACTACCTGAATCTGAGCGCATTGAGCTTCTCCTCAAAGCCCTTCGAGAGACCTCCAAAGCGCGAGTTGGAACAGAATTTCAAAAACTGAATCAAATCGCCACAGCTCGTTTGGTTGAAATTCTGGCTACTCAGAATTTCCAAAACAGCGCCATCCGCATCACTCCAGCATCCATCAACACAGTCGATCCGCGGCAGGTATCGAAGCTCATAGCCGCTCACTCCATTCAGATCGAGGGCCTACGCGAGCGCGTGACCGTGGAAGGAGCAGGAGTCGCATATGTGGCATGGTTCGCCAAAGGCTCGCCCAGTCTGGCTGGACAACCCAGCGCGGCTCAGACAGGTATGAGCATCCCGGCCACGGCACTGGTTCGTTTTGATAAAAATGGACCGCAACTCACATTTTACCGACGCCTCCAGATCGAAAGCATTTTCCTAAATGGACGGAAAGAGACTCTGTCAGCCGATTTCTCGGCGCCGATTGCTTACCTCCTTACCCAAGGGAAGAATAGTTCCATCGATATCCAGGCTCTGTTTTTCTCGGATACCAATTTTAAAAACACCGGCCTCCTCCAGATTGACGAATACGATCCCAAGAAAATTCCCGTGGTCTTTGTGCACGGTCTGCTCTGCCGTCCCGAGGCCTGGACGACAGCCGTGAATCAACTCCTCGCCGATCCGGAAATCCGCACACGCTATCAATTCTGGTTCTACCTCTACCCCACCGGCCTTCCCGTCTGGTGGTCTGCTGCAAAACTTCGCAGCGAGCTCGACCATTATCGTGCGATGGTGGACCCCGACCATAAAAACCCGAACCTCGATCAGATCGTGCTCGTTGGCCACAGCATGGGGGGCCTGATTTCCAGCCTTATGGTGCGAAAAGGCGGAGAAAATCTCTGGAAGCAGTTCACCGACACCCCACCGGAGAAGCTGAAAATCAGCGCCGCAGCCAAGGAAAACCTCTTGAAAATCGTCAACTTCGAGCCCAGGGAGGACATCCGCCGCGTCATTTTCGTTTCCACACCACACCAAGGCAGTCAGCTTGCGATGAGCCCGCTGGCGGCTTTCTTTTCCAATCTGGTTCGCCTGCCAAACCTCATCACGTCGCCCGATCGCCTTGTGATGCTCAACTCCGTCCGAAACGATTTTCGCGATCTCTTTGTGGCCCCCGCAAACAGCATTCGCTTCCTACGGGCAAAGTCCCCGCTCTTGCTCGCGATCCTCAAGCTGCCCATGTCCGAGCGCGTCACTTACCACTCCGTGATCGGTGACCAAGGCAAAGGCAATACGCCAGATAGTTCGGATGGTGTTGTGCCCTATTGGAGTTCGCACCTGCCCAACGCAAAATCCGAAAAAATCGTCCCGTCTGGCCACGGAGCCAACGAAAATCCAGACGGAATCGAAGAAATTCGCCGCATTCTTCGTTTACATCTTCTCAAGACTGGAAACCCCTGAGGTTTCTTAAAAGAGAGATGCTCAGCCTTGTCATTTGATCACTTCAAGTCGGCTGGCAGCAAGGTTTGGAGAGCTTTGACATCCTGAACAGAGGTTTTGTTGCAGACTAGGATTGCGTCTGCAGTTTCCACAACAACGAGGTTGTCCACACCGCAAAGGGCGATGAGGCGGCCATTGGAGACGGCAATGTTATCGCGGGAGGCATGTTGCACCACGGAGCCCCGTTTGCAGTTTCCTTCAGCATCGGGCGGAATGTGGGCAGGCAGCGCGGTCCAGGCTCCCACATCATCCCAATCAAAGCTGGCCAGCACGGTGGCGATGCTTTTGGCATTTTCCATGATGGCGTAATCCACGGAAATTTTCGGCAGAGAGGCGAAGCGCATCGCCAGATGCGAGGGGAGATCATTGATTGACCTCATGGATTCGATGAACTCGGCGAGTGGGGGCAACTGGCGCCGTGCCTCATCGAGAAATGCGGAAGCGCGCCAGACGAAAATGCCACTGTTCCAGAGGAAGTTTCCAGCAGCAGTGTATTGGCGGGCTTGATCGAGTTCGGGCTTTTCCACGAAGCGCCGCAAGGCACGAACGGAACTGCAATGTGGCCCCTGAGGAAGTGCCTCTGCGGTTTCGAGGTAGCCGTAACCGGTTGCCGGGAACGTGGGAGGGATGCCTAGAGTGGCAATCGTGCCGGTGCGGGCGGCAAGGTCCACCGCATCACTCAGGCAGGAGCGGAATTTTGCAGTGTCATGAATCATTGCATCCGCCGGAAGAACGATACACACGGCATCTGGGTCGAGCGCGCGTGCAATGGCCGTCGCAAGAGCACAGGCCGGTGCGGTGTCGCGCTTAGCTGGTTCGGCGATGATATTTTTCTCCGCCAAAAACGGGACGGCCTGTTTGGTGGAATCAATTTGAGCGGCGTTGGTCAGAATGAAGGTGTTTTCCAAGGAAACGAGCCCCTCAAGCCTTCTCACAGTGGTTTCCAAGAGCGTGTGCTCATCAAGCAAGCGAAGAAGGTGCTTGGGGGTGCTCTGGCGACTCATCGGCCAGAACCGCTCACCGCTGCCGCCGGCCATTACAAAGGCGAAAATTTTACCCGGATTCATCAGCGTGATCATGTCCAGAGTGGCCGGAAGCGTCAATTGACCTTCTTTGCTGAGGAGAGTAGCGGAAACAAAGCCTCCTCTTGGCGAGTGAGACTATCGGGAGGGATCGCTTTTTTGATAAACTGGGAATCGTTGACTTGCCCATTTGCCGCGAGAACAGCCGCGTAGATGAATTGCTGATATGGCAAAAGATTATTCACGTGTAAGGGAGGTTCCACATCCTTCAAACCATAGAGTGCTTTCACTTTGGCTCCGGCTTTTAACAGACCGAGCGCATGGGTGATGCGGAATGCGGAATTTTCCGGATTTTTTTTCGCTCGCAGTTCCAATTCTTCAAGCGGAACCGCCTTGCCTAGGATAAGACAGGTATAAGCGACTCGATCCTTGATGGTATCTTCGTTCGCGATAAGCGGGGATTTCATGGCATGACCATAAAATTCAAGCATCAGCGAAGAGTCGCGATACTGACGGGCCACAGGAATCAGGGTTTCCACCGCCTTGCGAGCCCACGCTGGATCATTCAATAACGAGGGCATTTCAACATAGAGGAGTTTCCATTCCCCAACTCGAATGAGGCTGATTAGGAGTTCCAGAAAAACTTCAGGACGATCGCGGTTTTTTGCCAAAACTTCGCTCCAAAGCTTTCGAGAATTGGCAGGGTTACCCTTGATCCCAGCAATTGTGGCCTCGAGAGCCTGTGTGCGATAACTTGGCAAAGGATTTGCAGGATCAGCCAACGCCTTGTCTATGCCGCTCCATTGCTTCAGAACGATGGCTATCTCCACCCACATCTCAAATGTTCTTGGGTTTGTGAAGGCATCCTGCAGAGGCAATGCGGTCTGAGCTAATGTGGGCTCCTGAATATCAAGCAACCAATCCACGGCAGGAATGCGCTCCGTCGGCGGCAAGACCAGCGATCTTTTAACGAGGTCTTGAAGAATCTGCGAACGAGATGCTGGTTCTAACGCCAGTTGAAATTTGTCGGCAAACATCAAGGCGGAAGTATCGGATGCGGGATGCCGCCGAATGATTTGAAGAAGGCTCAGTGCGCGATCCTTATCTAATACACCTGAGTTAATTGTGTTAACACACAGCTCAAGCGACTTTCGACTGGGATCCATCTGCGTGATTCTATCAATCAGACGAACCAATTCTGCCGACCGCTCTGGCTTGGGCGGCGCTTGGGTGAGCAGAAATTGATAAAAAGCCATGAGTGTCTCCAGATTCTCGGCCTTGGAGAGAGCAGCGCGAAGCTCCAACTCTTGGGCCGCATAGTCGCCCGTCTTAGCACTGATAGAAGCTTTAACGAGATGAGGAAAAACCGAATCCTTCCACTTTACGCTCAATAAATTAACAGCATCCCAAGCAACAATTAACCTACCATACTTGACAGCTGCAAGAGCGAGTTTCATGACATCCTCACGCGTCGCATTAGGAGAAAGGACCACTTCTTCTTTCGATCCTAAAAACTTGTCTCCACTCCGGACAACATCTCCACCACCATCAAAAAAAGATCCTGCATCGGAAGAAGCGTCACCGAGTTGAATTTCACTCGGCAAAATAGAGCCCTGAAGTGCTACGAACCGGTAATACTCCAAAGCTCGGGAATCCCCTTTCTCATCCAAAAGGTGGGCCATGAGCCTGCAGGATTCGATATGTTCGGGAATAAGAAAAAGCGCTTTCTGGACACTCATGAGCGCCTCCTCGTTTTGGTTTTGTGCGAGGAAGACCTCTGCTTCTTTTTGAAGGCGAGTGACACGGTAAAGGGACACCGCATACTTAGCGTAATCCCAACAAATGCTGGCTAATAAAATAGCAAGGACCGCGATTGTCAGCCTTGAAAACCAATACCAATTTATTCCAAAATTCGGCCGCAGTCTTCGTTGGTAGAAAACCGGTCTCACAAATCTTTCAGACTTTAACCCTCACAGCGCGGGTTTTATCGAGTTTGAGAACTCCCTCGGCATCTGACGGCAACTGAGCCTTGGGGTCGGTGACTTTTTCGCCCTTCCACTGAATGCTGCCGCCTTCGATGAGGCGGCGGGCATCGGATCGGGAGCGGGTGGTTTGAAAACAGGAGGCAAAAGCTTCGACGACGACACTCGGAAAATCCCGCGCCCCAGCGGGGCTGAACACGGGCAGATCGGCGGCCTCCAAATCGCGGGAACTGAAGCGGGTATTGAATTCCTCGAGCGCTTTCTTGCCAGCTTCCTCGCTGTGAAATCGGGATGTGATGCGGCGTGCGAGGGCTTTTTTGGCATCCATCGGATGCAACTCCGCTGGAAGCTTCTCGTGGAGCAACACCTCGTAGTAACGGACCATCAACTCATCGCTGATGCTCATAATTTTCCCAAACATGTCAGTCGGGGCATCCGTGAGGGCGATGTAGTTTCCGAGGCTCTTGCTCATCTTCTGGTGGCCGTCCAAGCCTTCGAGAATTGGCATGACCAAGGCGACCTGTTGTGGCAGGCCCTCCTCGCGTTGGAGGTCACGCCCGACCATGATGTTGAAAAGTTGGTCGGTGCCGCCGAGTTCGACATCGGCCTTGATCATGACGGAGTCCCATCCCTGCATGATGGGGTATTGAATCTCGTGGGCGCGGATTGGTAGGCCCTTGTCTAGGCGGTCGCGGAAGTCCTCACGAACGAGCATTTGTTGGAGAGTGACCCGGCTGTTCAGCTTGATCACCTCCTCAAAGCTCATGCCTTCAAACCACTCGCCGTTGAAAACGATTTTCGCTCGCTCG
>Ga0209085_1001244_pt1 | contig 16205 bp, 18 predicted proteins | sample C_131016_EF_Meta_FD_187310 | JGI IMG/M metagenome (GOLD analysis project Ga0209085, IMG submission 187310) | Freshwater microbial communities from Lake Croche, Canada to study carbon cycling - C_131016_EF_MetaG (SPAdes) (version 2) | ecosystem: Environmental > Aquatic > Freshwater > Lake...
ATAGGAGAACTGTTAGGATTTAGTGAAGAAACAATTCGATTACGACTAAAAAAAATACATAAAGATATTTTATCAAATATTGCTAAATGAAACAAAATCTACCCTATGAAATTATCAATAAAATTCTTGAAATGAAATACGATTTGGAAGAAAAACCGTTTTTTTTACAAATTTCTGAATCTGGAAAAGAATATTATAAAATAAATCGGTTTTTTATCCATAAAAAATTACAGGTTCTCTATGAATTCAAAAAAAATAATCCACCAAGAAAAATTTATATTTCATTTTATCAAAAAGGCAACCCTTCTCAGTTAGGAGTAGATTTTGCATATGTTTATACATTTCCTATAAAAAACAATGTCAAATATGAATATTTTATACAACCTGTATGGAGTTATTGCTATTACACTAATTATATATTTATCAAATCGGTCATAAAACATCCTGTTATAAAAATGATTTATGAAAGAGGGTGGGCTTCTGTATTTGATCCAGATACGAATAAAAATATGCAATATCCTATCATAGGTTCTCCTAGATATTCAGAAATCTTCTTTTTTCCAGATACTTACTACAATTATATGACATTTCGGATAGTTGATTTAGATATAATACCTAAATACCATTTTTGTTGTCAGTTTTTTTATACATTTAGATCTAACTATTTTCAAGAATATGATGAGAACCGAGAAAAATTTGTTCATAAAATGATGCCAAAACCATTGAGTAATTATATTTATAGAAATGAATAAAGTGATTATACAATCTAGAGTTTATACAATATCTAGCATTTCATTTTCCACGTTTATTGTGTTTTTATTTTGGTTTGTTGTTATACGTCCAATGGGTCGTGATATAATGGTTATACATTGTCCAAAGGATACAAATGCAATGGCCAAATAATAATTATCGTGTGTAAAAAGAATAGAAGAACCAGTGATTATATGCCCTAAATACCATAAACAATCAGATAATAACAAATAATTCATTTGTTATTATTTTCAAAATAATGTTTATATAATTTTATGGAAGATAAACGGATGGCAAATATTAATGATAGTAGACACTTGGTTGTTTCATCTTGCTTCTTTCTTGCTCCTGGTATTTATGCTTTTTCGAATAGTTTGTATCCTTACGGCATTCTTTCTTTTATTACTACAGTAATATCTGTTAATCATTGGAGAAACCCGATTATGGGACCAAGAAGGACGGCCGATTTGATCACTGCGAAAGTATCATTCGCGATTTATTTTGTATCCGGTTGTTTCTTTGTTCGCGATATACAATTACTTGGTTGGGGGATTCCAGGTTGTGCTGGAATTATACTATTTTATTTTCTTTCAAATAAATTCAGTTCTAGTCATCCTAATATATGGGTATATTTTCATATGTTATTTCATTTGTTTGTAGCTGGTGAAATGACTCTTGTTTTATATAGTGGAGTTAAAAGTGGTGCATATAAATACTTTTTATAAATAGTTTGAATATTGAATCTTTGTTCTCTACACCAATTCAATATTCAAATAAATATGACTTTTCCTACTAACATCATAAATATCTTTCATATTTATGATTGAAATTCCTTGATTATAGAAAATCTTTATTTGATTTTTTGCTAAACTAAGTTCGCTGGTTTTCATTTCTATTTTTCTTTTACCAATTTCAAAGGAAAAAGTCTCTAAATCTAATAAATCCATCACTTTCAATTGAAGATTTACAACTATATTATTATTTTCAACGATCACTATATTCTCCGGTAAAATAGGATAACATCTTACATATAAATCATTTCCCGAGTTATCATACACTAATTCGTGATGCCATAATGGAATAATATAGACTTCGCCATTAACTGTCAACTTATAGAGATTGTTCTCAAACAAATCGTCTAAAGATGGATTCAAAATAATACATTCATCATTTTTTATTTTTTCGGAGAGAACCTCTTCCATTTTTTCGAAAAAAGTATTGCTAAAGTAAAAGATATCTTTGTAAATTTTTAGAATATCGTAAATTTTTAGTAAAAGATTTTTATCTAGTTTTTCTAATAATTCGACCATCTGGTTCTCACATATTTTGGATAATCTTCCTAAAATGATATGAATGATTTTATTCAATGTAGTGTTTTCTCTAGAGCCTCCTTTCCAAATATGATCAATAAATTCTCGCAACATATTTTTGTAATCTGCTGGAGAACCTGATAAAAAATCATCCTCATTATCCGGTTCTCCTTGGTAGAAATGATTGTTCAATAAATATTCATATGCTAAATGTATTTCTTGGAATTTTTCAGAGGCATCCGCCGATTTGTTTTTATCCGGATGATATTTCAATGCATTATATCGGTATTGTTTTTTGATGTTCTCCATAGTGACCGTTTCATCGTTTAATCCTAAAATAAGAATAGCCTTTTTTGAATCCATACTAAAATCCGTGTATTTTAATTATAAAATAAAAGAAAATACTCTCTAAATGATATATGGGTCTATAATTATTATTGTAATATTTTAAAAAAATATAGGTTTTGGATAATATTGCAGAACTATCGGATTCTTTGATTTTCCCTTCATTGATAAAATAACAAAGAATATACCAAATACATTCTGTAACATCCAGATTGTAAATCAAAATATCGTAGAGAACATCGCGGAAACTAGTAAATATGATTTTTTTCGGGTTCTCTATTTCTTTGATAATATTATCGCAAATGATATTGAAAATATCTTTTGGTATTTCTTTTGTGGCATCAATGAGTGTAAAGGATTTCAATTCTTTGATGTTTATTATATATTCAGGATTCATATGATTCATAATAGCGGTGATTTTGTCCGATTCTTGTTTATGGGGTTTTTTCAAATTACTGATTTTTTGTATAAAGGTTTCGTTTTCATTTTCTAAGACAGAATTATATATTGTTGCGGTTTCATCGTGTGTAGTTGATTGTCCAAACAAAAGAGAATGTTCTCTCAATTTTTTGGATTTCCCGTTGGAAGAAATATTTGCGTATTTATTGGTAATGGTAAACAGGTTTTTATATTTTTCAATGGATGGACGTTCAATATGAATAATCTGACAACAATTCAATATTTTATTGGGGAAAAAACTGATATGTTCAGTAATCAAAATGAACTGGATATGAATATTGGAATAAGGATAATTATATTGTTGAATATAACTATAAAAAGTTTCCAAGAGTTCTCCGTGAATCAAATGAAAATTCTTACAAACAATGATTCCGGTCTTTTCTGCTTTGACGGATATAATATCAATTATCTGAAAGAATATTTCGTGCCAAACAAGTTTCGAATTACATCCCAACAAAGCCATATCTATCTCATAATGGATATCACTGATACGATAAGTATAGTCCTGTTTGTCGGTCTGGATCAATATTTTTTTATCATATTTTAATTCACTTGGACTATATTTTTTGAGAAGAGTGAGAACCTGAGAATATTTACCAATTCCTGTAGGACCATAGAAAATGAGATTTCCAAGATTTGCAATTGATTTGGGGAATTTTTCATATATAGGAAGCATTTCTGGATGCAGATTATATTCTTCGACAGATTTGGTGTATTCTTCAAAATGAGTTTCGTAATATTTCATTTACTATTTTTAGTTGATTATTAAATGAAATGGAGAACTATTTAGATTTATTTTGAACGTATATTATAAAATTGAAATACAGAAAAAATAAATTGATACTTACAATATATTATTAAACAACCAATCAAGCTATCAAAATGACAAGCTTTCAAAATACTTGTTGCTCAGGATGCTATCCTATATTTCAGCCAAATCAACAGGCTCACCAAGATTTTGGTGGTTGTATGGAAATCAAATATGATTATGAAGAAGAAGAAGAAGAAGAAGACAAAATACATCCTCATTTTCAAAATCATTCTTTTATAAAAAGAATGAATAAAGTCCTTGTTTATGAACAAACAAATGTAATGGAAGTGTTAACAGATCTGATGAAAGAACATCCGGATATTACTTTGTCTTGCATCTTGGCAATTATCGATAAATTGGTCGATCCATCTATCTCTTACTCAGATATTAATTCAGGAACTTATATGTGGGGAGTTAAAGTATGGAATTGTTTTATTATGAATGCATATATTGAATGGCAAAAAAGTGAACAAAATAAATCCAAAAAAACATATCCCTTTTATTTGCTTATTCCACACGCAGATCTTGTTTATTAGATATTTTGTATTTTTATTATTTTCATATTTTATGTTTTGTATTTCGTATTTTGTAAACTATAAAATTGAACCATTTTTTTATGTATTTAATTGATAATATTTAATTCAAATACCTCTTCAATTAAATTCAATATCGAAAAATGTTTTCCAAAATGAAACAATACGTCTCTGAATTCTTTCATAATAGAATAATTTTTATTATGAAAATGGTCTGTCTCTATTTGGCGTGGATTCTTCTGCATTATTTTGCATCACATTTGTATGTAAAATTATGCACGCCTTATACTGTATGGGGGTTTCTAATGGCACCTTTTATTGCACCGACACCCCAATGTCAGGCACTCAGATGGGTCATTTATAATGGCGGCAATAATATTATTCTTATGTGGTCTTATTTGGGAGTATGGGCTCTTCAACATATAACGGATATACAAAAAATTATGTAAATGGTGTTATTCTATAATCATATCTGGTAAATGTGCCAAATCATTCGATAAATAAACCAAATAAGCGGATAAACCAAGAACTGAAGCGGATAATCCGTATTTAATAAGTGCTAATAGTAGTGATAATATGATATAATATTTATTACCATATACAATTCGAAAAAAATCGTATTCGGATGGTTGTAAAAAATAAATCAAAGATAAAACGCCTATAAAAATAATACATATCATAAATATAAGTTTGTATTGATTGTATTTTTTTTTGTTATCAGCGGACATTTTGATTTTTGATCCCATTTTTGAATAAGTAGCATGTAAATCCTTCAATGTAATCATAATGAGAATGGACGATACAAATAAAAAGACAAGTGAAATATAAATAATAACCATAAATGTAATATCTCCTCTTTCAACTGATGGATGATTCAGAATATCAATTCCTAAAAAATAACTATTTATAATATTGATTACAAAGACGATTCCAATTCCAATGAGTTCAATATTTTTAATAAACATACAGAAAAATCCAATCAAAAATATGATGAAAAAAATCAAATATCGGAAAAAAGGATGACAATCTTCCATTTTGCAAGTTTTTCTTTATATTATAGATATGCATAAAAATATCACGTAATTCTAAATTTCTGTTTAATCCAATCAATGAGAACCGATTCTTTTGTTTTGAAAATATCGTCTTTAAATTCTTTCAAAGAAAGGAATTCGGGTTTCTTCATTTCCTGATTTTTATAAAAGATATAAAACCCGAATTTACCTTTGCGAATACTCAAGTTTTCATTCAATGTCCGGATCAAATTATTATCACCTGGTGCAGGTGGAGGAGACCTCTTTTGTTCTCCATCTTCTATTACTGCATTTCCTCTTTTTTTGAAAATCATTTCTTGCACATCCATTAAAGTAATACTGTTTAATGGTTTTTGAATATTGGATATACTTTCTCTGTTTTCGCCCCATTCTACGTAGGCACCATATGGTCCTATTTTCATATACATATCCATACCTTCATAGACTCCTAAATAATCGTTTTGTATTTCCACTAAATCTTCATACGTATATTTGCCTGCTTTCAATTTATCTAAATCAATTTTTATAGATTGTTTGATGGGTTTGTATTCGTAGGATCCGTCTTCCAATTTACGACGAAGAGAACAATTCGATTTTTGAAATACTAATTCATAATGGTCATTGATTGGGAATGTTTGTTTAGAAATGGCGGCAATTGGTTTTGATAATAATTTGATTTCATCATAACACTCACGACAAATTTGGGAATATAAGTCAGGCGGCGCCAAAGGCGCCGATCCTGGAATAATGGCGCCGAAGGCGCCATTGCCCCCAATCTCATCCAGTTTTTCTTCCATAATTCGCGTGTAATCATAAGAAAAGAGGTTTTGAAAATGTTGTATTAAAAATTCGACTGTAATGACACCTGTGGGTTGAATGACCAGTTTGTTTTTCTCGTTTCCAAACACTTTTTCTTTCTTTGCGATTTCGACAGTGGTGTCTCTTAATTTGTATTCAGTGCATTCGACCTTTCTGCCATCGATATCCTGTTTCCTAACATATCCCCTCTCTTGAATGGTTTCTACAATAAAGGCAAAAGTGGATGGACGACCAATACCCATTTCCTCTAATTTTTGAATGAGAGAGGCTTCTGTATAATGATGGTTTAGATGTTGAGCGGATACAGTAGATTCAATATAATTATAAGGAATTTTAGCAGGTTGTTTGATTGATTGGAAGAACAAATGCAGCGCAGAATCATCTGCTACAGGCTTTTCTTCTTCGGATCTCGATACTCCCACTTTCTTCCATCCTAAAAAAATAGGGATTTCTAATGTATATTTGTATTTGTGTTTCTCAGGTGCCGTAATTTCGCATCCAATTGTCTTGAACACGGCATCCGACATACAACTTTCAACTGTATTACGCCAAATAAGACGATATAATGAAGAGGTTCTCGCATCAAACCCAACTACTGATTTTTTTTCTAAATGGGTTACACGAATGGCTTCGTGGGGATTCGCCGATTCATTGGATAATAGGAGATCCAGATTGCCTACATATTCTTTTTTGTCAAATTCGCTAATCACAAATTCCCGGGCTTGTTTCAAAAAGACGGCGGAATATTTGGTGTTTTCGGTTCTCATATAAGTGATATCACCATTTTGATATAATTTTTGACAAATCGACATTGTTTCATTCGGTGAATAATGGAGAACATTGCTGGCGACTTGTAGGAGATTCGAAGTATTGAATGGTTTCGGTGGACATTTATAGATCTCTTTAGGAATGCCGAGAGAAAACGTATGTGAGTGTGTTTTGGATTTCTCTAAGAATTCTGTCATTTTTTCCGGTTCTCTGAATTCGTGATTTAGAACAAAAGGAATGTTTTGCGAAAAAAAGTGGCCAACGGTTTTATATTTGAATTCCATTTCCTTTGCTAATTTTTCATTATCATATACAAGACGTAATGCAGGGGTTTGACAACGGCCGGCAGATAATCCGCTGGTTTTATTATTAAATAAATATTTCCATAAAAGAGGAGAAATTTTGAATCCGACAATCATATCGAGAACCTGTCTAGCTTTTTGTGCATTTACTAAATTCATATTAACGATTGTTGGGTTCTCTACCGCTTTTAAAATAGCCGGTTGTGTAATTTCGTGGAAGATAATTCGTTTTGTTGTTTTAACGGGTAGTCCAAAGATATCACAAATATGCCAGGCAATGGCTTCTCCTTCTCGGTCATCATCCGTTGCTAATATAATATTCGATTTATCAAAATGATCTATTATAGTGCGCATAAATTCAACGTGTTTTGCCTTTTCTTCAATAATGGAGAATGTAATGGAAAAATTGGTTTTTGTATCAATGGATTTCAAATTATCTATATGACGAATATGTCCTTTTGATGCAATACATTTATAATCAGAACCTAAATATCCCTCTATTTTTTTACATTTTGAAGGAGATTCGACAATGAGTAAATATTTAGCATTATTGAAAGAATCTGCGTTAAATGATTCGTCTGTTTTTCTAACAAATGATTTTTTATAAAATTTAGTATTTTTAGGAGGCATTATGGAGAACCAGAGTTAAAATATATGGCATTTTATTTCTATTTTCTTTTTGCGTAAAATATAATATCCATTTAGTATATATAATAATGACAGCTTGGACCGATTTTCTTATGAAATATCACAATGAACAAAAGAAGCAAAATTCAGAACATAAATTTAGTGAATCTATGAAAGGTGCCGCAAAGATATACAAAGAAAATAAAAAACAAATGGGTGGAATGGGAGAAATGGGTTCAATGGCTACTCCTTCTAGTGCCAGCATTCCTGTTCAACCAATGCCTGGTTCTTCTAGCAATGCCATCCCACCTGTTACAGATTCTACCTCTGATTTTAAACCTGACGATTTATCATCTACATTGGTAAAAACTGCCAGTTCTATTTCAGGTGGAAAGAAATCCAGAAAAGCACACAAAGAAAAAAAATCAAAAACCTCAAAGAAGAGACGATCATCCAGACGTAAATAAATGTTTCATCCATAAAACCGTTTAAATATAATACAATATTATTATTGTATTATATGAATTCTAAAAATATAAAAATACTCATAAAAGATTCCAAATATTCTGGATGGACATTCGTGGATGCAGACACAAACGATGATATTACATCCCCAAATATTCCTCCAAATTTTCATCCACTCAATAATAAATTTTTCACCAAAGACATATTTTCCGTCAATGAAGAGAACCAAGAAATAACACTATTACATTCACCCGTAAGAAATAACCAGGTTCTTGCAGGAATTCTTGTATTGGAGAATAATAAAACTTACGGGAGAACTTCCAATAAAAAACATCTTTTATATAAGTGTATTCCCGATGATACACATTTACCGCATTTTCTTATTCCGTATGATATAAAAATTGGGTTCTCCAAAAAACAAATCAATAAGTATGTTATATTCCAATTCAAAGATTGGTTATCCCAACATCCTACTGGAACTCTCGTTGAAACCATCGGCAATGTTGATACTGTCGAAAATTTCTACCAATATCAACTCTACTGTAAAAATCTCCATTTTTCTTTGAAAAAGATAACGGATACAGCTCGCGAAACGCTGAAACAAAAACCGTCTTATGATGAATTTGTATTTCAAATATTTGAGAACCCAGATTATAATATCAAAGATCGTCGTTCTGAAACCATATTTACAATTGATCCCCAATCCAGCACAGATTTCGATGACGCATTTTCTATTAAACTTACTGCAGACGGGAATTTTCAAATATCGGTGTATATTGCAAATGTGTTTTTCTGGTTGGAAACACTCAACCTTTGGACATCCTTTAGTAAACGCGTTTCCACAATTTATCTACCGGATCATCGAAGACCTATGTTGCCAACCATATTATCCGATACACTCTGCAGTTTACAAGAAAATCAATTGCGATTTGCCTTTGCAATGGATATAATAGTCGATCCTAGTGGAAATATTATAAAACCTCCTACTTTTGAGAATGTTCTCATTAAAGTGTCGAAAAATTATGTTTATGAAGATCCGAAACTTATTTTTAAAAACAATCATTATAAAGATTTATTGAGAACCTTGCAAACAATGGATAAAAATATACATACCAGCCATGATGTCGTTGCCTTTTTAATGATTCTTATTAATACTCAAACCGCCAATATTTTGGAGATAAATCAATGCGGTATTTTTCGGTCTTCTACCATTATACACCCGGAAGATTATTTGAAAAAACAGGCAGAAACGGAACATTTGGATCAAGATACAAAACGTATTATTCAAAATTGGAATAATACTTTTGGAGAATATGTAGTCTATAATGAGAACTCGAGAGAACATATAATAATGAATAAAAAATCATATATTCATATTAGTTCTCCAATACGCAGATTAGTAGATCTATTGAATCAAACGATTTTTATTTCTGAAATACCATTTTCCACCAAAGAAAAAAGGACAATGGTGAGAACCTTATCTCAAGATGCGAAAAAATTCATTTGCGAATGGATAAGAGAAATAGATTATATTAATTTGGCAATGCGGTCTATTCGTAAAGTGCAAATCGATTGTGAATTAATGAATCGGTGTTTTCTGGATTCCAATATAATGAAAGTGGAACACGATGGAATCATATTTGATAAAGTTCAAAAAAATGACGGCACTTTTTCCTATATGGTATACTTAAGTAATTATAAATTACTATCCAGAATAACAGCAACTGTCGAACTAGACAATTATTCTACGAGAAAATTCAATGTTTTTTTATTTGAAGATGAGAACAAGATTGCTAAAAAAATCCGCTTGCAATTGGTTATGTAATTCGGCAAGATTGCTTAATCGAAGGGCTAGAGCAGTTAATCGTATTTGTTTAACAAAAATAATTCAAATGGTAATCAATAAAAATATTAACTATTTTGTTGAAGTTCTATGAAAATTATTTTTGGAAAGATTCAATATTCATTATAAAATGACGATAAATGGAGATGATGAATTGAGATGATGAATTGAGAAGTATCATTTATACAATTTTTCAAGAAGACTTTAAAAAATTTGATTATGATAAATAAGTTATATATAATATACTATTTTATGGATTTGAATTTATTGAAAAATGAAAAGGCGCATATTCAAAAAAAGGTGAATGTTGCTTTGGAATTTATTGTAGAATTGTATCGGGTTCTCATCGGAAGTTGTTTAATAATATTTGTCCCACAAGATTGCGATGGTAATTCTTGCAATCCTCTCGTGAACCTTAGTAAAAAAAATGTGTTTTATAATATTGCTTTTTTCTTTAATATTTCTACTTTGATTTCTTTTTTGATATTGTATGGTATTGAAATGACTAGAGAAAATAGATTAATTGATTATTTAGATAGTAATAATGAGATATCCAATGATAATGAATCTGTCGGAAAACGTATTGATAAATTAGATATTTTAAAAAGAGAAAGTATTCTGGATATTGATATATTATATTATAGAAGTGGATATATTGCTATTGTATTTTTTATTATAAATACTATGTTGAGTAGTATTGTTGTATTTGAACACTATCTGAATAATAATACAGCCATTGGATTTTCAACAAATATTTTATTTATGACCATAAAATTATATAATGTTCGTTTAGTATTGAGCACTGAAAAAAATATTTTTTATTCTGCATATTTGACAAATTTTGTTCAATTCAATGATTTAGATAAAAAAGAAAAGGAAAAATTGAAACAAAATATGGTATTTATTGGAATGGAAGAATTCAAATTAGATAATTATAAAAATACAGATGATATTTTAAATTATATGGACAGTTCTGAGAGTTCGATTGCTTTATCCAGTTCCGAAGAAAATAGCGAAGAAAATGACGAAAATGTGGCACGTTTATAGATATTTTTATTGAAAATTGAATTATTTATAAAATTGAAATACAAAATAGAGTACATTGTGTAAAATACCATAATTTATTCTATATGTTTAAAAATAAGCGAAAGAATGTCAGTCAAGAGAATATATTGTTGTGCGTTTTGTGATGAAAATGGACATACAATCAATCATTGTAAAAGTCCAAAAGTCAAGGAATTGATTGACGAATCTTTTCGACTTTCTTCTTTACAAGAAGGAGAACCAGAACGCCAATTTGAAAATTGGATGAAAACACTTTCGTTGGTTGAAATAAAAATTCTTGGATTACAATTTAATATTTCATTGTGGTTGCGTGAAAAATTAATGCGTCAGACTGTTTTGAAAGTGTATTGTCTAATTATTCAAAATAATAAAGAGGTGATTGCTGATTATGTAAAATCAGTTGATCAAAAGATACAAGAAGAAAAAGAAGAACGCAAAAGAAAACGAGAAAATATAATATCTACTACTAATATTGATTTAGGAAGACAAAGAGAAGCCGAAGAAGCCCACCAAAGAGAAACCGAAGAAATTCAAAGACGAGAAGCCGAAGAAGCCCAACAAAGAGAAGCCGAAAGACAAGAAGCCGAGCGAGAAAATCAAAGGGAACAAAGAAGATTAGAAAGAGAACGTCAAGATACAGAAAGAGAACAGTATACATATGATATTGCATTTCAAATCGATAACGATATTATGCGAATTGAAAATCCAGTATTACGCGAATTTGCAATGAGTAATCGTAATACAGTTTTGCATAATGCGATTCGAAGATATCGATATCAACAGAAAAATAGAGAACCCAAATTCAATATTCAAATAAAAAAGGCAAGTATAGAAAATGCTAGTTGCGATTGTCCTATTTGTTATGAATCAGTCCTTACAAAAAAATCTATAAAAACAAATTGCGAACATTCGTTTTGCGGAGAATGTGTAATCAAACTTCTTGATAAATCAAATCAAAATAACCATTTGAATTGTCCAATGTGCCGTGAAAAAATTACAATATTTACAATGTATGACAATGCGTTGATTGATAAAATGTCTAAAATAGTTGTTTCTTGAATTTTTATTATTTATTTAATTTTTGTTATTTTTGTAAATTAATCAACTTTTTTTATTTTGAAAGTAAAGTAATTACTATTATTAAAGAGAACATAGATATCAAGAATAGTAAGAAATTACCTGTATTTTTATCGAGCATTATTGAACGGAACGTGCTATTCTTATCATTGAATTCCTTTTCAAAGAGATCCATTAAAGTAATGGAACTCTTTTTTTTCAATTTCATTAATTGCTTTCCGTTTCTTAGAACAATGGACATTTTAGTGATTGCTTTTGTTTTTGTGTAATATTATAAAAACAGTGCAGTAAAAAGATAAATCAATTTTATGTATTAGTTTTTTGATTAGAAATAAAAAACTATAACGACAAATCCTAATTCTAAAAATTTTATTTGAGAACCTAGCCAAGATACTCTATTTTAATACATATTTAGTATCAAACCATAATCTCTCATTTGAATTTCCAGATAATCCCCACCAATCAATTTTTTCAATATTTTGTTCTAATAATTCAATCGCTCTATCATTTGTATTTGCTGATAAAATTGCCCAATTAATTACATCCTTGTCCTGTTCTGTTTGTAACAAATCGACTATTCTATCATTTGAGTTCATAGATAAATAACTCCATAAATTATTCAATGTAACTATGTCTGTATTTTGTAATAATAAATCAACTGCTTTATCGTTTGGATTTTGACATAATTCACACCAATCAATTTTTTCCTGATTTTGTTTTAATAAATCAAGCGCCCAATCACTTGAATTGCTAGATAACAAATCCCATCTAATATTATGAGAACGTTTCAATAAATTTATTAATAAATCGTACGCTCTATCGTTTGTATTTTCGTGTAATACTGTCAAATCGATTTTGGAGATATTTTCTTCCAATAAATCAAGTGCTCGGTTGCTTGGATTATATGATAATAAATTATATTGGATTCTTTCATCGAGTCGTTCTTCCGACAAACGTATCAATAAATCAATAGCTCTATCATTTGTATTATCGTGTAAAGAATAAAAATCGACACGGTCTGAATGTTGTTCCATAAAATCAATAGCTCTATCATTTGAATTTTTTGAAAATGAAGCCCAAACAATACGATTTGGATTTTGTAACAGAAAGTCGACTGCTCCATCATTTGAATTTGTGGATAATTGGGAATAACAAATATTTTTTATATTATCTGCTAGTAGAGGCATTTTAGTAATTTGGCTTTGAATATTTTTATATTGTAAATCCTACAAAAATAAATCATTTTTATGCATTGATATAAAAATAATTTATACTAATTATATTATAATGAAACTATTTTTGATTATTTTCTATTTAGTAAATACTATTTCGTATAGATCTGTATACAATCCAATAAAAAAAATACCATTTCAACTTTTCAATAAAAAAGAGATGAAAAATTATGATTTTATTGAAAATATGAATAAAACAGAAGCAATCAAAATAATATTACAAAAAATATCACCTAAGAATTCAACAAAAACATTATTAGAAAAGGTGGATTGGGATGATGGAGAAATACCGTGGGATATTGATTTTTATGATTATTAATTATTAAGCATTATTTGTTCTATTGTCGTATCTACAAGATTCTCAACAATTATACGAGATATTGGTTTGTTTTCTGTAATTCTATAATCTTCTAACCCAAAAGCCTTGTTTTCATTAACTTCATCAGAAACTTCTTCATACATAATATTATAATGATCGTTTAGTCTATCAAAGTATTCTTCTGTATAAGTAGAATTTTTACTACTATAAACATCAGAAAGCATTGATATTGCATCTTTTAAGGTAAACCCATATTTTTCAAATCTTTCTGTTAATTTATTTAATAAATCTTCATTTGCGTCGTCATTGTCCCGATAATCGTCATAATCTTCATAGTCTTCATTTTCTTCTTCATCTTCGTCATCTGGAGAATCGTCTAAAACAGTTCGACAATAAGGACAATTTTTATTATTATTCAATGATTTCACGATACAATTGAAACAGAACATATGACCGCAAGGAGTAGTGCAATTGTTTGTTTTTTTTATATTTTCAAAACATATACAGCATTCTGTATCAGAATCAAGCGAAGAATCATCTCTTTCTATATAGGATAATTCAATATTGCTGCAATCAATTACGATATTGGAATCGTAAGTAGGCGTATTTTCCATTTTGTTGTTCTTTAAATATTTTTATACATTTATTTATTTGAATAAAATGATGATCAATTTTATGAAGAATCATTTTTATCATCCTTCATAAAATTGATGAGGATATTTTCATAATTATTTAAATATAAAATAATAATAAAATATTTAAATGGAAGAAATATGGAAAATAATCACTTATTCTCCTGAATATCAAGTATCAAATTTAGGTAATATTAAAAATATTAAAAAAAATAAAAAATTAAATATAAATTATGAGAGATTGAAGAAAACAAATACAAGAGCAAGAGTTTCTTTAAAAGTTGATAATAAACGAAAAGAATATTATTTACATCGTGTTGTAGCAGAACATTTTATTGATAATCCAAATAATTTAATAGAAGTAAATCATAAAAATGGAGATTTTTATGATAACAAAGCAAATAATTTAGAATGGATATCAAAAAATGACAATATGCGACACGCAGTTGATAATAATTTAATCAATAAATTCAAAAGAAAAATAATAGTAAAAACTAAATCAACAAAAGAAGAAAAAATATTTGACAGTTTAACTGATTGTGCAAATATATTGAATTGTAGTATAGGACATCTTTCTTCAGTATGTAATAATAAAATAAAATCTAAAAAGTTGGATGATTTTGAAATATCATACCTAGATATTCAGAAAAATGATAGTAATTTTCAAGAAAAATGCTACGAAAATATTATTTGGAAACCATATCCAGAATTAGATAAATATTTGGTATCAAATACAGGTGAAATTAAACATAAACGAACTAATCGAATAGTAAATGGTTCAAAAATAAATGGATATCGTTTTGTAAATTTACAACGCGATGATGGAGTTAAAATGAATAGATTAGTTCATAGGTTAGTTGCTGAAACTTTTTTAGAAAATCCAGAAAATAAACCAGTAGTTAATCATAAAGATACAAATATATTGAATAATAATTTAAGTAATTTAGAATGGGTTACCTATAAAGAAAATATGAATACAAAAGAGACAATTGATAATTTAAAAAAAGGAAAAAATAGTAAGAATATTTTACAGATAGATATTGAGAGTGGAAACATTTTACATAAATTTTATGGTGCAAGTGAAGCAGTAAAAAATTTAAATATAAATACTACTGCTATATTATCAATATGTAATTTTTATAAAGGAAATTGTTCATATTCTTATAATGTTTGGAAAACGTATAAAAAAAAATATATATTTATATTTGAAGATGACCAAAATAGGTTGACAGATATTTTGAAAATAGCAAAAATATATGTTTCAAATAACACTACACAAATAAATGAAATTCAAATTGATAATAGAAAAAAAACGACTATTCAAATTGATAAGAGAAAAAAAACGACTATTCAAATTGATAAAGAAACAAATCAAATTATAAATAGTTTTGAATCTGGATATGATGCAAGTAAAAAATTAAATATCCAGTTAAGTGGCATAAATCAATGTTGCCATTATTATAAATATAATGATAATGATAGACCTATATGTTATAAATTAAAAACGTTTAAAGGTTTTATATTCAAACAAGTTGTTACGTGAAGAAAACCAAATTCATAATCACGTTACTAATTTATAACTTTATCCAAAGGGTGGCGTTTTTATGGTTTTTAATCCCCATCTAAATAGTATTTTTTAACGAGTCTTTGAAAGAAAAGGGAGGGGTCGTAGGGGAACCGTAGGTTCCCTACATTTTAAGTGTTTAAGAGTGGCATTATGTTTGAAAAAGAATTTTTTGGTGCGGTGTTTGGTGAGAGAGAAGATAGAAGGACGAAGATAGGAGACGATGGAGAGACGAATAGAATTATAAGAAAGA
>Ga0209085_1001246_pt1 | contig 16200 bp, 11 predicted proteins | sample C_131016_EF_Meta_FD_187310 | JGI IMG/M metagenome (GOLD analysis project Ga0209085, IMG submission 187310) | Freshwater microbial communities from Lake Croche, Canada to study carbon cycling - C_131016_EF_MetaG (SPAdes) (version 2) | ecosystem: Environmental > Aquatic > Freshwater > Lake...
GATCCAGGAAATCCGACGCATCGCCATCAGGCTGGCGCAGCGACGCATCCAACCGGCCCACATCATCGCATGGTCACTGTGGCGAAGGGCGCATCCAGCGGCTGCGCAGGCCTCATATTTTAAATATAAAAAGCAACTGTAACGTTAGGCTAATTAGCCAAAAATCAAAGAAAGGGGATGCGGGGGAAATTCGTTTACCCCGCCTCTTGCCTCCAGCCAGCCCCAAGCGTATAGACCCGCTCCCCTTCCTTGCGTTGGGGTACCCACATTCGGGGAACGCGGGAGACAGAGGTGGGGTGACCCGCGATATGTCGCATGCACCGCGGGCCTCTGCGTTTCAGAGGAGTATGGCCTTTGGCCAAGAAGATTATCGGCTATATCAAGCTGCAGATCCCTGCCGGCAAAGCCAATCCCTCGCCGCCGGTTGGCCCGGCCCTGGGTCAGCGCGGCCTGAACATCATGCAGTTCGTCAAGGAATTCAACGCGGCGACGCAGCAGATGGAGCCGGGCACGCCGACGCCCGTGGTCATCACTGCGTTCTCTGACCGCACCTTTGCCTTCATCACCAAGACCCCGCCGAACACTTACTTCCTGCTGAAGGCGGCGAAGATCGAGAAGGGCAGCACCACCCCGGGCAAGGGGCCTGTGGTTGGTCGCGTGTCAAAGTCTCAATTGGCGGAAATTGCCAAGGTGAAGATGAAGGACATGAACTGCACCAGTATTGACAGCGCCGTGCGCCAGCTGGCCGGCTCTGCCCGCGCCATGGGCATGACCGTGGTGGAGGGCTGAGATTATGGCAAAGCAAACCAAGCGCATGAACGCCGTCACCGCCGCCGTGGACGCGCAGAAGGCCTATGCCCTTGCCGAGGCCATTGCCCTGGTCAAGGACAATGCCAAGGCCAAGTTCGATGAGACCATCGAGATCGCGATGAACCTCGGCGTTGACCCTCGCCATGCTGACCAGATGGTCCGTGGCGTGATCGGCATGCCCAATGGCACGGGTAAGACCGTTCGCGTGGGCGTCTTCGCCCGTGGCCCCAAGGCTGACGAGGCCCGCGCCGCTGGCGCCGATGTGGTGGGCGCCGATGATCTGGCCGCCGCCGTGCAGGAGGGCAAGATCGATTTCGATCGTTGCATCGCCACGCCGGATATGATGGCGCTGGTCGGGCGCCTGGGTAAGATCCTGGGCCCGCGCAACCTGATGCCGAACCCGCGCCTGGGCACCGTGACCATGGACGTCAAGGGCGCGGTGACTGCAGCCAAGGGCGGGCAAGTTGAGTTCCGCGCCGAGAAGGCGGGCATTGTTCATGCCGGTATCGGCAAGGCCTCTTTCCCGGCCGAGAAGCTGCTGGAGAATGCGCGTTCCTTCATCGACGCGATCCAGAAGGCTCGGCCCACGGGTGCCAAGGGCACTTATGTGAAGAAGGTGGCGGTCAGCTCATCCATGGGCGCTGGCGTCAAGGTCGATCTGACCACGCTCACCGCCTGATTGAAATTCACACCCCTTCGGGGGTGTGCGCAGGGTGGGGGTTCGCCCCCGCCCGACCTGTCAAAGATCGCATGTGGGGCCTGGCCCCATAAGGGTGGGTTTACCCCACCGCACGCGGGAGGCGGGGCGCCACGACAATTGCCGGGGTGTGATCCCCGTCGCTTGGCTTGGGCTTCCGGCTTTGCATTCAAAGACAGGCGAACCATGGGTGGGCGCTGCCGGAAGGTGGGGCCGCCCGCGTGTGAACCGGCCCAACCCCCGGAAGGGGCAAGGGCCACCGTAGGAGACTGCACGTGGAACGGACGGAAAAGCGCGACTTCGTCGCGTCGCTCGCCACGGTGTTCGGGGAAACCTCTTTCGTCCTGGTGGGCCGCAATGCGGGCCTGACCGTGGCGGCAGTGGATGATCTTCGGCGCCGGATGAAGGCGAATGGCGCGACGTACAAGGTCGCGAAGAACCGCCTGGCCATGCGCGCCCTCGACGGCACCCGTTTCCAGGGCATCTCGCCGCTGCTGAAGGGCCCGACCGCGCTTGCGTGGTCTAGCGATCCTGTGGCCGTGGCGAAGACTGCCGTGGAGTTCGCCAAGGGGAACGACAAGTTCGTGATCCTGGGCGGGGCGCTCGGCAATCAGACGCTTGATGCCAATGGTATCAAGGCGCTGGCCGAGCTTCCCTCGCTCGAAACGCTGCGCGCGTCGCTGCTGGGTATGATTCAGACCCCGGCATCGCGCATCGCCTCGGTGCTTCAGGCACCTGGTGGGCAGCTGGCGCGGGTGTTCAAGGCATATGCCGATCGGGACGCCGCATAGTCGGGAAGTCATATCGCTCCATCAGGATTCGCCTGATGGGGTTGCAATCATCAAGTCAAGCGATTAATTAGAGGATATTCATCATGGCCGATCTTGCAAAGCTTGTGGACGAGCTGTCCAGCCTGACCGTTCTGGAGGCTGCTGAGCTCTCCAAGATGCTCGAAGAAAAGTGGGGCGTCTCCGCCGCCGCGCCGGTGGCTGTTGCCGCCGCTGCTGGCCCGGCCGCTGCCGCCGCCCCTGCCGAGGTGCAGACCGAGTTCACCGTGATCCTCGCCGCCGCTGGCGACAAGAAGATCAACGTGATCAAGGAAATCCGTACCATCACCGGCCTGGGCCTGAAGGAAGCCAAGGACCTGGTCGAGGGCGCGCCCAAGACCGTGAAGGAGTCGGTGTCGAAGGACGAGGCCGACAAGATCAAGAAGGTGCTGGAAGAGAACGGCGCCAAGGTCGAAGTCAAGTAACCCATCCATCGGGATGGTGCTTCCGGCCACCGCAGGGTGGCCGGGTTGAACTGAGCCGGGATTGGGCGGGGATCGGCAACGGTTCTCGCCCCTCTCGGCGTTTTGCGCTCTTTGCGGTTCCGCACAGGGCATTGTCATCGCGGGCCTGTCGGTTATGTGCCGATGGGACCGCCAGATTGGGAAGCTGAACAGGCATGAACGCCATCAACAAGCCGTTCACGGGCAGCAAGCGCATCCGCAAGAGCTTTGGCCGCTTGCCAGAAGTCGCGCCGATGCCGAACCTGATCGACGTTCAGCGTTCCTCTTACGCCCATTTCCTGCAAATGGAGGTGCATGCCGATAAGCGGACGCATACTGGACTGCAGGAAGTCTTCAAATCCGTCTTTCCGATCGATGATTTTGGTGGCCGCGGCCGGTTGGAATTTGTCCAGTACGAGTTGGAGGAGCCGAAATACGATGTGGAAGAGTGCATCCAGCGCGGGTTGACCTATGCTGCGCCGTTGAAGCTGCGCCTGCGGCTCATCGTTTGGGATATTGACGAGGACACCGGCAGCCGCTCCATCCGCGATATCAAGGAGCAGGATGTCTATATGGGCGATATGCCGCTCATGACAGATAACGGCACCTTCATCGTCAATGGCACCGAGCGCGTCATTGTCTCGCAGATGCACCGCTCGCCCGGCGTCTTCTTCGACCATGACAAGGGCAAGACCCATTCTTCCGGCAAGTACCTTTTTGCCGCCCGGGTGATCCCCTATCGCGGCTCTTGGCTCGATTTCGAATTCGACGCCAAGGATATTTGCTACGTGCGCATCGACCGCAAGCGCAAGCTGCCGGCCTCCACCTTGCTTTATGCGTTGGACAGCGAGAGCACCGAAGCGAAGCGCGACGCCGCGCGCGCCGAGGGCCGTGACCTAGAGCCTGGCGAAATCCGCGGCATGGATGCCGAGGAGATGCTGACCTATTTCTATGGCAAGGTGGCGTTCAACCGTCTGCCCAAGGGCTGGGCCCGCAGCTTCGACCCTGACAGCTTCAGGGGTATCAAGCTGCTGGAGCCGCTGATCGACGCCAAAACCGGCGCCGTCGTGGCTGATAAAGACGTCAAGATGACGCCCCGGGCTGCGCGCAAGATCGTCGAAGCCGGCACGACCGAGGTGTTGGTGGGCCGGGCCGACCTGCTGGGCCGCTTCATGGCTGAGGATATCGTCAATCTTGAGACCGGCGAGATCTGGATTGAGGCCGGCGAGGAGCTGAGCGAGGGCAAGCTGGCAGCGATGGAAGAGGCGGGCATCGATGAGCTGCCGACGCTGGCCATTGACCAATCCGTCGGTCCATGGATGCGTAACACGATCATGGTGGACAAGAACTCCAACCGTGACGAAGCGCTGATGGACATCTACCGCGTGATGCGCCCGGGCGAGCCGCCGACGCCGGAAACCGCGGAGACCCTGTTCAAGGGCCTGTTCTTCGACATGGAGCGCTATGACCTGTCCAGCGTGGGCCGGGTGAAGATGAATATGCGCCTGGGCTTCTCGCTGGATGATGTGCCGGACACGCAGCGCACGCTGCGCCGGATGGACATCATCTCCACGGTGAAGACCCTGCAGGAGTTGAAGGACGGCAAGGGCTCGATCGACGATATCGACAATCTCGGCAATCGCCGCGTGCGTTCGGTGGGCGAGCTGATGGAAAACCAGTACCGCCTGGGCCTGCTGCGGATGGAGCGCGCGATCAAGGAGCGGATGGGCTCGGTCGATATCGACACGGTGATGCCGCATGACTTGATCAACGCCAAGCCGGCCGCTGCTGCGGTGCGGGAGTTCTTCGGCTCCTCGCAGCTCAGCCAGTTCATGGACCAGACCAACCCGCTCTCGGAAGTCACCCATAAGCGCCGCCTCAGCGCGCTTGGGCCGGGCGGCCTGACGCGCGAGCGTGCGGGCTTTGAGGTGCGTGACGTGCACGCGACCCATTACGGCCGCATCTGCCCGATTGAGACGCCGGAAGGGCCGAATATCGGTTTGATCAATAGCTTGGCCACCTTCGCCAAGGTGAACAAATACGGCTTCATCGAGACGCCTTACCGTCTGGTGAAGGACGGTAAGATTGTGGGTGAGCCGCGCTACCTCTCCGCCATGGAAGAGGAGCGCCTGGTGGTTGCCCAGGCCGATGCGCATGTTGACGCCGCGACGGGTGAGTTCCTGTCCGACCTGGTGAGCGTGCGCCAGGGTGGCGACTTCCGGCTGGTGAAGCCAGAGGAAGTGACCGCCATTGACGTCTCGCCCAAGCAGTTGGTGTCGGTTGCCGCGGCGCTCATTCCCTTCCTGGAGAATGACGACGCCAACCGTGCGCTGATGGGCTCGAACATGCAGCGCCAGGCCGTGCCGCTGATCAAGTCCGATGCGCCGCTGGTGGGCACCGGCATGGAAGCGGCTGTGGCGCGGGACAGCGGCGCGGCCATTGTCGCGCGGCGCGACGGGATTGTTGACCAGATCGACGGTGCGCGCATCGTGGTGCGGGCCACCGGTGATGATGGCACAACGCGCGGCGTGGATATCTACCGCCTGCGGAAGTTCATGCGCTCCAACCAGAGCACCTGCATCAACCAGCGCCCGCTGGTGAAGGTGGGTGATGCGGTGCGGCAGGGCGAGATCATCGCCGATGGTCCCTCGACGGAGCTGGGCGAATTGGCGCTGGGCCGCAATGTGCTTGTCGCCTTCATGCCTTGGAACGGGTATAATTTCGAAGATTCGATCCTGATCAGCGAGCGCATTGCGCGCGATGACGTGTTCACCTCCATCCATATCGAAGAATTCGAAGTGATGGCGCGCGACACCAAGCTGGGCCAGGAGGAGATTTCTCGCGATATCCCGAATGTGGGCGAAGAGGCGCTGCGGAACCTGGACGAGGCCGGCATTGTTTATGTCGGCGCCGAGGTGAATCCGGGCGATATTCTCGTCGGCAAGGTGACGCCGAAGGGCGAGAGCCCGATGACGCCGGAGGAAAAGCTCCTTCGCGCCATCTTCGGCGAAAAGGCCTCCGATGTGCGTGACACCTCGCTGCGCCTGCCGCCGGGTGTGGCCGGCACGATTGTCGATGTGCGGGTGTTTAATCGTCGTGGCGTGGATAAGGATGAGCGCGCGAGCGCCATCGACCGCGCCGAGATCGAGCGTCTTGCCAAGGACCGGGACGACGAGAAGAAGATTCAGGAGCGGTCGTTCTTCGGCCGCCTGCGTGAGCGGCTGCTGAACCGCAAGGCGTCTGGTGGCTTCAAGGCGGTGAAGACCGGCACGGTCATTGATGACGAATTGCTGAACCAATTCGCCCCCGCCACCTGGCGCCAGATCGGCGTGCAGGATGACGCTGTCATGGCCGAGATTGAGGGCATGAAGCGCGAATTCGACGCCGCGGTCGAAAAGCTGCAGAAGCGTTTCGACAGCAAGGTCGAAAAACTCCAGCGCGGTGACGAACTGCCCCCTGGCGTGATGAAGATGGTCAAGGTCTTCGTGGCGGTGAAGCGCAAGCTGCAGCCCGGCGACAAGATGGCCGGCCGCCATGGCAATAAGGGCGTGGTCAGCCGCGTGACGCCGATCGAGGACATGCCGTTCCTCGAAGATGGCACCAGCGTGGACATTGTGCTGAACCCGCTGGGCGTACCGTCGCGGATGAATGTGGGCCAGATTTTGGAAACCCATCTCGGCTGGGCCTGCGCCACGCTGGGCAAGCAGGTTCATGCGCTGGTCGAGGATTATCGACGCTCCTCCGCGGTGAAGGATGAACTGCTGGCCAAGCTGCACGAGATCTACGGCGAAGAGGTGTTCCAGCGCGAGATTGCGCCGATGAGCGAAGATCAGTTGATCGAGCTTTCGGACAATCTCTCCAAGGGCATCCCCATCGCCACCCCGGTGTTTGACGGCGCGCGCATGTCGGATATCGAAGGCATGCTCACCATGGCTGGGCTCGACACCTCCGGCCAGATGCAGCTGGTCGATGGCCGCACTGGCGAGCTCTTCGAGCGCAAGGTGACGGTGGGATATATTTATATGCTCAAGCTGCACCACCTGGTGGATGACAAGATCCATGCGCGGTCCATCGGGCCCTACTCGCTGGTCACCCAGCAGCCGCTGGGCGGCAAGGCGCAGTTCGGTGGGCAGCGCTTCGGCGAGATGGAGGTTTGGGCGCTTGAGGCTTACGGCGCCGCCTATACCTTGCAGGAAATGCTGACGGTGAAGTCGGATGATGTGTCCGGCCGCACCAAGGTGTATGAGGCGATCGTGCGCGATCAGGACAGCTTCGAGGCTGGTATCCCGGAATCCTTCAATGTGCTGGTGAAGGAACTGAAGAGCCTGGGCCTGAACGTCGATCTGGAAAACGCGGCGGAGTGATTTCGCCGCCCCGTATTTCGTCACGCGTGTCTTTCACCGCCCGGGGGGCATCCTTCCGGGCGTGCAGAATGGAGAGTTGGGTCGCATGAATGAGCTGATGAAGATCCTGGGCCAAACGGGCCAGGCCGTCACTTTCGACCAGATCAAGATCACCATGGCCTCGCCGGAGCAGATTCGCTCCTGGTCCTATGGCGAGATCAAAAAGCCGGAAACGATTAACTACCGTACCTTCAAGCCGGAGCGGGACGGGCTGTTCTGCGCCCGAATCTTTGGGCCGATCAAGGATTACGAGTGCCTTTGCGGCAAGTATAAGCGGATGAAGTTCCGCGGCATTGTCTGCGAGAAATGCGGCGTGGAAGTCACGCTGGCCAAGGTCCGGCGCGAGCGCATGGGCCATATCGAGCTGGCCAGCCCCGTGGCCCATATCTGGTTCATGAAGAGCCTGCCCAGCCGTGTCGGCCTTATGGTCGATATGACGCTGAAGGACCTTGAGAAGGTCCTTTATTTCGAGAGCTATGTGGTGCTCGAGCCCGGGCTGACCGACCTCAAGCTGCACCAACTGCTCAATGAGGACCAGTACCAGTCCAAGCTGGATGAGTTTGGCGATGACGCCTTCTCGGTTGGCATTGGCGCTGAGGCGGTGAAGCTGATTCTGGCCGGCATCGATCTGGCGAAGGAGAGCGTGCGCCTGCGCACCGACCTGCGCGAGACGAGCAGCGAGGCCAAGCGCAAGAAGCTGGTCAAGCGCCTCAAGCTGGTCGATGCCTTCAATGAAAGCCGCGCCCGGCCGGAATGGATGATCCTGGACGTCGTGCCGGTCATTCCGCCCGAATTGCGTCCGCTGGTGCCGCTTGATGGCGGCCGGTTTGCCACCTCGGATCTGAATGATCTCTATCGCCGCGTCATCAACCGCAACAACCGCCTCAAGCGGCTGATCGAGCTGCGCGCGCCGGATATCATCGTGCGCAACGAAAAGCGCATGCTGCAGGAATCGGTCGATGCGCTGTTCGACAATGGTCGCCGCGGCCGGGCCATCACGGGTGCCAATAAGCGCCCGCTGAAGTCGCTCTCCGATATGCTCAAGGGCAAGCAGGGGCGCTTCCGGCAGAACCTGCTGGGCAAGCGCGTCGATTACTCGGGCCGTTCGGTCATTGTGGTGGGGCCGGAATTGAAGCTGCATCAGTGCGGCTTGCCGAAGAAGATGGCCTTGGAGCTTTTCAAGCCCTTCATCTATTCCAAGCTGGAAAAATACGGCCACGCCACCACCATCAAGGCCGCCAAGCGGATGGTGGAAAAGGAGCGCCCCGAGGTGTGGGACATCCTCGAAGAGGTGATCCGCGAACACCCGGTGATGCTCAACCGCGCGCCGACGCTGCACCGCCTCGGCATTCAGGCCTTCGAGCCGGTGCTGGTTGAGGGCAAGGCCATTCAGCTTCACCCGCTGGTCTGCACCGCCTTCAACGCCGATTTTGACGGCGACCAGATGGCCGTGCACGTGCCGCTCTCGCTGGAAGCGCAGCTGGAAGCGCGCGTGCTGATGATGTCGACCAACAACATCCTCAGCCCGGCAAACGGCAAGCCGATCATCGTGCCGAGCCAGGACATTGTGCTTGGCATTTACTACCTGTCGCTGGAGACGGCGGATTACCGCGCCGCCGATGATGCGGCCGCGCCGCGCATCGGCGATATGGGTGAGATCGAACAGGCGCTGCAAAGCGGCGCGCTGACGGTGCACACCAAGATCACCACCCGCCGCAAGACGGTTGATGCCGAGGGTCGCCCCTTCATGGAGCGGCTGACCACGACGCCGGGCCGGATGATGATCGCGGCGCTCTTGCCGATCCACCCGATGCTGCCCTTCAGCATCATCAACCGCACGCTCACCAAGAAGCTCGTCTCTGACGTGATCGACCTCGTCTACCGCCATTGCGGCCAGAAGGAGAGCGTGATCTTCGCCGACCGGCTGATGGGTCTGGGCTTCAAGCAGGCGGCTAAGGCGGGCATTTCGTTCGGCAAGGACGATATGATGATCCCGGAAGAAAAGCCGGCGATGATCGCCAAGACCAAGGGCGAGGTAAAGGAATTCGAGCAGCAATATCTCGACGGCCTGATCACCGCGGGCGAGCGCTACAACAAGGTGGTCGATGCCTGGTCGCGCTGCACCGACACCGTGGCCGCGGCGATGATGAAGGAGATCTCCCGCCAGGAGGTCGGCCGTGTCACGAATTCGGTCTGGATGATGAGCCATTCCGGTGCGCGTGGTTCGCCGGCGCAGATGCGCCAGTTGGCCGGCATGCGCGGCCTGATGGCCAAGCCGTCGGGCGAGATCATCGAACAGCCGATTATCGCGAACTTCAAGGAAGGCCTGACCGTGCTGGAGTATTTCAACTCCACCCACGGCGCCCGCAAGGGCCTGGCCGATACCGCGCTGAAGACGGCGAATTCCGGCTATCTGACGCGGCGTCTGGTGGATGTGGCGCAGGATTGCATCATCGTGAATGATGATTGCGGCACCGAGCGTGGCATCACCGTCCGCGCCGTGATGGATGGCGGTGAGGTCGTCTCCTCGCTCAGCGAGCGTATCCTCGGCCGCACCATCCAGCGCGATATTCTCGACCCGATTTCGGGGAATGTGATTCTGCCGCGCAACACGCTGGTGGAAGAAGCCGATGCCGAGGCGGTCGAGAAGGCTGGTGTGGAAGAGGTGTTCATCCGCTCCGTGCTGACCTGTGATGCACGGGTGGGCGTGTGCGGCCATTGCTATGGCCGTGACCTCGCGCGTGGCACGCCCGTCAATGTGGGCGAGGCGGTGGGCGTCATCGCCGCCCAGTCGATCGGCGAGCCGGGCACCCAGCTCACCATGCGCACCTTCCACATTGGTGGCGCGGCGCAGCGTTCGGCGGAAACCTCCGGCGTGGAGGCCAATACCGACGCCACGGCCCGGGTGATCAACCTGAACATCGTCACCAATAGCTCCGGCGCGCCGGTGGTGATGAGCCGAAACTGCGAAATCCTGCTCTTCGATGCTGCCGGCCGTGAGCGCGCGCGCTTCCGCGTGCCCTATGGCGCCAAGATGCTGATGACCGAGGGCGACATCGTCACCCGCGGCACCAAGCTGGCCGAGTGGGACCCGTTCACCCTGCCCATCATCACTGAGCGTGGTGGCACGGTGGAATACGCCGATCTGATCGAGGGCATCACCGTCATCGAGCGGACCGACGATGTGACCGGCCTGAGCTCCAAGGTGGTGGTGGATTACAAGCAATCCGCCAAGGGCGCTGATCTGCGCCCGCGCCTGCTGTTGAAGGATGCCAAGGGCGAACTCCTGAAGCGCCCCACGGGCGGCGATGCCATCTACTTCCTCAACCCGGACACGGTGTTGACGGTGGAGAACGGCGTTCAGGTCGCAGCCGGTGACGTGATGGCGCGCCTGCCGCGTGAATCCTCCAAGACGCGCGACATCACCGGTGGTCTGCCGCGGGTGGCCGAGCTCTTCGAGGCACGCCGCCCGAAGGACGCCGCGATCATCTCGGACATTGATGGCCGGGTGGAATTCGGCAAGGACTACAAGGCCAAGCGCCGCGTGGTGGTGAAGGCCGATCAGGTGGGCGATGATGAGCCGCCGGTCGAGCGCGAATACCTGGTGCCCAAGGGCAAGCACGTCTCGGTGCAGGAAGGCGACTATGTGAAGGCCGGTGACCCGCTCGTCGACGGTCCTCGCGTGCCGCATGACATCCTGCGCGTGCTGGGCGTGGAGGCGTTGGCCAATTACCTCGTCAACGAAATCCAGGACGTATATCGCCTGCAGGGCGTGAAGATCAACGACAAGCACATCGAGGTGATTGTTCGCCAGATGCTGCAGAAGGTTGAAATCCTGGATGGCGGCGACACCACCTACCTGGTGGGCGAGACGGTGGACCGCATCGAATTCGAGATCGAGAACGAAAAGCGGATCAACGCCAAGGAACGGCCAGCCCGGGCCGAGCCGGTGCTGCAAGGCATCACCAAGGCCTCGCTGCAAACCCTCAGCTTCATCTCGGCGGCCTCCTTCCAGGAGACCACCCGGGTGCTCACTGAGGCCGCGACTGCGGGCAAGGTGGATAACCTGCTGGGCCTGAAGGAGAACGTGATCGTGGGCCGTCTGATCCCGGCTGGTACGGGTGCGGTGATGAACCGGCTGCGGGCAATTGCCGCGCAGCGCGACAAGGGCAGGTTGCCGGCGGCGCAGGTGGCTATCACTGATGAGACGGCGGCGGCTGAGTAAGAGCAACGGGGGGAAGGAATTCCCCCCGTGCCCGCTTTCTTTTATTTTGAGCCGATGGGCGCTGGTCTTTGGGCCGGCGCTTTTTTTTGACCATTGTGGCGGCCGGCGGGGGCCGCGTAGCTTGTCCTGTGGGGTGGGGCGGCAGAGGGGCTGGCTGTGCTGGAGAGGGCTGCCTGCACGGGCTGCTTCGGTGGCTGGGGGGGGCGGATAAGTCAGATCGCTCTGATTTGTTAAATTCCTGCTGCACCTCGCTTGACTCATCCCCACCCCCCGCGTAATCACCCGCCCCTGGCCAGAGCGTCACTTCCGGGTGGCGCGCTGGGGTTTGTATCAATCGCTGCGCTGCCGGCGCCGCCCCCAATACCGGGGGCTGAGGCCGGGGGCGGGTCGAGTACCCCGCAGGGTGTGCCATGGCACGCTGGGCGGGGTGTTTGGCATTATGGAGACCAAAGGGGCGTCATGCCGACGATCAACCAGCTCATCGCGCAAGGGCGCGAGCCGCAGAAGAGCCGCAACACGGTTCCTGCCCTGCAAGGCTGCCCGCAGAAGCGCGGTGTTTGCACCCGCGTCTACACGACGACCCCGAAGAAGCCGAACTCGGCACTTCGTAAGGTCGCCAAGGTGCGCCTGACCAATGGCTTCGAGGTGGTGAGCTACATCCCCGGTGAAGGCCATAACCTGCAGGAACACTCGGTTGTCCTCATCCGCGGCGGCCGCGTGAAGGACTTGCCGGGCGTGCGCTACCACATCCTCCGCGGCGTGCTCGACACGCAGGGCCTGCCGAAGCGCCGCAAGCGCCGCTCGCTCTACGGCGCGAAGCGGCCGAAGTAAGGGGAACGGAAAGATATGTCTCGTCGTCACAGCGCTGAAAAGCGTGAAGTCCTGCCCGACCCCAAGTTTGGTGATCTCGTCCTCAGCCGTTTCATGAACGTGCTGATGTATGATGGTAAGAAGAGCATTGCGGAGGGCATCGTCTACGCCGCCCTCGACACGCTGAAGAAGCGTATGGGCCAGAATGGTGACCCGCTGCGGGTCTTCCATGAGGCGATGGACAATGTGAAGCCGGCGGTTGAGGTGCGCTCGCGCCGCGTCGGTGGTGCCACCTATCAGGTGCCCGTCGAGGTCCGTCCGGAAAGGCGCCAGGCTCTGGCCATCCGCTGGATCATCGACAGCGCCCGCAAGCGTGGCGAGAACACGATGGAGGAGCGCCTGTCAGCCGAGCTGATGGATGCTGCCAACAACCGCGGCACCGCGGTGAAAAAACGCGAAGATACCCACCGGATGGCCGAGGCTAACAAAGCCTTCAGCCATTACCGCTGGTAACCCAATCAAGCTGACGGAATCCTAAGATGGCCAAGGCGAAATTCGAGCGGAACAAGCCGCACTGCAACATCGGCACCATTGGTCACGTGGACCATGGCAAGACGTCGTTGACGGCTGCGATCACCAAGATCCTTGCGAAGTCAGGCGGTGCGTCGTTTACGGCGTATGACCAGATCGACAAGGCACCTGAAGAGCGCGCTCGCGGTATCACGATTTCCACGGCACACGTGGAATATGAGACGGCGAACCGGCACTACGCCCATGTCGATTGCCCCGGCCATGCTGACTATGTGAAGAACATGATCACGGGTGCGGCGCAGATGGACGGCGCGATCCTGGTCTGCTCAGCCGCTGACGGCCCGATGCCGCAGACGCGCGAGCACATCCTGCTCGCCCGTCAGGTCGGTGTGCCGGCGCTGGTCGTGTTCCTGAACAAGATGGACTTGGCCGACCCGGAGCTGGTCGAGCTGGTTGAGATGGAACTGCGCGAATTGCTGAGCGCCTACAAGTTCCCCGGTGACGATATCCCCGTCATTAAGGGCTCGGCCGTGGCCGCGCTGGAAGACAAGACCCCCGAGATCGGCGAGCAGGCGATCCTGGCGCTGATGGCGGCGGTGGATGAGTACATCCCGCAGCCCGAGCGCCCGGTGGACCGTCCGTTCCTGATGCCGATCGAAGACGTGTTCTCGATCTCCGGCCGCGGCACCGTGGTGACCGGCCGCGTTGAGCGCGGCATCGTGAAGGTGGGCGAGGAAGTTGAGATCGTCGGCCTGAAGGACACAGTGAAGACGACGGTGACCGGCGTTGAGATGTTCCGCAAGCTGCTGGATAGCGGGCAGGCGGGTGACAATATCGGCGCGCTGCTGCGTGGCACGAAGCGTGAAGATGTGGAGCGTGGCCAGGTTCTGGCGGCGCCGAACAGCATCAAGCCGCACAGCAAGTTCAAGGCTGAGGCCTATGTGCTGACGAAGGAAGAGGGTGGCCGTCACACGCCGTTCTTCACCAATTACCGTCCGCAGTTCTATTTCCGCACGACGGATGTGACCGGCGTGGTCACCCTGCCCGATGGCGTGGAGATGGTGATGCCCGGCGACAACGTCTCGATGGACGTGACGCTGATCGCGCCAATCGCGATGGATGAGGGGCTGCGTTTCGCCATCCGTGAGGGTGGCCGGACGGTGGGCGCCGGCGTCGTGGCATCCATCTCCAACTGAGACTTGCATAAGCCGCAGCCATCTGTAGGGTGCGGCCAAGAGTTGAGAGACCGATCTGAGGGTTCTGGGAACCATCCTGTTCCGGTCTTTTCTAGGGGCGTAGCTCAATTGGCTAGAGCGCCGGTCTCCAAAACCGGAGGTTGAGAGTTCGAGACCCTCCGCCCCTGCCACTTCCTAGGCGCCCCAGGCTACCGCCTGGGGCGCTTGCATTTTATCTGTCATAAAGGGTAACCGCCTTGGCGAAGTTCGATCCAGCGCAGTTTGTCCGTGAGGTGCGTGCCGAAACAGCGCGGGTCACCTGGCCCAGCCGCAAGGAAACTCTGGTGACGACGGGCCTGGTATTGGCGCTGTCCGCCATGGCGGCGGTGTTCTTTCTCGTGGTGGATCAACTGATCCAGTTCGCGATGCGGTTGGTTTTGGGATTTTGAGTGTGAGGAGCGATCAGACGGTGGCCGACAAGAAGTGGTATGTGGTGCACGTCTATTCGGGCTTCGAAAAGAAGATCGCCGAGCAGATCCGCCAGCAGGCGGCCCAGAAAGGCCTGGCCGACAAGATCGACGAAATCCTGGTGCCGACCGAGCAGGTCACCGAAGTCCGTCGCGGCCAGAAGACCGATACGGAGCGCAAATTCTTCCCCGGCTATGTGCTGGTGAAGATGCAGATGACCGATGACAGCTGGCACCTTGTGCGTGACACCCCCAAGGTCACCGGCTTCCTCGGCCCGGCCAATAAGCCCACCCCGATTTCCGAGGCCGAGGCTTTGCGTATCGTCCAGCAGGTCACAGAAGGTGCTGACAAGCCGCGCCGCCCCGCTGTGCAATACGAGGTGGGCGAGCAAATCCGCGTGGCCGATGGCCCCTTCACCAGCTTCATGGGCACTGTCGAGGAAGTGGACGAGGAAAAGGGCCGGGTGCGCGTTTCGGTCAGCATTTTCGGCCGCTCCACGCCGGTCGATCTGGAATACGGCCAGGTCGAGAAGGTTTGAGGCCTTTCAATCAGCCTGTGGCGCACCATTTCGGTGGTTCAACATGCTGAAAGGAGGTGATCCAGTGTCTCATTGCCTAGTGTCCCCCAGTGTTCTCGCGGCCCTGGTCGCGGTCTCCATGGAGACGGCCCAATAAGATCCCTGCGATGCCGCTGGGGTGCAGGTGATGTGAAGGCCCGGCGGTCATCCGCCGGGCCTTCTGCGTTTTGTCAGAGCGCGCGGGGGTTGCTGACAGCCAGCCTCTCGCGCGCCCTTTGCCGCAGCCTGGGCAGCAGGCCTGGGTCATCATCCAGCGTGCCGGCGCGGATGGCGGCGGCCAGTTCTGGCTCCGGCGGCGCATCGGCCGCGCCAATGCCGCGGGCGGCAATGGCCATGGCGCTGGCCACCATGCGCGCCTCCAGCCGCGCCGATTCGGGCAAGGCGGGCAGCAGCCGCTCCAGCAGCAAGGCGCGGGCGGTCTCCAGCAGGTTTTTCGGGTCAGGCTTTTCCAGCATGCAGGGCCTCCGCCTGGTTCAGCACATCCCATTCAAGCTCCGGCACCATATGGCCTGTCAGCGCCAATTCCAGGCTCGGCTCCTGGCCTGAGAGGTGGCGCGCCGCCTGATCGGCCGCGATCACCGCCCAGCGAATGGTGGCGCCAAGCTGCCAGAAGCGCACCCGCCCCGGGTCGGGCTGCCAGCCAGCCTCCGCCGCATAGCCCGCCAGAAACGCATCCATCGGGCCGATGCCGCCGGCCTCAAGATGGTTCTGGCCGAAGCGCCAGCAGCGCGCGGTGAACCAGCCCAGATCCTCATGCGGGTCGCCCCAGGCGGCGAATTCCCAATCCAGCACGGCGGTGATGCGCCCCCCATCCTGCATGGTGTTGCCGGTGCGAAAATCATTGTGGCAGAGCACCGGGGGCAGGGGGGCGGGTGCATGCCGCTCCATCATCCGCAGCCCGTATTCCAGCGGCGGGCGTGGGGTGCCGGCCTCATCCAGCCGGCCGCGCATGCGGGCGATGAAGGCGGCGGTGGCGTCCGCCGGTGGCTCGCCCAGAAAGGCCAGATCCGCCCGCGGCGGGCGGATGCGGTGAATGCGGGCGATCTGGCGGCCATGCTCCGCCGCCAGCGCCGAATCGCCGCCCATCGCCGCCGCCCGCTTGGCCGCGGCATGGCCCGCGGCACTGCCCGAAACCCGGCGCATGACAAAAAACGGCGCGCCAATCACGCCACGATCCTCACAGCCGAAAAGCGGCTCGGCCACCACAACCCCGGCGGCATAGGCCGCCCGCAAC
>Ga0209085_1001247_pt1 | contig 16198 bp, 10 predicted proteins | sample C_131016_EF_Meta_FD_187310 | JGI IMG/M metagenome (GOLD analysis project Ga0209085, IMG submission 187310) | Freshwater microbial communities from Lake Croche, Canada to study carbon cycling - C_131016_EF_MetaG (SPAdes) (version 2) | ecosystem: Environmental > Aquatic > Freshwater > Lake...
TTGTAGGCTTATTTGATAAAACGGGAGAACTAAAACCTTTGGACATAATCATGATCTACATTATCAGCGAATAACTTCTTTTTTTTCTCTACCATATTATGACGCTATTTTTCTTGCGCTTACCCTGCCCAGATATCCATAAAGCTACTCGTTTAAAAAGTTGTTTTAATATTAAAGAATGGGAGTTTTTTACTAAGTTTTATGAATTAAATGACTTTGCTGGGATTAATCTTTATGTGGATTTGTTACCTCAAGAATGTGTGGGGGAATTTTATAATCACTATGGGACTCCAGTTATTAAAACAACTATTCCCAATCTAGGAAAAATAGAATTTATTCAAAAAACAGCCGAACAAAGAAGCAAAGTAAATATGAAATTAGGGAGAGAACTTAAATTAAACCCCTAACTATTATTTCTAGACCAAAGATCATCTAAAAGAGTATAAAGAACAGGGACAACAAGTAAACTGAGTAAAGTAGAAGTAATCAAACCACCGACAATAGCTACAGCCATAGGTTGACGTAATTCAGCACCGGCACCGAAACCCAAAGTAATCGGAATCATGCCTAAAATTGTGGCTGCAGTGGTCATAATTATAGGACGTAGGCGAACTTTACCACTCTCAATAATTGCTTCTTGACGACTTTTTCCTGCAGTTCTTTGTTGCCTAATATAATCCAAAAGAAGAATAGAATTTTTACTGATTAGTCCCAAGAGAAAAATCAAGCCAAGCAGAGAAATAATGCCAAAATCACTTCTAGTTACCCAGAGACCTAACATCGCTCCTACAATAGCTAGAGGTAAACTCAACCCAATAACTAGGGGTTCTAGAAGACGACCAAAGAGTAAAAACAAGACCAGCAACATCAGGACAGTGGAAAGAGCGATAGTTGAGCCAAAACTACTCAAAACATTCTCACTATCAGCCGAATTACCCCACCGCTTTAACTTAATCTCTCGCGGGAAAATAGAGGTAGCTAATTTTTCAACCTTTACAGCAGCATCTTCTAAAGCCAAATTAGGGGATAAATTGGCACTGAGATAAATCATTCTGGTCCCTGCCAGACGCTCAATTTTCAGAGGATTTTTAGCATCATTAGTCACATTAGAAAGAGCGACATCTAGAAAACCTGGGGAACTAGCAACCTTATTTTTTAGGGTTTCCGCTACTTTGAAAAGGGTAGTTAAATCATTCCCTTCAATAGCTAATTGTAGAGGTTTATTAGCTTCCGTCTGGACAAAAGGGATATCTTCTACACTGATAGAAACTCCTTTAAATTTGGGCAATTTCTTTCTGATATATTCTTGTAATTGGGCAGTTGTCCTAGATCTAGGCTCCTTCATTTTGACGTATATTTTGCCCCTGTTCGGCTCTCCTTGTACTCCTGCTATGGTAAAGACAGACTCTACATCAGGAGATTGCATCACTTCAGCTTCTAACTTTTTCCCCACTGACATAGTCCGTCTTAATAAAAAAGCCTCTGGAGATTTAGCTAAATCATCGATCCAACTAAAAGCACCACTAGAACCCTCCTTAGAAGAGGTAGAAAGATTAATTTTAGGCAGAGGGGTTGTATAGACAATATTAAATTCTCCCCTATCTAAAGAAGGCACAAAGCCTTTAGGAATAAAAGGAATAAAGGCAATACCAAAGAGAAAACTGGCTATAGCTATAGCCATTACTTCTTTACGATGACCCAATGACCAACGCAGAACCCTTTCATACAATTTCACCCCAGGAGAGTCTGTTTCCTGTTCCTTGGAGAGTGTTCGAGGTTTTAACCACCAGAGAGCTAAAATGGGGGTAAGAGTTCTCGCCACTAACAGAGAAAAGAGAACAGCCGCAGAGACAGTCAGGCCAAAAGGTTTAAAGAATTGTCCCACTGAACCTCCCATTAAACCAACAGGTAAAAAGACGGCCACAATAGTTAAGGTGGAAGCGACTACAGTTAGTCCTATTTGATTAGTACCTTTAATCACTGCTTCTTTAGTACTTTCTCCTTGGTCAATCAAACGGGCAATATTTTCTACATCCACAATGGCATCATCTACGACAATGCCGATGACCATAGTTAAGGCTAAAAGGGTTAAAGTTTCTAAATTAAAATGGTAGTAAGCCATCACAATAAAAGTCGCCAGTAAAGAAGTAGGAATAGCTAAAGCAGGGATTAAAGTAGCTTTAACAGTCCGCAAGAAAACAAAAATAACAAGAACAGCTAAAACTATTGCTAAAAAAAGTTCTTCTATCGTGGCGCTAGTGGCTTCTTGGATATATTTAGCTTGTGTTTCGGCTAGATGAAATTGTAAATTATTATATTTATTTTCTATTTTTTTCATTTCTTGCTTGACGAGAGAGACTACTTCTAAGGTATTAGCATTACTTTTTTTAACTACCTCTAAAGCTAAACCTGGTTCCGTTTGAAAATGAATTAAAGTAGGAAATTTAGGTAAGGATTGATCTTTCGTTTTATTTGTTTGAGAATCTCCTAAAAGATTGATTTTCAGGACTCCAGGGATTTTTTCTAAAGTAGGGATCAGTTCCTTCTGGCTAATGGCAATCAGTTCCGCTAAATCTTCCTTATTACTAGTGAGAGCATAGCTAATGACAGGAGATTCATTTAAGTTAATAGCAAATACTTCTATTTTAAACTGCTTAAAATTATTTAGTACTTCTTTGACTTCTTGGGTGGCAGTTTCTAAGACAGTGCCAGGGGTATAGATAATATTAAACGTTACTTGTTGTGGATAGGTTGTTGAATAGAGTTCTTTGATATTTGGTAAGTTTTTCAGGCTATTCTCTAGGGGTTTGGTTAATTGAGCTTCTGTTTCTAAAGCATTCACCAGAGAACTTTTTTGTGCTGTGACCACCACTACTGGAAAGCTAATATCAGGAAAAAGAGCATATTTAAGGGATGAATAAGCCAAAATTCCAGCTACTATAATAGCTAACCAAAAGGCTACCACTTGACGAGAGAATTGTAGGGCTATACGAGAAATATTAAACTTTTCTCTCATTACTGGGATACCTAATTAAGAAAGTAGAGAATAACAATTTCTCCCCTGATCTTTAGCTTGATATAGTGCTTTATCAGCCAAAGCAATCAAGCTATGAGGGATTAAGTCTTCAGAAGGGACAACAGTAGCAATCCCTAAAGAAATGGTAACCACTCCATAGGAAGATTTGCTATGAGGAATTTTTAAATTCTTGATGCCATCTCGAATTAATTTTGCTACATGGATAGCCCCTTCGGAAGAAGTATTCGGTAAGATAATAGCAAATTCTTCTCCACCATAGCGGGCTACTAGATCAGATGGTCGGTTGACAATCGAACGCATGACCTGAGCTACTTTTTGTAAGCAAACGTCTCCTGCTTGATGAAAATAAGTGTCATTGAACAGTTTAAAGTGATCTACATCACACATGATTAAGGAGAGTTCCCCTTGAGTTCTCTTTAGTATTTGCCATTGGTTTTCTAAATGTTGATCAAAGAGAAGACGGTTACCAACTTGGGTCAGTGCGTCCTGTGAGACTAGTTCTTTTAATCTTACATTAGCACTCTCTAATTGATGGTATAGTTCCCCTTGATGGATGGCTATGGCTATATGGTCGGACAACTCGGATAAAAGTTGAATTTCCTGTTCAGGCCATTTACGTGTACCCCGACAATGATGAGCGATCATTAGACCCCATAACTTCTCTTCATAAATTACAGGAACTGAGATATTAGCTTGAATTTGATAGCGGGACAATAAATCTTTATGACATTGATGGATCTTAGCAGTCTGAACATTTTCTATTGCTCTGATTCTTCCCTGTTGATAATATTTTACATAATTATCTTTAAAACAGGTGTCATCTATTAGTTCATTTAAAATTGAATTACAATTATTAGTATATGATTCAACTACTATTCTTCCACTCCAATCTTCGTTAAATTTGTAGAGAACCACTCTATCTGTATCGAGAAATACGCGGATTTCGGCAACGGTGGTGTTGAGAATATCATTGATGTTTAGAGAAAGTCGAATTTTTTTTGCAATTTCCATAATCAGGTTTTGCTTTAGTGACTGCTGCTTCAACTGTTCTTTTAAGGCTGTATATTCTCTTGTTTCACTCTCTTTAAAAACCACCTTTGTACTTAAATCTTCAAGTGTTGGATCAACAGAAATCACTAGTCCTGCTTTTTGTAGGTGATATAAGGGAGGATTCAATAAAAAGTCTTTGAGCTTTTCGCTTGGGATGGGACGACTTATATAATAACCTTGACCAGCATTGCACTCCATCTCCTGTAATTTCAGCCATTGTTCTTTTGTTTCTATTCCTTCAGCTATGACCTGAAGATGGAGTCCTTTGGCTAAATTAATAATGCACTCAACAATAGTTGTATTCTTGCTTTCTTCTAGCATATCTTTGACAAAAGATTGGTCAATTTTCAGGGTATGAATAGGTAAATTCTTCAGCAGACAGAGAGAGGAATAGCGCGTCCCAAAATCATCTATCGCAATTTTCACGCCTGCTTGTTTTAACTGCTCTAAAATCTTAATTGTGCCTTCTAAATCCTGCATCATCAGACTCTCGGTAATTTCCAATTCTAGATAGCTAGGGTTCATCTGGGTTTCTTGGAGAATTTGGAAAATCTCTTGAATCAAGTTAGGATGTTGAAATTGCTGAACTGATAAATTAACACTTAAATTTAAGGGGTAAGGATATTCTTGTTGCCAAAGTTGATAGTCATTACAAGCTGTTCTAAGAACGAAAGTGCCAATTTTTACAATTAAACCAGTTTCTTCAGCTATGGGGATAAACTCTAGAGGTGAAACTAGGCCTCTTCTGGGATGTTGCCAGCGAATGAGGGCTTCTAGTCCAATTACTAGACCTGTTTTTAGGTCTACTTGAGGTTGATAGTAAACGAGAAATTCTTTTCTTTCTAGTGCTTTATAGAGATCCGCTTCTAGACTTAAATAATCCTGTTTTGTAGTGGGAGTTTGGGTGCGATAAAACTGATAGGCATTGTTACCTTGAGCTTTGGCATGGGAGAGAGCGACTTCGGCGTATTTCAGTAGTATTTCTGCTGTTTCTCCATCGTAGGGAGCCAAGCTAATGCCACTACTAGCGCTCAGATATAGAGTTTTTTCTTCGACATAAAATGGTTCTAAGAAACTTTCTAGTAATTTTTCGATTAATTGAACTACATCATCAGGAGATTTTAGTTTCTTAACTAGTAAAGTAAAGCCATCCCCGTGCCAACGACATAAAAGAGGATCATAGTCCCGATAGGCTTCTAGTTCATTTTGTAAGCGAGATTTCACTTGTTGTAGTAGATAGTCTCCCACACTATGACCGAGGATTTCGTTGATCCGTTTAAAGCGATTTAGTGCGATGACGACAACCGCCAAGATTCCTTCTTGATAATGTGCATTTAGAAGTGCCAAGGTCAGATGTTGGTTAAAAATGATCCTGTTGGGTAATTTAGTCAGGGTGTCATAGGCTGTGTGATGATTAATCAAGCGGTTGAGGGACTTTTGAATTATATTCATGTAGAGATGTCTTCCCAAGAGTTGACTGAGTTTTAGTTCTTGAGGAGTCCAAAGTGGGACTTTATGTTGAATCTCAATCCAAGGTTCAAATGATTTTCTCGCTGAGGTATTTTGATTGTCGGGACAGATCTGGCCAGCCCAACGCTTTGTATATTCTTTGTTTTGACGGAAAAGGGTTAAACATCCCATCCATTGGGAATTGAAACGCAGGGGGATAAATAAGATAGCTTGGATTTCTGTAGCGAGGAAAGCTTCTGCTATTGGTGCTAAATTAGGGGACTTGGCTAAATCGCTCACCATATAGTAATTTTCTGAGTTATTATTGCCCTTCATCAGAAGCCCCCAGAGAGGGTTTTCTTCTAAATTAGTCGACCAACTTGGCTGTATGCCTGTTTGATAAAGCTGAGGGGATTCTTGCGTAGAATCAGGCGCGATATAGATTTGTCCTCCCTCTGACTTCAAGCTTTCTCTGATTTCTTCGAGAACTCTCGACCAAGTTTCTGCCTCATCTATTGAGGTACTCAGTAGATCATCTATCAAGTTTAAAAAGGATTCCTGATAGCTTTGCTGTTGTACTTGATATATTAGGTTAAATTGGGCAATGACTAGAGAGATCTCTTTACTTAATAGTCCTAATATTATTAGTTCGTTTTCAAAAAATCTGCGCGGGTTACTGTGATGAATGTTTATTAAGCCCCAAAGCTTCTCTTGGTCAAAAATGGGGACATTTAAGCAAGCCAGAAGCCCTAGCCCTAGGAGATATTGAATATGGCAGGGGTCTGTCGGGAGATGATCTACTTTTGGTTTAATTGCTAATGATTGTTCCTGATGGTTATTGATCTGATGTAGGGATTTTCGTTGGCTTGGCACATCTACACTGACACTCTGATGTTTAGAAAATATTTCTTCTCGTACTCTAGGCGGAATGTCACCAGCCGGAAAATGCAGTCCCAAAATAGATGGTAAATTATTGTTTTGCTGCGATTGGGCAATCACCTGTCCACTGTCATCAGGGTTAAATTTGTATATTGATACTCTATCAACTTGCAAAAAATTACCTGTTTCTCTAACAATTAAATTGAGAATTTCTGAAAAATCTAGCGCATTCAAATCTAAAGCGTTGTGAATATGCTTAATAATGTTGGCGAGAAATTTTTCTGTTGGATTTCTGGTGAATTTCATAGAGAACTCATAAACTAATATAATTCTTTAGATCTAACGGAAGTGCCTTTTAGTTTATTTAAACCCCTCTATCTTATTTTCGCTTGTTATTTGTTTTTTTTGGGATTAAGCTGGGCTTAATGTTATTTTTGTTCATATTGAACAGTTCAAGAGATTACAGACTATCTTAAACTAAACGCACTGAGAGATTTTATCGATTAAAAGGAAATTAATCATGACCTATGCCAGTGAATATATCCATGCTGAATCTGCTACTCGTGTGCGGGTTCTCAGTGAAGCTCTTCCCTACATTCAATTTTTGTCTGGACGTACTGTGGTAATCAAATATGGTGGAGCAGCGATGAAGGATGGCTCACTGAAAGACAAAGTAATCCGAGATATTGTTTTTCTCTCTTGTGTGGGAATACGACCTATTGTTGTACATGGGGGAGGACCTGAAATTAACAGTTGGTTAGATAAACTGAACATTGAACCTCAATTCAAAGACGGCTTGAGGGTGACTGATGCCCAAACGATGGAGGTCGTAGAAATGGTTCTAGTGGGACGGGTTAATAAAGAGTTGGTTTCTTTAATCAATCAAGCAGGCGGTTCGGCCGTTGGTCTCTGTGGGAAGGATGCTAACTTAATTACAGCCCGTCCTCTCGCTCAAGCAGATGTGGGTTTTGTCGGGGAGGTGGCTAATATTGACACTAAGTTAGTAGAATCTTTAGTGAAAAGCGGTTATGTCCCTGTGATCAGTTCTGTCGCTGCTGATGAAACTGGGCAGGCATATAATATTAATGCTGATACAGTAGCGGGAGAATTAGCTGCTGCCTTAGGAGCAGAAAAATTGATTCTTCTAACAGATACTGCAGGTATTCTGCAGAATTATAAAGATCCTTCCACTCTCTTAACAAAACTAGACATTCAACAGGCCAGAGAATTAATTCAAGAAGGGGTAGTCGGCGGAGGGATGATTCCTAAAGTTAGCTGTTGTGTAAGATCCCTAGCACAAGGAGTTCGCGCGGCACATATCATTGATGGGCGTATTCCTCATTCCCTACTTTTAGAGATCTTTACTGATGAAGGTATCGGGTCAATGATTGTCGCTTCGGAATTTTACCGATCTAGAGTGTAATTTTCGCATTTTTGCTCAAAAAGACTTGCTGAAACTCAACTCTTTTGGTAATAATAGAGTAGAAGCCTCTGAATTATCTGTGATTTAGCTTCCCAACCTTCGTAACGTCTATTCAGAGCAGTAATTAAAAAAGGAATCTACTCCTTTAGACCTTAATTCAGTTTTAACAATCTATACAGCATATGACAATAAAAGAAGTCGCTCACCCTATGGTGAAGATTCAAGGCAAAGTTAAATCATTGGTCGAATCTAAAATTCTCAAACCTAATGATAGTCTTTGGAAGATTGCTTTCCTTTATGGTGACGAATGGTCTCACTGGAAACAAGAGTTATTAGACTTTGGTTTTTCTTTGCAAGACCCCGTTAGTGAATTGATTCTCGTGGAATCTTGGGAAGAAGATTAAGAAGGCGGCCAACCTAGTCTAGTTGGCTGTTGATAAATTCTCTTTAGGGTATTAATATCCCTGAGAGAAATGGATTGCGCTGCTGAACTCTGTGAGGCATAGAGTCTATCAGTAGGTAGGAGACTATGTCCCCAAATACCTAAGGCGTGACCTAATTCATGTTCAAGAGCAGCTAGCAGCGCCTTTTCACTTAAGCCAGGATGAATTTTAATAGTCATTTTGTGCAGAAGCAGCGGCGGCTGATTGGAAGAAGACCAGTATAATTCATAACTAGTCTGTCCTGAACGTGCCCTCATTCCTTCTCTTAATCCTGTTTGCGGGTTAATTTGCCCGCCTAAGGGTGGATATTCTCTTTTAATGAGAATATCTGCCTCTTCTGCCTGTGAAACGACCACTAGGGGTAGATATTGAGACCAATGAGAGATAGCTAGATGACCTACCCTAGCCCAAGTTTCCAGGCGTTTAGCTTGCGCAGAATTATCTTCTAAAGATGAGGGTGAGGGTTGCTCTAGATAGACCTTAACGGGAAAGTGTGACCAAAGTAGATAACCTACCTCGGTTGTTTTAACTTGTGAGAAATAGTCATCCGAGGTATTTTTCCACTGTGCCAAGGTCACAGGGAGAGGCTGAACCTGTAAGGGTATAGACTGAATTTCTTGAGAGAAGACCTGAGAGACACTCAAGAAAACCAAAAGAAGGGAGAGGATGAGTATTGTCCTGCGCCCTCCTCTTCTAGTCCTTCTCAATTTTCTAGATACCAAATAACTTTTTAGAGAGATCTAAAACGATGGTGAGAGAGATAAAGATGATACTCAGTGACCAGGTGATTTGGTTGAGAGTTTTTTCTGCACTCTTACTACTAGTAAATAGTTGAGCTTGTCCACCAATGCCGCCTATTCCATCGCCTTTGGGACTATGTAACAAGACCAAGACAATCAACAGGACTGCAGCTACAGACCAAATAATTCTTAACAGTTGAACAATCGTCATTTTTTTATATACTTCCCTAAAATAGTCAATTTAAGACACACCCATATAATAATATATTAAGCTAGTTGAGACAGGGAAGTGTGCTGAATCCTCTCTGTTCCCTGTACCCTGTTCCCTCTAAAGAGAGATACTAACAGGTGTGCGATTCTGTTTAATGTCTAAAGGAGAATTGACAATCAGAGAAATTCCTGTCATCTCTTCTGGCTTAGCTAATTGTAAGATATCGAGGATAGTGGGTGCAATATCAGCTAATTTGCCTCCTTCTCTTAACTCTGGAGCACCACCATGTCCAATAATTTTTCGGCCTTCCCCTTCAATGAGAATGAAAGGAACTGGGTTAGTGGTATGAGCTGTCCAAGGATTTCCTTCTTCATCCCTCATATATTCAGCATTGCCATGATCTGCTGTAATCAAGACTGTGCCGCCCTTTTTTTGAGCACTAGTCAGTAATGTAGCTAAACAGTTATCCACAGTTTCGACAGCTGTAATAGCCGCTTCTATATTACCTGTATGCCCTACCATATCGGGATTAGCATAGTTGACGACAATGAGGGTATAAATTCCCTTATCTATCGCCTTACAGACGGCTTCGGTCACTGCTTGGGCTGACATGGCGGGGGCTTTATCATAAGTTGTCACCATCGGACTTTGAATCAATTCTCGGTCTTCTAACGGGAATGGTTCTTCTCTGCCTCCATTAAAAAAGTAAGTGACATGAGGATATTTTTCTGTTTCTGCCACTCGAAACTGATTAAGTTGCCCCTTAGCCAGGACCTCCGGAAGACTGTTATCGAGATTTTGTGGTTCAAACGCTACTTTGACTGGTAGTACTGGATCGTATTGGGTAAAGGTGACCATCAGTAGAGGTTCAATTTTTTTTCTTTCAAAGCCCTTAAAATCAGGCATAACTAGAGCCTGACATATTTCTCTAGCCCGATCAGGACGGAAATTGAAGAAAATAATCCCATCTCCTGCTTCTATGGCGCCTGAGGCAATCCGAGTGGGAACAATAAATTCATCTGTAATCCCCTCGGCATAAGAATCTCTCACTACTTCTAGAGCTGATTTAGTTACTCTTGGGACATCTTCTGTCATTACTTGATAGGCTTTTTGTACTCTATCCCAACGACGATCGCGATCCATAGCATAGTAGCGTCCACTGATTGTGACTATTTTCCCTAAGCCTATTTTGGCGATCTGAGCTTCTATTTCTGCTACTGCTTTAATTCCTTCATCTGTGCTAGTATCTCGACCATCAGTAATAACGTGAACACAGACCTCATTCACTTCTTGCAACTTAGCTAAGTCTAACAGTCCTAGAAGATGAGTTAGATGGGAATGCACTCCTCCTTCTGAAGATAGTCCTATTAAGTGGAGCTTAGTTCCAGCTTTTTTCACGACTTGACAGATTTCCACTAAAACCTTATTAGTATTAAGTGAACCATCTTCTACAGCATCAGAGATCCTGACTAGTTCTTGAGGGACGATGCGACCAGCGCCAATATTGACATGACCCACTTCTGAGTTACCCATTTGACCACTAGGTAACCCGACATCTCGCCCAGAAGTATTGATTAAAGTCCTAGGATAGGTAGCCCACAAACTATCCATAATGGGAGTTTTAGCCAGAGCAATTGCGTTAGCCTCTTGAGTTTCTCGATAACCCCAACCATCTAGAATTACTAGTATCAATGGTGATACAAAATCTGACTTCATAATAATAACCTTAGTTTAGGCGAGTTTTTACCATCAATTATAGTCGGAAAAGCAATGGGATTAACGATTACTTTTAGGTGACAACTTCCCATGCAGATTAAGCTTCTACACATTTAAGTTACCTACTCTTCAATCCTCCCCACACCCTACCCCCTGCTAAAAAGCATCTTAGAGGCGTTTTAGCTTATGAAAATTATGTTTTTCTTCTTTTGTATTATTATTAGATCTTTAAGTATTTATACTTATTGCACACTTGGGATACTCACAGCTAGAATGATCAGAGTTCTTAAGAAAATATTTGAAAAATCTTAAAATGTGATATCCTATGAAAGAAGCGCATGAATTTTGTTTAGCGATAGCAGCCACATTTACAGCAGAACCTCTAGAACAATCTCTATTATTCTGGCTAAAAGAACTAGAAATCTCAAGTTATCTAGAATTTACTCCCTATAACCAAATATTTCAAGAACTATTAGATCCAAGTAGCCTATTTTCTAATAATAAACAAGGGATAAATTTAGTCCTAGTAAGACTAGAAGACTGGCAAGGGTCTCAGGAAGAAGAAGTTTATCGCAACATAAAAGACTTCAGCCAACTAATTGAAAAATCACTTACTCAACACAAAACCCCCTACATAGTAGTGATTTGCCCAAGTTCGCCAGCGCAGCAGTCATTGTTAGAAAAAGCGGAAAAAGAACTAAGCGAAAAATTAGCGAGTCTAGCGGGATTATACTTAGTAACCAAACAAGATTTAGAAACTTATCCAGTAGAGAATTATTATGACCAAACTAGAGATGAATTAGGTCATATTCCCTTTACTCCTTTATTTTTCACTGCATTAGGTACGGTCATAGCCAGAAAAATATATAGTTTGAAAAACACACCACATAAAGTAATTGTCCTAGACTGTGATAACACCATTTGGCAGGGAGTTGTAGGAGAAGATGGAGTAGAAGGTATTAAAATAACTCCCCAATATAGAGAAATCCAAAAATTTATGTTGCAACAAAAAGAAGCAGGAATGCTACTGAGTCTATGCAGCAAAAATACAGAAGCAGATGTTTTAGAGGTTTTTCAAAAAAGAGAAGATTTAGAATTAAAACTAGAGGATTTAGTAAATTGGAAAGTTAATTGGCAGCCCAAATCAGAAAACCTCAAAGCTTTGGCTAGAGAACTGAATTTAGGACTAGATAGCTTTATCTTTATTGATGATAACCCAGTAGAATGTGCAGAAGTGAGAAATAATGCCCCAGAAGTCTTAACGATTAACTTACCAATAGAAAAAGAGCCAGGGCAATTTCTTAAGCATATTTGGGCATTCGATCATTTAAAAGTCACAGAAGAAGACCAACAGAGAACGGTCTTATATCAACAAAACATCCAAAGAGAAAGGTTTCAGCAAGAAACAACAACCCTAGAAGACTTTCTGAGCGGACTCTCATTAGAAATAGAAATCACAGAACCTAGTCCAGAACAGCTAACTAGAGTAGCACAGTTAACGCAAAGAACAAATCAATTTAACTTCACCACCAAACGCTATATAGAGACAGAAATAGCTGAATTATTAGCGGGTTCGCTCAAATGTCAAATAGTTCAAGTAAAAGACCGTTTTGGCGACTACGGACTAGTAGGAGTAATGCTATTTAGCCTAGAAGTAGACAGTTTAAAAATAGACAATTTACTCTTGAGTTGTCGGGTTTTAGGGAGAGGAGTAGAGCATAAAATGCTACAGACTCTCGGGAAAATTGCCCAAGAAGCTAACTTATCTTTAGTTATAGCCCCTTATATTAAAACCAAGAAAAATCTCCCTGCACTTAACTTTTTAGAAAAAGTAGGTCAAGCTTATCAAAAGGAAACAGAACAGGGATTTGATTTTGTTTTTCCTACGGAATTTGCTGCTAATCTGAGTTATGTGCCAACTAATGAGAGTAGCAACTTATCATCTGAAGTGGTAACGACAAAAGCCCAAACAGCTACAGGCGAACAAAAAACTAACAAAAACGAGCTAATCAATCATATAGCCAAAGAACTTTACCAAGTAGAATTGATTGAAAATCAGCTTAAACAACAACAAGAATATAGCCAAAGAACAGTTACAACTCCTTACGTTCCACCCATAACCTTTATAGAAAGACAACTGGCTAAAATCTGGACTAAAGTACTAGCGACTGAAACTATTGGCATAGATGATGATTACTTTGAACTAGGTGGAACATCCCTACAGTCAGTAGAACTCTTTGCGGAAATAGAAAGGGAATTCTCAACAAAACTCCCTTTAACAACTCTAATTCAAGCTCCTACCATCAGACAACTGTCCCCGTTGCTCAATCAAACAGGACAACTGACAACTAATTCCTCACTTGTTCTACTTAATCAAGGAGAGGCCTATCCTCCTATATTTTTAGTACACGATGGCAATGGGGAAACACTTCTTTATCGGAACCTAGCACGTAATTTAAAACCGGAAAGAACAGTCTATGGACTACAGCCTCTCTCCCAAAAAGGTTACCCCATTGTGCATACTCGGATCAAAGATATGGCAGCCTTTTATATAGAGCAAATACAGATTAAACAACCAGAAGGACCATATTTATTAGGAGGAATGTGTGCAGGTGGCGTAATTGCTTTTGAAATGGCTCTACAACTTCAAGAACAAGGGCAAGAAGTAGCTATGCTGGCTATCATAGATGCAGCCAATGTAGGGACACCAAGCAAGACACTCGCTAAAGAGTCCTGGTTCAATCGTTTGAACTCAATTTTGGAGGAAAAGAAAAACTCCTCATGGTTTGAGCAAATGCTCTGTGTCTTTCAAGAAACCAAGCAAACAGCCTTCAACAGGATTAGGTGGGAAATTAAAAAGAGTGAAACAAATTTAGAGCTTATTAAATATCATCTTCTAGACTACTGTCTAGCCAAAGGACTACCTCTACCTTCTTTCTCAAAAGATCTTACCGTCATGAAGGTCTATGGTTTTGCTGAAAAAAATTATCGTAAAAGTGCTCAACCATATCAAGGAGATGTCCTTTTATTTCAGGGGACTCAAGGTGAAGGACTACTCGATCAACCCTTTGTGGATTTCTTCGATGATCCCCTATTGGGTTGGTCTAAATCTGTGATTGGTCAAGTGATAGTAATTAAAGTACCGGGTGGACATTCCAGTAGTTTACAAGAACCTAACGTCTATTTTATGGCAGAAAAAATGCAACAATATCTCAATCAGGTGTTGCATCAAGAACATTAATACTTTCAGCCTTTCATGCGTACTGTCTTCAAAATACTTGATACATATTTCGGCTTGACAGGAACATAGCGATGCTCCTGTCATTTTTGAGGCTGCTAAACGTAAGTCTTCCATCATACATGTATATATGGTGTCAGCGGATGATGAAGACGCTTTTACTTCATCATCCGCTGTCTATGGGTCACTTGTCATTTCATCTTAATCTACTTGGTATCCTGTTTAATAGTAACCTAATGGGAAGTCCCACATCGTACTTAAATATTTAGTTTTGATGTTCCCTGTTAAGAGGTAGATCTCTGGATTAAAGGTTTTTTCGCTAGTTTCTTAGGAACTTTAATTATTTCATTTTGCGTGACTACTGAATTAAGTGAGCCACAAATCAAGGGATAAATAGCCATGATCGCAGAATTGTACATTGTATCCCAAATAAAAATCAGTAATACCATTGAGAGAGCTGCTAAAGGAGCAATTTTCGGGTCAAACCAAGTTTTTGCTGGATAACGTAGAAGAAAGAGAATTACTGGTAAAAACATTGTGGTGTAGAATGCTGTCAATCCAAACATTCCAGAATTACCTAAGAGAATTATCCAGTAACTATCTGTTACTGAGGTATCTACTAGATCCCCTTCCGAATTTTCTTCGTATATACGATTTCTTCCCGAACCACCCCAGCCAAAAATTGGCTTTTGGAGTGCTTTAGCCATCAATTTATCTTCATTTTCAGCTCTAAAAATGAATGACTGATTACGTTCAGTTGAGTAAATAGAAGAACTAATCGAATTTAATTTATTAGCCGACAGATTACCTGTTAATCTTGCCATTAGAAAAGCAATTATTAGAAAATTTAGCAGCCAAAATGATAAGTTAAGTTTCAAATAACGAGCAAATAATAGGATAACAATTGCGTATATAAAATAGGTATAGGCTCCTGTCGATTTTAATAAGACAAAGGTGATAGTTAATATTATCACTAACCATATTCTAGGTATTCGCCAAATTGTCTTAAATGTTTTACTTTTCCATAACCAGATGGTTAGTACTGTCCCTCCAAGCATCCAGATTGCCAGTCTCAGTCCATGCACCATGAAGACCATTGGCCGCCAACCGCCATCCCTAAAAGCCTGCAATATCCCTGATGCATGGGCATAATATCCATAAACATAAAAATGAAGAAAAGGACCGTATTTAATTTCGTATAAACAAAGTGGCACATATAAGAGGCACCCTTTTATTATGCTTATACTTAATTCTTTTAATCCATTCAAATTATTGATATATATTCTTCCCAAAAAATAAGGTACAACAAAAGATATGATACGTATCGCTGTCTGTACAAAAGCATCATGTATCCCTTGGTCATTAGTAAATGAAGAAATTGCAGGACTTACTGCACTAATTAATACTGGTATATCTATCCATTTTAGTCTATATTTATCGAGATTTTTTAAACTAATTATGGAGTTGCCACCTAATAATAGAATTCCCAATACAAGAGCATAACTTGTCGCCGCATCTCCACCATATGTTTCTAATAATGGTATTTTAAAACCTGTTGACTTTGGCAAAAATAAAAGTCCGCCAATGTAACTAATTATAATCGCTGTCCTAGTTTTGTAAGCAATTAGGAGCAGCCATACCAAAGGGAGCCAGAGCAATAGTGCTATTTGAGCCTGTGTGGTCATACTTTATTGGGAATCTCTACTGCAATTAATCTTTTTTTACTATCATATTTTTTAGGTCTATCAAGATTGGCGGGACTATTTTTGTAATTACTCCTTTTATATTATATTCTTTCTCTTCTCTTATTTCCTCGTTTGGACGCTCTCTAAAAATAGTTGAATGAGAGTCAGAAACTTCTTCGGCTGGCCTACCGTTTGTATAATAGTAAAGTGCTAGAGATTGACGACTTCTCCCTTCGGGACATGTTAAGGGTTCAGGATGTCCATGATAGGAAAAGTCAGTAGTACTAAATATCACACAGCGATTGAAAATTGGTAAAATCTTCTTTT
>Ga0209085_1001248_pt1 | contig 16177 bp, 16 predicted proteins | sample C_131016_EF_Meta_FD_187310 | JGI IMG/M metagenome (GOLD analysis project Ga0209085, IMG submission 187310) | Freshwater microbial communities from Lake Croche, Canada to study carbon cycling - C_131016_EF_MetaG (SPAdes) (version 2) | ecosystem: Environmental > Aquatic > Freshwater > Lake...
CAGGAATTATTTTTAAGAGGCCATCCTTATAATCCTGGTGGTGGATGTGTAAAGAAAGCTAATACACATGAAATTATATATGAAGATGATATAGAAAAAAAAGAAACAGGGGGAACACCAAATATAATAGGTATAATAAGATTAGGGTATATATTTGATTTTTATGAAAAAAATATAAATAAAATTGAATTAAAAGAGGAAACTATTAAAAATTATGTATTTAAAAGATTTAGAGAAATAGAAAAAAAATTTGGAAATATATATATTGTAATGACAAAAAAAGAAAATAGATTACCAATAATATCATTTAGTGTTACTAATATGAATCATAATTATATTGTAGTATTATTAAATGATTTATTTGGTATACAAACTAGAGGTGGTATATCATGTTGTGGAATGCTTGGAGAATATTTAACAGAAAAATGTTCAGTAAATGGATGGTGTAGAATAACTTTTAATTGGATAATGAATAAAGAAAAAATAGATTATATAATAAATTGTGTTGAATATATATTAAAAATGGGAAATGTATTTAAAGAATTATATAAATATAATGAAACAACACATTTATATGAATATATTCATAAAGAAAAATATAATTTAGATCCGTTAACTTTATTTAAATTTTCTTAAATTTTTTTAAATTTAACACCACTTGATTTATCATCTAATTTATATCCTAATTTAACAATAATATCATCTCTAATATAATCAGATATACTAAAAAGAGTTTTTTTTATTTCTTTATCTGTAACAGATCCAATAGTATTTTTTAATTTATTTCTTATTTCAACAATTGCTAATATATATTTTTTATCAGAATCAGATAAATTATATGTTAACCCAATAATATTTGTATATTTTTGTAACAATTGATATAAAAGAGAAAAATCTTGTCTTGTTAAATCTTTTATATTTTTTATATAAATATTAATATTTTTTATCATATCTTGTAAACTATAGCAAAATTTAATAGTATCAAAATTATTAATTAAAGAATCATCTAACATATTAGTATATTTATCAATTAATATTTTTACATCATTAGTTATTATATCTGATTCAAATATAAATACTGATTCTTTTAAATCGTTTAAAGTAGTTATAAGTTCATAAATACTTGAATCAATATTTTTTGCTTGTTCTATTATATCATCATCTTTTATTTCAAATAAAGAATCCCATTTTGATAACATAAATAGAATTCTTAAAATATTTGAACTATATTTTTTTACAAATGATTCTATTGTTATAGTATTTCCTATAGATTGTGACATTTTATCGCCATTTATATATAAATGTCCAATATGTATAAAATTATTAAATACATCTTTTCCAAAATAAGCGGTACTTTGTAATAATTCATTATTATGATGTGGAAATAAAAGATCAATACCACCTGAATGAATATCTATAGTATCTCCAAACATTATATTAGATAATACACTGCATTCAATATGCCATCCAGGTCTTCCGTTCCCCCAGGGTGATGAAAATGATATATCATCATCTTTTTCATTTTTCCATAATGCAAAATCTATTGGATCCTTTTTTTCACCACTATATGAATCTTTAATATTTAAATCATCATTATTTGATCTGTCTAAATGAGATTGAGGAAATGTTTCGTAATATTTTTTAACATCAAAATAAACAGATTTATTTGAATAATATGCAAATTCTTTATCTATTAAAACTATTATAAAATCTATTATTTGAGTTATTATTTCTGATACTCGTAGAATTATATTTGGTTTCTTTACATTTATAGAATTTAGATCATTTAGAAAATGTTCATCATATTCGTGTATAAATTCATAATAATTTCTCATTTTATTATTAGAATTATATTCTTTTTTATCAGTTTTGTCAATTACCTTTTTTATAATTTTATCATCAATATCTGTTATATTCATACCAAAATTTATATCTATTCCAATAGATTCATAAAATCTTCTCATAAAATCTAAAGTTATAAAGGTTCTTGCATGTCCTAAATGACTTCTACTATATATAGTAGGACCACATGTATACCAATTATATTTCTTTCCAGGATTTAATACAAATTTCTCTTTTTTTGAATTAATTAATATGGCAGGTTTCATTATTTATATATGATAATAAATAATATAGAATATTTAGTTATTATTTTTCAATTTTAATTGAAATATAAAAATTTTCATATATTATAATATAAAAAATAGATGCAAATTGAAAAGATATATTTAATAATTATAATTGTAATATTGGGTTTGATATGGGGATATTATAATATAAATTTTGAAGGATTTGATAATTCAAGTTCAACAACATCTGATGTACCTGAACCAATATCAATTGCTAATTTAATTGCATCAGATGCAGTTATTGTTAAAGATCAAAATATTCCCGCAATAATAACATTTTCTACATCAGGTAGCACAATTAGTGATATAAGTTTTTTAATTAGTAAAAATGTTACATATACAGATCCAAATACAGGAAAACCTGCAAATTATTTAAACAAATTACCAATTAATGTATTACAATTGGCAACTGATTTATCAACTATCATAGTAAATTATTTAAACTTACCAGATGCGCAAAAATCAGGAGTAACATTTAATTATTATGATAAAAGTAGAGGATATAATCTAAATCCAGGAGATGGAGCATTAATAAATTTAGGATTACTTCATACTAATATTCCTATAGCAAGAACAACAACAATTAGTGGTAAATCACAGAAACATACAATGTTAATTGAGGTATGTCAAATTTTTAATACAAGTTCAGCAGTTACATGTAATTCATTATGTCAAACTAAAAAATAGAATTTATTTTTTTAATACTTAATACTTTTTTATTATTTATTATTTATCAAAAAGTATTAAAAATATTAATTATTCTCTATATATAGTATAATATTATGGAATTAACAAAAAATATTAATTTAGCATTAGTAATTATAATAGCAATAATTATATTTTATTTTATTTATAAAAATACAGATAAAAGAAATGAAAAATTTACTTCTATAACACAATATACACTTGATTCTGATAGTAAAAATAAATTAAATTTAGCTATAAATAATGGATTGCAAGATACTTATATATTTTATGGGAATAATTTAGTTAATATATTAGAAACATCAATAATTAATTCATTGAGTAAATATACTGAATCAAAAACTAAACAAGCTTTAAATTATCCTATAGATGTTGCTAATTATTGGGCAGGATTAACAATATTTGGTTCTAATCCATCATCTTTTCAAGTATTTGAAAAATCAATAATACCCTTAACTGTTAATTTAGTAAATTCATCTGGTAAATCAATATCAGTAAAATTATCAGATGCATTAATATTAACAAAGCCATATGTTCAAAAAAGAGAATGTATAAATTTGTGTTCAACTTAAATAGATTTAAATAGTTTTGATAAATATTTAAATCTATTTATGTTTACAAATAGATTTTTATTTTTAAATATTTATAAAAATATTTAAAGACAAATTATATAACATAATTTATAAAAAATGAAAAGAAGTGAATCAATATTATCAGATGAAATTGATAAAAAGCTAGAAGAATTAGAAGTATTAAAAAATAAAATGTTATCAGCAAATATTAGTATATATTATAATGCGAATGAAAAATTTATTTTATTGGATTCAAATTTAAAATTACAACAGGATGAAAATATTGATTTTCTTTCAAAATGTTTTACAAAAAATATATTAAGTGAATATCTTGATTCCAAAACTTTATTTGTTATAAATTTTAGTTTCAATGAATATTTTTTATTTTTTATATTTAATAATTTTGTTGAAACAGAGAATGATAATTACTCACCCACCACAATGTATGATATTATTATTTTTAATTCATTAAATAATGTATACGAATTTGTGCCAGTAGATTTTACTCCAATTAAGCCTTCTGAATTTTTTATTAATAGTAATGAAATATCATTTAATGTTAACCTATTAGATCTTATTGATGTTTTTGATAAAGTAAATAGAGAGAATGAGGTTGAAAATACAAATCCTATTGACTTTATTGAATGTCTAGAAACTGGCATAAAAAAATTGTTAAATAAAACTGTTGAATAGATTAATAATATTATGCTGTTTAAAATAGAACTTTAGTAATGGAATTAACAGATATAGGACTAAATCTAACTAGTAATAAATTTAAAGATATAAAAAAAATTTTAGAAGATGCAAAAGAAGAAAATGTATCAACTGTAATTCTAACAGGCACTTGTATAAAAACAAGTATTGAATCTGTAAATTTATGTAAAGATTTTGACACTAAATATGGTGTCAAAATGTATTGTACATCTGGAATTCATCCACATGATGCTAAAAGTTCAACTATTATAACTATGAATATTATAGAAAATTTAGCATCAAATAATTCAGTTATTGCAATAGGAGAAACTGGTTTAGATTTTAACAGAAATTTTTCTACTAAAGATGAACAGATTGAATCATTTATTAATCATATTGAACTTGCAATTAAATTAAATAAACCTTTATTTTTACACGAAAGAGATGCACATAAAGAATTTGTAGAAATATTATCACCATATAAAGATAAAGTAAAATGTGTTGTTCATTGTTTTACTGGAACAAGTGCAGAATTAAAAGAGTATTTGGATTTAGGATTTTATATTGGTATAACAGGATGGATAGCTGATAAAAGAAGAAATGCTAATCTAATTTTAGCTGTTAAGGAAAATAAAGAAAAATTAATTGATAAAGTTATGATTGAAACAGATGCACCTTTTTTAAATCCTATTAGTCCAAAAGAATTAAATTATCCAAAGTTATTACCATTTGTATTAAAAGAATTAGCAAAACATATGGAAATTGATGAATTAGAACTTAATACAAAAATTAATGAAAATGTAAAGATATTTTTTGAAATATAAAAATTTAAAGAAAAAATACTATTATTAATAAGGAAAATAAAAATGATATTATGGTAATATTATTTTTATTTGAACATTAATTATTATTACTTTTTATTATAAAATCTAAATAAAAATAAGACTATTTATAATACTTTAAGACATTAATTAATTCTAATCATTGATTCTAGCTAATTATACATGATCTAAATATATTATATTTTATCATATCTTGATTTTTAGTTATAGTAGTTTCTGGTTTTTTTGGCGCCAGGATTATTCTATGAATCAAATCCATAATAGATTCTTGTATATTTAAATTATTTTTGGCAGATGTTTCATAAAATGGCATATTATATTCAGATGCTATGGATTCAGCATCTATTTTTTTTACTCTTGATGCAATTATATATGTAGTTTCAACACTATCATAATAACCAGTATAATTACATAAAATTAGTTTATTAACAGGAACATAATAGTCTTCAGACGTTTCTATTACTAAATCGCTTTGAGTGCCAATAAGTATTTTTGGTATATCATATAAATTTATATTTAACCATTCAATATAAGTTTTTATTTTTTCAAATGTATTACTATTAGTAATATCATAACATATAATTATACCATGAAATCTTTTATATATATTTATTTTAGGCATCATCTCAAAATTATATCCTTTAAATTCCCAGAATCTGATTTTAATATCTTTATTATTAATATTGATACATTTATATCTAATATCAGATTCTATTCTCCCATGATATGGAAGACTTGGATAATTTTTTACAAATGTTTCAATTAGTGTTGATTTACCAACATTTGCATTACCAACAACAGCTATATCAAATATTTCCATATTTAATAATATTTAATTATGTGATTAATCGTGATTAATTTTATAGATTTTTATATATTCAACTTTTTATTTTAAACATATCAAAAAAATAAAACGATTTAATAATTAATTTAATATTGTACATATAAAAAAATAATATTTTTAATTTATAATCTTTAAATCTTTTTCATTATTGAAAAAATCAAGAGTCTAAATAAAACAGTTCCTATATATCCAATAATTCTCTTTTCTCTCTAAAGTGTTTAAATGCAAGTGCAACCTGTTTAGCACATTCCTTAGCAGATATTTCACCGACTCCAGTACCTAATCCAGGTACTCCTACAATAAATTTTTTATCATGGAATTCATCTAATAATGATAAAAATGCTTTATAAACATTATCAGTTCCCTTAATTACACATGGTTTGAACATTGTAGGCATCACAAATATATTAGGACATTTTTCATTACCTGTTTTACTTAGCATTGTATTACCAACAGGTAAAACAGGAATACCAGCAGGAGTTTTAAAATAACTTTGTTCTTTTATAGTTTGTTTAACATTTTTTTCAACATCAGGAAACATTTTAGATATATAATGATCTATACCACCATTCATTTCACCAAAAGAATTTGCAGGAGATACAATACATGTACATTTATGTTTTTCTAATATTTTTCTAATATCACCTGTATCGTATTTAATTGAGTATTTATCTTCATATTCTTTTAATGCCTTTTTATATTCAAATACAATTTCTTCATTCCAATCAAAAAATACAAATTTAAGTTCCATCATTTTTAATTTATATTATATATTTAATTTGATATATCATTAAATATAAATCAAAATATATAAATTTCAATTATTTTTACTCATAAACTTCATCATCATCAGTAACAGTAAGATTCAAATAATGTCTTCTACATAATGGTATATAATTTGAACTTCCAATTACGACCTGTTCTTTTTCATCTGATAATCTATGTGTAAAATTTGCTTTTGTTCCATCTTGGCATTTTACACATAGTGCAGAAACTTTTGTAACTTCATCACATAGAGGTATTAATTCTAAAATTTGACCAAATGGTTTTCTTTTATAATCACCATCCAATCCACTAATTAGAATATCTTTATCCATAATTTCACACCATTTTAAAACTGTATTTTTTAGGTCAGGAAAAAATTGTCCTTCGTTTATCATAATACAATCAGATGAATTTATAATTTCATAAGATACATCCTCTAATTTTGACGCATATACACATTTTACTTTTGTAAGATCATGTGAATATAAAAAGTCATCATTACCATATCTATCATCCTTTTTATTATTAATACATAATACTTTTTTGCCTATGCTAATCTGTCGTCTACATTCGTTAATAATTTCTGATGTTTTTCCGGAATACATGCAACCAATATATAGACGTATAAATCCCATATTTTTTAAACTATTCTTCATACTATATATAATCTTAGACTTATAAGAAAAAATTTCATTTTTTTATATATTATATTATATATAAAATGAATGATTTAACAATTAGTAATATATTAGAATATAAAACAAAAGAATCTATAGAATTAGATGAAATAAATAAGGAACTTAATAAAATAGCAGATTTTATAAATCAAAATAAAGAACATATAATTGATAATAATAACAAATCATCATTAATTGATAATTATATTGGAACTATAATGCTTAATAATGCGGCTTTAATTCCGGGTGGATTAAATGAATTAGCAATAAAAACATTATTAAAAAATGAGGAAACTCAATTTGATAATATTGAAAAAATTAAAAATTATATTATAAAATTAAGAAGAATAATTGAAAATAATAAAGCAGTATCACCACCTGATTATATTATTTCACCTATAAATAATGGTAAATATATTATATTACATAATGATAAAATACATCCAAAATTTAATACAGAAGATATAAAATTATCAAATAAAGAAATTAAAGATTTATCGAATATTAAAGGTATAATTAATGTAGTTTTATCAGGAGAATTTTCTCTAAATTTATCAGATGAAGGAAAGGAATTTATAAATACATCCGGTATTAAATCTGATCCAAATTTAAATATTAGAGAATTTTTAGATCAATCTACAACATTAGTAAACCAAGAATTTTTCAAAATAGAAGAAACAAATTATAATTTTTTATCAACTGTTTGTAAAATTTTTGGAGATGCCTTAGCTGAATATAAAACTAGAAGGAATCTTCGAGATAACGATATATATTTTATTTATAAGGGAGGTAATGCATTAAGAAGTATATTTAAAAAATATGAAAAGATATTACCATATGATATATCAAATATGATTAGTAATGTATATTCTGATTATTTTAAAAAATCTGATTCAGATTTTGTAATTATAATAAATCCTAATATTGAAAAGGAAAAATGGAATGAATATTTTGAAGATGTAAAAAAAATATCATATTTATGTTTAAATAGATTGAGAAATATATTTTTAGCAAATTTAATATTATATTTCGATTTTTATAGATTAAGTGAAACTATTAAAAAAAAATATTTAGTAGATCAATTAATCGAAATGAATAATAAAAAAGATAATTTAAAAAAAAACAATATTGATCATTTTAATATAATTATATTTAATGATTTAATGGTTGGTGAAACATTTAATCCAAATAATATAGATTTAGATCAGGTTATTTATGATGAAAAAATTCGTTATGATTGGAATAAATATCAAAATGGACCATATAGATCTGATATATTTTTAAAATCATTAAATTTGGATAGAAATAATGTAGATGGAATTTCAATATATGGTATAAAAAAAATACATAATGATGATAAATTGAAAAAAATAGATGAATTAACAATAGATATGAAACTTCAAAATATTTATTATAAAAATAGTAATAATTTAGAATTTTATATATCATGGAATGATATGGTATCATATTCAAAACATGATGATGAAACAGGACAGGATCATGTAAGTGCCTTTTCATTAATAAGAATGAAAGTAAATTTCTTAAATTATTATAAAATAAATGGAAAATATGGAGTATTAGCAGTCCCAGGTGAGATTATTGACATATCAATACCAAGACTTGAATCATATGAATTACAAAAAGGGAAAATAGACCTAGTAGAAAATAGAAGAGATATAATAAAATATACATTAAATTTATCTAATAAATTATCATTTGATTTTTTTGGTTTTACATATTCATATTATCATCATGATTTAAATAAAATGTTATTACATGAAACTGAATTAATATGGCAATTAGCAAAATACGAAAAAAGATTATATAGATTATTTTTTATTTTTACTATGATTTTTATAAGAGAAATTATAACAAATAAAGATAAATTTATTTTATTTATTAATGAAATAAAATTAGAAATAAAAAAAATAGAAGGTATGACATATATAAATAATAGTAATATTGATGGATTTATATTAAATTTAAAAACTATAAAAAATATTGTTATTAAATATAAAGATGATAATACAAATAATGACAATATTTCAAGATATAATTTTGAAAACATATGTGAATTATTTTTAGAAGTAAGTAATCAATTTGAAAAACAAAAAAATAAAGCTTTTATAATTGACCCAGAAAATTATAATAATGTTAATAAATTTTCAAAATATTTAACTACTGGTATAAATTTATCATTAGAAATAGCAGATAAATTTATTGATTTTATTAATAATCCTCTTTCAATATATAAAAATATTAATGGATCTACTATATTTGAAACAAATAAGAATGTATCTTTTGGAGGTGGACAATTAGAAAAATATAAAATTAAAGCAGGATATTTAAGTTATTAATTTTTTAAGTATTTTTTTTGTTTTCTTATCGATCTCCCCTTTTTTATTTAATTTATTAATTTCATCTTTTAATAATCTATTATCAACTATTGCTTTTAATAATTTATTTTCAGCTTCTAATTTATTAGCTATTTTTTCTATTTTTTTTATTCTTTCATCTTTATGTTCATCCTTTTTATTTTTATCATTATTATTAGTTGTTGGATTTATATTAATTTTATTTTCTGCTATTTTATCAATAACTTCGTTAACTACATCTGTTACTTTTGATTTATTAATTATTTTAGTTTCAGGTATTGTTATATTAGTAGTTGGTTTCCCCTGTTTATCCAAATAATCTTTATATGCATAGAACATTTGATTTATTTTATCTTCCTGTAATTTTAAACTTTTTGCTAATGATATTGCAGTTTTTCCAGCATTTATATTTTCATATATTATTTTTTTTAATCTTAATTCTAATGCTAATTCTGTTCTATTATATTGGTCTTTTAGTTCAGAAAATGTCTTTCCTTTTGATATATCATTTACTAATTTTATCTCCTCTTCGGCTGTCCATTTATTTGTCATTATAAATATATTATATATATAGTTAAGTAAGAAAATATTGAATTAACAAATATATTGTATATTGTATATTGTATATTGTATATTGTATATTATAAATTATATTATTTTGCTATAATGGTACAAAATGGATGTATAAATCCTGGAGATAAATCTTATCATGATATTTTAAGAATATTATGGACACCTCATGATTTATTGACAGGAATAATTCCTTTATTTAAAATTGCAGGAATAAAATTATCGCAAAATGCATTACAATTTATGAATAATATTGATAAATATATTATTAATGAAGATTATACTGACAATGAAGAACAGAAAGATATATTAACTAGAATAGAACTTACTTCTAATTTTATACGTTATATGTTAGGTTATGATGATAAATATATAAAAATTAAAGATGAAATATTTTTTATTGATGAATTCTTTCTAATTTCCATAGCACTATTGAAGGCTGTAGGATGGAGTGTTAATCAGCGTGATTTAGATCTTATTACTGAACGTATAAATAGTATTGCAATTGATGCAATATCAACACAAGAAAAACAAGAAACATTTATAGATGATATGATTGATGCTATAAATAATATAGAACAATTAGTTTCCTAAAAAATTGAAATTATGAATATATTGTATAATATATTATAATTTAGAATATTAATATAAACAAAGATGGAGATTGCTCAAATTTCTCCTACTATTATGGTGGCATATCTTATTATGTATATGCTTATGAATCGGCATCATCCGATTGAATTTGTTTTGCCAGAGAAGCCAGAGAAGCCTGTTAGGCTAACAGGAAGGGAATTTCGAAGGCAGTTTGGTTGTAGTAATAAATTTGTAAGAAATAAGCCAATGAAGAAGAGTAAGGATTATTAAAATAACTTTTATTTATTTGATTTTTTTGTTTTAATGATATGTTTTGTTTTAGGTCTATCCATTATCTTATCATCAACCATATCAGATTCTTTTTCTACTAATTTATCTTTTTTTTTATTATTAATATTATTAATTTTTTCTTCTATCAATTCTAATTCTTCCTTATCGAATTTTTTATGTACTAAATCTCCATCATTAATTGCATGTATTGTTGTTATTTTTTCTTCTATAGTTTTTGCTATTTTTTCTTCTACTGTTTCTGCTATGTATACTATTCTTTGTAATGCTGGGGTTTTTGATCCTGCTCTGTGTATTCTACCTAATACTTGTACTATATCTTGTCCGGTCCACGATGGACTTATTATACTCATTCTAGGATGTCCTCCATGTATATCATGTAAAGAAATACCAACACCTCCAGCCTGAATAATTGCTATAATTATTTTTGATTTATTAGATTGAAATTCATTAATAGATAGCTGTCTTTCATCCATAGACTGGTCACCTGATATTGTATTAACGCAATTTAAATGTTTACATAAGGTGTTCATTGTATCTTTAAAATTAACAAATATTGCAACAGAATAACCGGAATCAATTGCCTCTTCTGCTAAATCTAATATAATTGGAATTTTATACATTTCTATTTTCTGTCTTGCTCTAACTATTTTACCTAATCCATCTGATCTCATTTCTTTATTTTTTAAATCTTCTAATGCTAAATTAATTTCATCATATAATTTATTAATTTCATTATGACTTTCTGAAAAATAACATTTTGCTATTATCTGATTACTTGGAAATAAATTTCCTAATTCTTTTATTTTCATCCTTGATCCGAATTTAGGAAATAATTCAGAATGTATTATACTTAAAGCCATTTCATCAGGATTATATGTTGAATCCTTATTTTTTAATTGATATAATTTTACTTTTCTTCTTATCCATGTTTTATATTGTTTAACATCATGATAAAATCCAAAAAGAACACCAAATGGTCTAAAACAATCTATTTTATCTGTTATAGTAGCACTTAATAACATGATTTTATTACCACTTTCTATTGCACTTACTAAAAGTCTTGATGTTATCGTTTTATGATTTTTACCCCTATGTGCTTCATCAAATATTAAAATTACATTGTTGGGAAATTGATATATAAATGATTCCTTTTCTTTTTTTGATTTATTTGATGATGTTTTTTTATTAACATTTTTACTTTCTATTTTATTATTTGTTATTTTTTTATCATCTTCTTTATTTGCTCTTTTTGAAATGATTTTTTTTCTCTCTGCTTTTTCCTCTGGTAAAGTATATTTATCTATAAAAGGACAATCAACAAGTTCTAAATCACTTGTATAATATTTACATCCTTTCATCATTTCATAATTTGCAATACCAAATATTTTTACCCCCAATTTTTTTGCGACATCATTCCAATTATGTATTACAGATTTTGGACATATTATTAATGGTTCATAATTATTTAATTTACATACACTTATTGCACAATATGTTTTTCCTGTTCCTGTATCTGATGCATCTAAAACACAATTATTTTCTTTTAATGCTTCATCTAATTGATATACATGTGCTACTTGGAATGATAAGAGATCTTTATCCATTATATATATTATATAATAATATTCTTTATATATTATTCTTTTTATTATCAATATTTTATAGAGATAAATTAAATAATCTTTATATTTTCAAAATAACCTTTTGAATCACCATAATAAGAACAAAATTGTTTTACAATAGATGATATAATATATGTATCACCATCTTCTAAAAATACAAATCCATCCTCCTTACTATCTGTTATAAAAAATAAAACCCCCTCTATTTTTTCTTCATCATAATAATCAATATATTTTTGTGATAATGGTGTATATGATATAGTAATATAGCTACCTATTATAACTATATCATCTATAGTATCATTTTTTTTAGGTATTCCATATTTTTCAATATATTCCTTAATTATTGTTAAATATGAATCATTAATAGTAGATTTTAGTTTATACTGTTTTATAAATTCATTTATAGTATCACTAGATGAATGTATATTAAGTATATATGACATTTTATAATATATAATTATTTATATAACCTGCAATAACTTAAAAATTCAAATATTTAATTATTATAAAAAAATTGAAAATCTAAACATATTGAATACCCTATTATAAAAAGGCTTTATATCAATTAGCTCTTCTAGCTGTAAAGACAATTATCTAGTTTTATATCTTTATACAATAAAAAAATGGCTGCTTCTGTCAAGACTTACACCTCAACTACTCAGGCTTCAGCCTATGTTTGCAATCTTGCAAACAGGCTGGTATCAAAGGCAGTTGAAGACCGGGCAGGCGGTTTTTATTTCCCGGTGACAATTTTTGGCCGGGATGATTCGCAAGTTTTCCTCTTTCCAAAGGGGGACAAGCGTGGCGTAGTTTACGTCAATCTAGGGACCTTGCTCACGGGTCGTGGTGACGTCTACAATTTCAAGGGAGACATCATCGGTTCCTACAAGGATGATCCTACTGCTCTTTTCTCGCAGTTCATCGAGCAATGGGCAGAGAAGGGGTACTATGTCAGGGATGCTACTACACCCGGAACGACCAACAAGCGCATTTTCAACATTTCCTCCCTAGAGGACAGTGAACGTCTTGACGCTCATGTCGACGGCTGGCTGGTCAAGAATGCGCATTTCACTCCTGCTTGCAAGCAGGAAAAGGCTGTTTCTGCACCAATTCCTGCGGCACTTCCTGTTGCAAGCGCTCCTACCGGGGTCATTGGCGATGTTCCTGTCACCAGCAAGCCGAAGACAATGGGCCTTCCAGGTCTGGCTCTCGCTACAACGGCACCGAACAAGGTCCTTCCCACTGAGGAGAAGTGGCAGACTGTTGGTACCACAGTCGACACGATCTTTCCCGGCGACACACTCAATCGCAAGCAGCGCAGGGCGGTACGCAATCAGCTACGCATTGCTGCAATGAGCCAGACAACCGCTCCGGCTGTCGAGGTCCAGACAACCGCTCCGGCTGTCGAGGTCCAGACAACCGCTCCGGCTGTCGAGGTCCAGACAACCGCTCCGGCTGTCGAGGTCCAGACAACCGCTCCGGCTGTCGAGGTCCAGACCACAGAAGCTGCTCCTAAGCTCATCACAATGACAGTTGCGGAGCTGAGCGAGCTTATTGCTACAACTGTCAGCGCCGCACTCATGAAGTTTAGCAGCAAGTAAGCTTCAAGTCGGAGCTTGTTTTTTTATTCAAAACTCTTGAAGTAATTTAAGAGATAATTTGGTTTAGAATTTTCAATACTTATTGACCATTTAAAAAGTATTGAAAATCTAATTTAAATAATAAAATTATGATTTTTATATAAAAAAATTGAAATTCCAAACATATTGAATACCCTATAATAAAAAGCATATAGTACTAATCTGCTACGACAATCTAGCAAATACTTTTACAGCTTTCAAAATGGCATCTTCTGGCATTGCAACCGTTGAGATGGGATCTGTTTCTGGATACATTGACAAGTTGGTCGATGGTGCAGTCGTTACGACACCGACTACGCTCCGTCCGGAGCAGGCTGAGAGGGCTTTTCGCAAGATGGAGCATGCTCTTCTCGCATGTGTCAAGAGTTCCATGTGGTTCATGGGTACACAGCGCGGCGCTGGCAAGAAGCAGCGTTATGTGCATGTTCGGCTGACAAAGCCTGACGAGCCCGATGCTGATCCCTTTGAGCGCAAGTTCCACGGGGGCTATGGGGTTGGTATTGGTTCTCCGTATCTGAAGTTCGAGCAGCTCTACTCAACTCCTGAGGGCGCTGCTATTTTCCACAAGATGCAGCTGTACGCTGCTGGTGGAAAGCTGGAAGATCTCAAGGATAGTGTACGTGATGACGACTGGAAGGGCTGTACGCTGGTCGACTACAGCATCCCATCTGAGCGAGTCAGTCTTATGCGTCTCAGCTGGTTCACTCCGGCGGATCCGCGCGATGTCGAGGAGTCTCTCCTCGAGACAGTTTTTGGCAAGGGCATCTGTGAGGTTCCTACGGAGCACAAGTTTTTCACCGTTCCCGATGACGTCTTGGCCCAGATCGCCGAGACTATCGGGAAGACGAGTACGGAGATTCTCGAGTCTACTGAGACTTTCCGTAAGATGGTGCACGAAAGTGCTGGCATTACTCTCCCTCCAAAGGGCGAGTATGCCACTACCGCAAGCGAGGCTGCTCCACATACTCCTTTGCGTGTTCGTAATGTGCGTGAGGCACCTAGTGCACCATCAAAGCCGGGATTCAAGCACCATGAGGCAGCGGTTGCTGCACCGGCTCCTGCTCCCCAGGCAATGGGGCCGATGATGCCTGGTATGGGCTACGTCAACACGGCGTATGGACTCATGCCTGCACACCACGCAGCTGCACTTGCATTTGGCATGCATGCAATGGGAATGCTCCAGGTTCCTGGCCAGACGCAGCCCCGGCAGTAAGATCTGCCAAATTTTTTTATTAAATTTTTTTGAAGTAATTTAAACGAAATTTTATTTAATTAATTCTACATTAATTAAATAAAAAAAATTGAAATTTTAAATATGCTGAAAAATACAACATGAAAAGGGATATATCAAGTTGTTAGTCTAGTAAAAGTTACTACTAGTTTTCTAACATTACAATGGCTTCTGTTAATTTTGTACCTGCTGTTCATGATGATTGTGAGTCTGTAGCTTCTGCTGCTGTTCATGGTGATTGTGAGTCTGTAGCTTCTGCTACTAAGAATAGGACTTATACAAAGAAGAATTTTCCTGTTTACAATTATGTAGACGGAGCACGTTTGGTTGTTGATGTATCTCAAGCAGATTTGCAGAACCTTTATGGACGTGCAGTTGGGATTGTAAAGCATGTTGTAAATATTACTAAATCATCTACCGATTCTGAAAATGTCTATACTCCTTTGAAGTTTCATGATGCTCTTTCTTGGCTACCCAAGCATATTGCTTGGCAAAACATTATGGTGCGTCTTGGTGATACTGATGGACCATTTGCCCTTCTAGGAGATATTTGGAATTCATCGGATGAGCTATTTTCATTTGCACAGTATCATGCTGCAACTCTAGGAAAGGTTCTTCTTGATT
>Ga0209085_1001250_pt1 | contig 16164 bp, 14 predicted proteins | sample C_131016_EF_Meta_FD_187310 | JGI IMG/M metagenome (GOLD analysis project Ga0209085, IMG submission 187310) | Freshwater microbial communities from Lake Croche, Canada to study carbon cycling - C_131016_EF_MetaG (SPAdes) (version 2) | ecosystem: Environmental > Aquatic > Freshwater > Lake...
CGATGCTGCCTAGCGCGCGCTGCATCGTGTCGAGGTTGGCGTTGAGCGCGGGCATGAGTTCGGCATCAACACGCCCGATGATCTTTCCGGTGCCCACCAACACCCGGTTGAGCTCCTTGAGATCCACGTTCAGCGTGTGTCCCAGGTCTTCGATCGGCAGCTTGTCGAGTTTGGCCAGCACGCTGGTCAGTTTGTCCTCGAGTTCGACGACGCTGCTTCTCATCACCGGCAGTTCTGGCAAGTCGCGGGCCCAGTCGGTGCTCGATTTCTCGGCGTGCTGGAAGTATTCGAAAGCCACATAGGTCTGCCCCGTCAGCAGATTGCCGCTCCTCAACTGCGCTCTCAGCCCGCGATCTTCGATCAGGTGCCTGAGCAACCCGCCGCGGCGATTGCTGTCTGCGCCCGCAAGACTCTTTTGACTCGTGTCGGTGTACGAAAGCCGTCCCTCAGGATAAAAACTGACTGTCACGCGAGGGCGCACGTTGGTGCCTGATTTGTCCAGTTCGAGGTCGATTTCCGTGACCTCGCCTGCGGGAAGGCCAAGGAAGGTGACCGGCGCGCCCACCGACAAGCCACGCAACGTCTCGTTGAAGTGGAGCACGTAGTGGCGTGATCCGGGCACGGGAGCCTTCATGGCGGACGGCCGATCGCTGTAGAGCATGAATTGCGCGTCAGACGCAGCGACGGCGTCGCCGGGCGTGACCTTGGGCACATCGAAAGCGATGCCACCGACCAGCGCCGCGATGATCGATTCGGTGCGGATTCCCACGCCGTTCGCGTCAGTCGTGATGTCGACGCCCCCGGCGTTCCAGAACCGGGTGCTGGTCATGACGTGCTTGTCATAGGGCGCATTGACAAAAACACGGATCTCGACCGAGCCGCCATCGTCCGCGATGCCGAAGGACACGACCTGACCCACGGGCACTCGACGGAAGAACACCGGCGAGCCTTCCGACAGCGAACCCAGATCGCTGGACTTGAGGATGAACTCTCGCCCCAACTGGCCCGATATGAGCGGGGGTTTGTCCAGCCCGTCGAACTCATCGCGGCTCCTCTTCGAAGCCCCGGCTTCGAAGCCGATGTAATTGCCCGACAGCAGGGTGTTCAAGCCTGAGATGCCGCTCAGGCTGATGGTGGGTCGGACCACCCAGAACTTCGCGTCTTCGACCAGCAACCCTGCCGCGTGACTCGTCATCTTGGCCGTGACGACCACTTGCGAATAATCATCAGACAGATGCACGCCAGTGACCTGGCCGAGATTCACGTCCTTGTACTTGATGAAGGTCTTGCCGACTTCGATGCCATCGGCGGCCTTGAACACGATCGTGATGGTCGGGCCTTCGCTTCGGATGCGATGCACCGCGATGCTGATGGCCACCAGCGCAGCGAGGATGGGAATGACCCAGACGATCGGTATGCGGTGGCGCTTTGGCACCACCACCATGGCCTGTGGCAGTTCAGCGTTTGAGTCAGGTTCAGCCATGCTGCATTTGCTTGAAACGGCCCGCATTCCAGATCAGCCGTGGATCGAAGGAGCGCGCAGCGAGCACTGTGAGCACCACCACAGACATGAACAGGGCGACTCCAGGGCCCGGCTTCACCGACATCAGCGGTTCAAGCTGCACGAGTGCCACGATGAATGAGTCGACGAACACATCGAGCATCGACCAGCGCCCGACGAATTCGACCAGCCGATAAAGCCGCGTGCGGTCATGGTTGTTCCTCACGGAACCCAACTGCACGGTGATCAGCAAATATGCCAGCGCCACGATCTTTCCAAGCGGGACGATGATGCTCGCGACCAGGACGATCAAGGCAAGCGACCAGGAGCCCGATTCGTACAGATAGGCCACGCCGCCGATGATCGTGTCGGACTGCGATGATCCGAGCGCCGTCGAGATAAGCACAGGCAGCGAATTGGCCGGGATGTAAAGGATGGTCGCTGCGATCACCAGGGCCCAGGTGACCTGGATCGAGGTGTGCGGGGGCTCGGTCAATGCCGCGCCGCAGCGAGGGCAGTGGCCGCGCTGTGCGTTGGGTGCGGGGCGCGAAAGGAGCCCGCAGCTCGTGCATGAGATCAGCGCGCGGCGGGTTGATTCCTCACCGGCGTCGGGCGGCACGTCGCTTTGCTTTGCAAGGGTGGGCGCGCTCAGCGCGGGCCGTGTTCCGTCTGCCCAGACGACTCGCTGCCAGATCGCATGGCTGTCGAATGAGGAGCCCAGCGCGGCCAGCAGCACCACCAGCACACCCAAGGCGAACAGCCCCACCCCTGGCACCACCGTGGCAATTTGAGAAACCTTGATGAGGGCGACGAGGATGCCCAGCAGCATCACCTCGTTCATGGACCATGGCTGCACCGACGCTGACAAGCGCAGCAATCGACCCACCCAGCGCGGGGCGGGTGGCCTTCTGGCCGCCAGCAGCATCACGAGCATGCAAGTGATGAAAAGGCCAGGCGCCACGACCGCACAAAACGCGACGCTCGCGGCCGTCAACTCGCTGCCGCGCAGCCAGGTCTCTCTGGCCGCGCCAAGAATGGTCGTGGATGAGTCGATCCCGACAACCGACATTCCCATCAGTGGCGTCAGGTTGGCGATCAGAAACACGACTGCCGCAGTGATGGCCAGCGCCAGTGGCCGATCGATCGGATCGACCGGGTTTCTCGCGATGGTCATCTTGCAGCGCGCGCAAACCGCCTTGCACCCCGGGGGCAGCAAGGGCACGCGCTGCTGCAACTCGCAGTCGCGGCAGGCAGTGGTGTCCAGCGCGACGCCGTTCATCACGGCGAGTTCTCGGTGTCTTCGGGATCTGGCTTCGACTCGACCCGGTAGCCTTCGCTGGCCCAGTGGTTGAAATCGTTGTTCTTGCAGCGGGCGCTGCAAAAGGGCCTGTAGGGGTTGCTCGCGGCGTACAGGCTGTCACCCGCGCACTTGGGGCAGCGCACCATGCGTTGGGGAATGGCGGTTGTGCTCACGAGCACAAGGTCAACTCGAAACTGCTGTCGGCGGTGTGCGCGCGCAGCCGACCTTCCGCATCCTGGCCCATCAAGCGCACCGACACCATCAGCCTGTGCCCGGTGATCTCGGGAACCAGTTCCTGATCGCTGCCGATGCGAACCCTCATGAGTTGATAAGTTCGGCCCGCAGGCAGGCTTTGCTGGAACTGCCCCCCAGGCGCAGACACGCGTTGCGCCACACCCGAGTCACGCAGCAAGCCAAGCAGCACATTGAGCGCTTCTGCCAAAGGCAGCAGCAGGTCGATCCAGCGCGAAAGATCGGCGCGACGCCGCGCCGGCTCGAATTGCTGCCACGCGTAATAGGCCGGCAAATCGAACTCGCAGGTGCCACCGGGAATGCTGATGCGGCTGCGGATGCTCATCAGCCATTCGTTGGCCGTGAGCGCCTGACCTGCCTTGCCGGCGGAGTTGTTCAACCCGTCGTGCGCGTGGTCGATTTTCTTGATCACGCTGTCGAGCGCGTCTTCAGAGATGGAAGGATTGCCGCGGTAGCCGTTGAGGCGGGATTTCTGCCTTTCCAGGTCCTTCAGCAGGTCGGATTTCAGATCGGCCCGCGAGGCCACTTCCATGATCTCGAAGATGGTCGCTATGGCGTAGTGATGGTCAACCGCTGAATCGCGTGGCGCCAGCTGTCCGAGTCGGTCGAACAGATGTTCGAGCCGAAGCATGGTTCGTATGCTTTCGTTGAACGGATGCTCGTAGAGAACCAAGGGGCGCTGCCTTCGACCTGAGAAAAGATGGACGCGTGGGCGAGAACCCACCCCAGCCGAAAGATTGTTTCACACGCCACGCCGAAGCAAAGGCTGCCATGCGACCCAAAGTGCATCAACCTGACGAGCCAGATCGGCTTCGTTGATGGCGTCATTGACGATGAGGTCATCTGCGATCGAGTTTCGCCGCTCACGGTCTGCCTGGGCGGCTATCACCGCCTTGACCGCGTCGCCCGTCCATCCAGATCGAGCCATGACGCGAGCGACTTGTGTTGATTCGCTGCAGTCGACCACCAGCACCCTGTGAACCGAGTCCTGCCAGTGGCCCGATTCGACCAGCAAGGGGATGTCGAAAACGACGACCTCAGCGTGTGTCGCGGCTGCCGCCTCGCGCTGCGCTTCGTCGGAAATCATCGGGTGCAAGATGGATTCGAGCTTGCTTCGCGCTGTGGCATCGGCAAACGCCAGCCGGCGCATCTGATCGCGGTCCAGGCCGCCGTCGGGCTGAACGACCGCCTCGCCGAACGCCACGCGCAAGGCCGGCATCGCCGCGCCACCAGGTTGTGTCAGACGCCGGGCAATGGCATCGGTGTCAACTATCTGGGCACCATGACTGGCCAGCATGCGAGCCACCGTGCTCTTGCCGCTGCCGATACCGCCAGTCAGCCCGATGCACAACGGCGGTGGTGCCACAAGTTTCATTCTCAGACGTGCTGAAAGGGCGACTCAGCGCGACTGCGCCGCCATCAAGCCCAACCCAGCCATTCCAGCACCCGCGCAGGTCCCAGCAGCAAGACCGCCAGACCCGATCCCGCCAGGAAGGGACCGAAGGGCACATAGCGGCCTTCGCGCAATGAACTGTTCAGCTTCATGGCGATGCCGACCACGGCACCGATGATCGAGGCGCCCAGCACCACTGGCAACACCATCGAAGCTCCGAGCCACGCGCCCAAGGCCGCCAGCAATTTGAAGTCTCCGTAGCCCATGCCTTCCTTGCCCGTGGCGAGCTTGAAAAGCCAGTAGACCGACCACAGCGAGAGGTACCCGGCCACAGCACCCCACACCGCCGATGACAGCGATGTCGTCAGCCCCAGCGCGGCTGCGACCAGACCACCCCACAACAGTGGCAACGTCAGCCCATCAGGCAGCAAGGTGGTGTCCCAGTCGATGCCTGCAAGCGCCACCAGCATCGCTGCAAAAGCGCACCACAGCAGCGTCGTGGGCTGGGCGCCGAATCGCCAGGCCAGTGCCGCGAATATCGCCGCAGTGAGGACTTCGAAGAAGGGGTAGCGCAAGGAAATGGCGGCCTTGCATTCAGAGCATTTGCCGCCCAGCCACAAGTAACTCAACACGGGAATGTTTTCGTGCCAAGCGATTGCGTGGCCGCAGGAGGGGCAGCGCGATCGCGGTGTGGAAAGCGTCATCTCAGGCGGCAAGTCCACCTTCACACCGAGCATGTCAGCGCACTCGGCCTTCCAGCCCCTGTCGAGCATTTGCGGAAGGCGATGGATCACCACATTCAGGAAGCTGCCGATGCACAGGCCGAGCAACGCAAGCGTCCAAGGCGCGAGCATCACCTCGACGAAAGAAAAGTCCATGCCCGCTGCGTCAGACAACCTGGCCAATCTTGAAGATCGGCAAATACATGGAGACAACGATCCCGCCGATCACAGTGCCCAGGATGACGATGATGAAAGGCTCCATCAGGCTCGACAGCCCCTTGACGGCCTCGTCGACCTCGTCCTCGTAGAACTCGGCCGCCTTGCCCAGCATCTGGTCGAGAGATCCCGACTCTTCTCCGATGGAGCACATCTGCAAGACCATGTTGGGAAAGACCCCGGTGGTCTGCATGGAAGTGGTCAGCGACGAGCCGGTCGACACGTCTTTCTGAATGGCCACCGTGGCTTCGGCGAAGACCGCATTGCCCGAAGCACCGCCCACGGAATCCAGAGCTTCGACAAGTGGTACGCCCGCGGCGAACATGGTCGACAGCGTGCGCGTCCAGCGCGCTATGGCTGACTTGTTGATCAGGTCTCCAAAGACAGGCACGCGCAGCAACAGCCGATCCATCGTGTTTTGCATTTTTTCCGAGCGCTTCCATGACTCAAGGAAAAAGTACACGCCGCCGCCCAGAAAGCCAAATATGGCCCACCAGTAGCTGACGAAAAATTCCGACATCGCAATGACGACCAAGGTGGGGGCCGGCAGGTCTGCACCGAAAGAAGTGAAGACATCCTTGAAGGCTGGGATCACGAAAATCATGATCACGGCCACCACCACAAAGGCCACGACCAGCACGGCAACCGGGTAGATCAGCGCTGACTTGATCTTGTTCTTGATGGCCATCGTCTTTTCTTGATAGACAGCCAGACGGTCCAGCAGTGCTTCAAGAATGCCGCCGGCCTCGCCAGCTTCGACAAGGTTGCAATACAGAGCATCGAAATAAAGCGGGTGCTTGCGAAAGGCTGAAGAAAGACTGGAGCCGGTTTCCACATCGGAGCGTATGTCCGTCAGCAGCTTGGTCAGCCGCGGGTTCGGGCTCCCCCGAGCTACGATGTCGAAAGACTGGATCAAAGGCACACCGGCGCGCATCATGGTCGACAGTTGTCGTGTGAATACCGCGATGTCCTTTTGCTTGATGGAACGGCCGCCACTGGTGCGGCGCTTCTTGATCTTGGTGATCAGCACGCCTTGACGGCGCAGGCTGGCGCTGACCATGGCCTCTCCGCCGGCGCGCATCTCTCCACGAACGAGCTTGCCGTTCTTGTCCTTGCCTTCGTACTCGAAAACGGCATCTACGCCGCTTTTTGCGGCCGCTGCAGTCGCCATGGTGCCTCCGGGTAACGCCCCACCTGCCGTGTTATCGGCCGGACAACGCGTTTATTCAGTTCGAATCAATCGTTCGTGATGGCGATCACTTCTTCGAGAGAGGTCACGCCCGCACGAACCTTCACCAGCGCCGACTGACGCAAATCGCGAACGCCCTCGCGCTGGGCCTGAACCGCGATATCCACCGCAGTTCCCTGCGCCAGGATGATTCGCTGGATTTCTTCGGTCACGGGCATCACCTGATAAATGCCCACACGGCCGCGGTAACCGCCGCTGCATGCCGAGCAACCGACAGCGCGAAAAGGCTTCCAAGACCCATTCAATTCGCTTGCCTCGAAGCCCACCTTAAGCATAGCCTCACGGGGGTAGTCCGCAGGTGTCTTGCAGGTTTCGCAGAGTTTTCGCGCCAAGCGCTGCGCGGTGATCAGCAGCACGCTGGATGCGATGTTGAATGGGGCCACGCCCATGTTCAGCATGCGCGTCAGCGTGGTGGGTGCGTCATTGGTGTGCAGTGTCGACATCACCATGTGCCCAGTCTGGGCGGCCTTGATCGCTATGTCGGCCGTTTCCAGGTCACGGATTTCGCCCACCATGATGACATCGGGGTCCTGTCGCAGAAAAGACTTCAGTGCAACCGCGAATGTCATTCCCGCGCGGTCGTTGACATTGACCTGATTGATGCCCGGCAGGTTGATCTCGGCCGGGTCTTCCACGGTGGAGATGTTGACGCCCGGTTGGTTCAAGATGTTGAGGCAGGTGTAAAGCGACACGGTCTTTCCCGAGCCGGTCGGCCCGGTCACCAGCACCATGCCGTACGGACGTTGAATGCACTGCATCAAACGGTCGCGCTCGATCTTTTCGTAACCCAGTGCCTCAATGCCGAGCTTGGCGCTCGAAGCATCAAGAATCCGGATCACGATCTTTTCACCGAAAAGCGTCGGTAGCGTGCTGACCCGGAAATCGATGGACTTGTTGCCGAATTTCAGCTTCATCCGACCGTCTTGCGGCACCCGCTTTTCAGCGATGTCCAAGCGCGAAATCACCTTGATGCGTGAAGACAGCTTGTCCTTGATGGCGATGGGCGGCTGGGTGATCTCGCGAAGTTCGCCGTCTATGCGAAAGCGAACCCGGTAGTGGTACTCGTAGGGCTCGAAGTGAAGATCCGATGCGCGCGCGTTGATCGCATCAATCAGCATTTTTTGAAGGAAGCGCACGACAGGCGCATCCTCGACCTCGGCGGTGGGTTCGGCAGTCTCTGGGTCGCTTGTCTCTTCAGTGACGTCGAATTCGAAATCGCCCGATGCCATTGACTCAAGCGTTTCCGTCGCGCTCGCGCCGCTGCCTTCGAGCAGCTTGGACAACTTGTCGTGCTCAACGATGACCCACTCGGGTGTCAGTTGGGTAGCGAACTTGATGCGATCGACCGCCTCTTGGTCGGTGGGATCGGCGCCGCCAATGAAGAGCCTATTTCCACGCTTGCCCAGCACGACCACCTGGAACTGTGAGGAAAACTTGCCGTCGATGACGTTTCGAGGCAACCGCTCCGGATCGACGGCGCTCAGGTCAAGCAGCGGTAGCGCCAATGCGGTCGACAGGGTGTGGGCGAGGTCCACTGGGGATACCGCGCCTGACTTGATCAGCTCGGCAACAAAACCTGTCTTCTTCTCGCCTGCAGCCTTGACCAATCCAGCAGCAGATTTTTCGCTGAGCTTGCCGACATGCACGAGCACCCTCGCAACCCCTGAAAGTGCGGAGTGCGCTGTCTCGGCGATCGTGTCGGCCGCCGGCTGCCCGTGATCAGCCACGGTAGGTACGAGAAGAAGCGCGCAGCCCTACCGACGACACCGAGATTCCGCGCATCGCCAAGGAGTCGGCACAGTGGCCTTGCACAAGCCTGCGAAGCCCAGGGACTGCAACCATGAGGCGGAATTTTTCTGGGGGCTGGGAGGGCATCAAACTCAACCTTTAACAGCTGGTCGGGGTGAGAGGAGTTCGACACTCCAATCTCTTCGTCCCCAACGCTTCGAACTATGCCCTAAGGTGTTGAATGATAAGGACTTTTCGAAGGAGTAATTTTTATCTGAGTTTACTCTGGCTGGACGACCCGGGTGGTGTGTGGGCGCGCGGTGCCGGATGCTGCGGCCAAGCTAAGGTGTGGAGTTTGAGACTCAGTTATTTCGTTGAACTGGCAGCCCCATGTCAGCGTGGACAGACAGGCGCTGCTAAATACGTCGTCCCCCCATCGACTGCCGCGCTGCCACTGGCACCACCACAGCAGCCGTTGGCCAGTAAAGCGGTCGCAACCAGCGCCGCTACGGTTCATCCAGTTGCAAACACTGCAGTTTCGTCTGCGCTGGGTGCGAAAAAAAGCGGCGCTGGACCCCATCGGGATCACAGCGCCGCCTTACCTGTCATGTTCTGCCCATCGGATGGGCTACCGGCCGGCCCTTGGGCTTCGGCCTGAATCATCCTGCTACCAGGTTTCAGGCCGCGGATTCGGGCATCGACGTACCCGAACTACCTTGGTTGGATCAGGCCTTGATATTCACCTGTCGGCCAGATGCGTCCCAAGGCAAATTGGTGGGGTCGTAGAAATCCAGAGACTCGAAAGACTTGGCAGTCACGGTCGTGTCGGACACCGCGTTATAGAAGCTGTAAGTCGTGTCCTTGTCCATGAGTCCGGCAGCCAGGAGATTTCTGAGCGTCTTGGCCCTGTCCTCGTCCACTTCGGCGTTCTCCTTGTCAAAAAACTTGACCTCGTAATCATCCAACTGCCCCGCGAGCTTGGCGATGTCTTGGCCCTTTCCGCCGTCGATCGTGACGTTGCGCGACAAACCTGCCGCAATCACGTCACTGCCAGACGTGCCTTTCAATTCGCTGACCATCGACGTTTCGATTTTCGAATTGGCGTCGTACGCCATAGCTGCCCTTTGGACCCGACCACTCTCGGTTTGCTCGAGGCTCAAACTGATGGACTGATTCAAAATAGAAATCACACCAGCATTCCGGCGCAATTGCGAGGCGGTGACAGCAACAGCAACGGCAACAGGTTCCTCGTCTACGACATCGTTCGTCGTGATCTCAGACGTCTTGCTCAAGATGCGCTTAGACATCATGGACTGAAGCTCATCCAGTCCTCGGCCAATATTGGCTGCCGTGTCCTCGACGAGGAAATCGGCGCCGCCCTTCACCGCCAGCTTTGCCACATTCGAATCCTTGCGGAGCGTGGCAATGTCTACGTTGATCTTGTTGTCCGTTCCCTCGACGCCCAGGCGCTTCAGAACGCGTTTGGCGGCCAATGCCTCGAGGGTGTCCAAGTTCCGCTCGATGTCACCAGCCCCGCCCCTGACTTCAAGGCCGTTCAGTCCGCCTTTCTTCGCGGCGGTCAGCAAATCGTCGTTAGCGGCATCCAAATGCAAGGCGCCATCGACCACCCGCATTGAATCGACGATGTCGAGTTCGTTCAACTCAGCCTGCTTGTTCTCAATATTACGGGCACGGTCCACGACCGTGAGGCTCACTGGTTTCGGCGGAATACTCGACGGCAATTCCTCACCCTCAGGAGCCTCGTAAATGGCAGTTTCGATGAGTTTTCTTCCGAAGTTCAGGGCCTGATCAACCGACACCTTGAAATTCGTCCGCACCGTCTTGGCGTCGGTGACTTCTACATTGCCCAGAAGGTTGCTGCCATCCGACATCGCATGGAGCGTCGACAACATCTTCATATTTTTTTGGATGTTGGCGCCGGTATCTCTGATGTCCAGGCTGGTAACACCTGTCAACGTACCTTTTTGGATCTTGTCCAGCAGCATGCTGGCCGATCGCACATCGACCGTCAGCCTACCAGCACCATCGTCATCGGGCCGCAGATTGAGTTTGGCACCTGCGATCTTGGAGTACAGGTCGGAGTCACCCATCTGCTCGGCTGTCAAGTTAAGCGCGGCTTGGTCGTCATCATTGGGCGAAGACGTGGCGCGAACGTTGAACAGGCGACCGCTGTTTGCCAAGTCAAGGAGGCTGCCATCGTCCAGTGCTGCTTGGATGTTTTCCAGCGTATCCACCACCACGACGGACTTTGGCGCCGCGTCGGCTTCAAAGTCGAAAGCAGCTACGTCCTGCAGCGACATGGCCGTTGGCGCGTTCATCCTGGCATTTTTGGAAATTTGCAGGGTGACCGCACTGCCCGACCCGTCCAGGACGTTCGGCTGGGCTTTATCCATGCTGGGCTTGTAAGGCTTGGCCGCGGTCGAGAGGTCAAAGGTGCGTGACAGCACGTTGCTGGGGACGTTGATCATTTTCTGAGCTCCTTGGAGGGTTACGGTTTCAGTGAGTCACTTACGGGCTTGCGCAGCCACGGTTCTATAGACGGCGATCCCGGTTGATGCGTTTAGCGAAAACGGACTGGCGTTCGATAGGCGGCCCTTTTTCCCAGCGCCAAGCGCCGCTCACCGACTGCGGCACTGCCGCTGGCGCGGCCTCCACGAGCAGGCATAGCGCCCAGCGGCAGCCGATCAGCCCACAGCGGCTCTGACTGCGAACACGAAGTTCGCGCGGGGCATGTGCTGTGTTGCCCTGTCCCAGGACTCAGGACCGCTCGGCTACAAAGACGTCCGGCATGATTTAGGCCCCAAGGAGGGATCAGGTGCATGTCGTGAAGACAAGCAAGTTCACCGAAGACCAGATCGCCTCTGCTATCAAACAAGCTGAGCTGGGCACCAGCGCTCGAGAGGTCTGTCGCAAGTTGGGGATCAGCCAAGCGACGTACTGCGTATGGAAGAAGCGCGATGGCGGCGTCGGCCCGTCTGAGCTGCGCCGCCCGCGCCAGTTGGAGGAGGATCACCGCAAGGTCAACCCGATCGTGGCCAATCTGAGCTTGGACAAGGCCATGCTGCAGGCGGTGGTCGCAAAAAAGCTCTGGAGCCCTCGTAGCGCCGTGAGTTGGTGCCCGAGTTGATGCGGCGCTTTGGTTGCAGCGAGCGCAACGCGCTGCGCATCGTGGGCGTGTGGGCTTCAACGTGTGGCTACTTCTCGAGCCCATCGGCTTTATCCCACTCGCCGAGGCCGAGGCAAACTACTACCGGCACCTCGCCAGTCAAACCGCCGAGGTGGCAGCCTGGCTTAACCCAACGGGCCTCCGCGATACCCGGGGCGGTTCAGTTCAAATCGACGAGCACGATTCAAAGTTGAAAGGTTCAAGACGATCTATCGAGGCAACGGCGACATAGCTCTATCAAAGCGTCTTTGTATTCCGAGCTGTTCAGCATGGCCAGACTGTTTTCTGCCAACAGGGTTTGCTCTAGCGCTGCGTCACGTGTGGCCTCGATGGAGCCCGTGCGCCGAACTGCCGCAATGACCTCTGGCAACCGGTCCACATCCCCGGCCTCAATGGCCTGGCGAATCAAAGCGCGCTCCTGCGTGGTGCCGCGCTCCATCGCGAGCAGCAGGGGCAGTGTCGGCTTGCCTTCTCGAAGATCGTCGCCGACGTTCTTGCCCATCTCGCCGGCGGACCCTTCGTAATCGAGCAAATCATCGATGAGCTGGAAAGCCGTACCAAGGGAACGACCGTAGTCGGCACATGCCTCTTCCAGGTCCGCGGCCGCGCTTGCCAATACGGCACCCAAGCGGGCGCTTGCTTCAAAAAGCTTCGCGGTCTTGTAGCGGATCACCTTGAGGTAGTCGGCGACTTGCAGGTCGGCGTCGTGCATGTTCATGAGTTGCAGCACTTCACCCTCCGCAATGATGTTGGTCGCATCAGACAGAACCTGAAGCACTTTCATCTGGTTCACTGAGACCATCATTTGGAAAGCGCGCGAGTAGATGAAGTCGCCGACCAAGACGCTTGCCGCGTTTCCGAAAACAGCATTCGCTGTCTTTCGCCCGCGCCTCAACCCGGACTCGTCGACCACATCGTCGTGCAAGAGGGTGGCCGTGTGGATGAACTCGACGCTGGCGGCCAGCTCGAATCGCTCTGCGCCCTTGAAGCCCAACGCGTTGGAGAAGAGCAAGACCAGCAGCGGCCGGATGCGTTTTCCGCCTGCGGTGGTGATGTACCTCGCAATCTGGTCGACGAGGGCTACTTCCGAAGTCAGCCGTCGCCGAATGACCGCATCCACCTCGCGCATTTCTTCTCCCATTGCGTCGGTGCTTGGGGATTGGACTGCTGGGCGAACTTCAGCTTCTGCGCTCACAGGATCCTTGTCTAAGTTCATTCAAAATTATAGGAACTCATGGCGATGACTTCTTGAGTGCCTCATTCGGTGCCCTTGGGGCCCCAAACGGTCGCGCCATGTGCTAAAGTATTGAGTTCTGCGCGCGATCATGTTTCGAGATCGACGGGCGCTGGGAACCAAATTGGAAGGGTCAGACATGTACGCCGTCATAAAAACCGGGGGCAAGCAATACCGGGTCACCACTGGTGAGAAGATCAAGGTTGAGTTGATTGCAGCTGAGGTCGGTCAAGAGGTGACTCTGGATCAGGTTCTGGCTGTGGGTGAGGGCGTTGCGATGACGATCGGTACCCCACTGGTTGCCGGTGCGACCGTTTCGGCGACGGTGGTTTCTCAGGGCAGGCATGACAAGGTTCGCATCTTCAAGATGCGCCGTCGCAAGCATTATCAGAAGCGTCAAGGTCACCGGCAGTCGTACACCGAGCTCCAGATTGGCGCCGTGAACGCTTGATCAGAAAACCTCACCCAAGGGAGTAAAGCATGGCACAGAAAAAAGGCGGCGGCTCAACCCGCAATGGACGAGATTCCCAGCCGAAGATGCTCGGAGTCAAGGCGTATGGTGGCGAGGTCATATCATCTGGCTCGATTATCGTGCGGCAGCGCGGGACTCAGTTTCACCCGGGCGTGAATGTCGGTGTTGGCCGTGACCACACGCTGTTCGCTCTGGCCGATGGAGAGGTTATTTTTTCCGTCAAGGGTCCTCAAAATCGGCGTACGGTCAGTGTGAAAGCTTCCTGACAGCCATTTCTGAATTAGACATCAGGCCCCGGTTTCCCGGGGCCTTTGTCTTTTTGGATAGGACTCTGCAAAAAGCACTGTAATTTTTTATTCTTCAGGTCTCTAAGGATAAAAATCATCTGCCATTTCTTCTCAATTTGCACTGCCCATGAAATTCGTTGATGAAGCGACTATCGACATTTCCGCCGGGGATGGCGGAAATGGTTGCATGAGCTTTCGCCGTGAAAAGTTCATTCCATTCGGAGGGCCGAATGGTGGAGATGGCGGGCGAGGTGGTAGCGTTTTTGCGGTTGGGGATAGAAATCTCAACACGCTTATTGACTATAGATATGCTCGACGCCATGAAGCGCGCCGAGGAGAAAATGGTCGAGGATCTGATCAATTTGGTGCGGCTGCAGAGGATATTATCCTGCGGATGCCAATGGGCACAATCATTACTGATGTTGATTCGGATCGAATCATCGCCGAACTGCTGGTTCCAGATGAGAAAGTCTTGCTGGCCAAAGGTGGGGATGGTGGCTTTGGAAATCTTCATTTCAAAACCAGTACAAATCGAGCACCAAGGCAAAAAACACCCGGTTGGCCGGGTGAGAAGTTCAATGTTCGTCTCGAGTTGCGTGTTTTGGCCGATGTGGGTCTGCTCGGCATGCCGAATGCCGGGAAATCCACGCTGATTGCAGCAATTTCGAACGCCAAACCCAAGATTGCTGACTACCCATTCACGACGCTTCACCCCAACCTTGGGGTAGTTCGGGTCGCGCCCGAACAAAGCTTTGTCGTGGCGGACATTCCGGGTCTGATCGAGGGAGCATCCGAGGGGGCAGGGTTGGGACATGTGTTCCTTAGGCATCTGCAGCGCACGCATCTGCTTCTTCATCTGGTCGACTTTGCTCCGTTCGACCCCGCTGTGGATCCTGTGGCACAGGCCAAGGCGATCGTGCGCGAGTTGAAAAAGTACGATGAGTCGCTCTACGACAAGCCTCGCTGGGTGGTACTCAACAAGCTTGACATGATTCCCGTAGACGAGCGGGCACAACGGGTGGCAGACTTCGTCAAGCGGCTCAAGTGGAAGGGGCCCGTTTTCCAGATCTCGGCGCTGACGCGAGAAGGGTGTGAACCCTTGATTCGTGCTGTCTACGATCACGTGGCCAGTGTCAAGAATGCTCCTACCGCAGATGTGGACCCCCGGTTCGCTGACCCCATGATCGGTGTTGAAGGACCATGAACGAAGTGCTGGCCAATGCTCGCCGTATCGTCGTCAAGGTCGGATCCAGCCTTGTGACCAACGAGGGGCGAGGGCTGGATTCCGATGCGATTGGCAACTGGTGCCGACAGTTGGCTGTCCTGGCTTCCCAAGGACGCGAACTGGTGATGGTTTCAAGTGGTGCCATCGCCGAGGGCATGACGAGGCTGGGTTGGTCTGTGCGGCCCAAGCAGTTGCATGAACTGCAAGCCGCAGCCGCCGTGGGCCAGATGGGACTCGCCCACATGTACGAGTCCATGCTCAGGGTTCATGACGTCAAGAGTGCGCAGGTGCTTTTGACGCATGCCGATCTTGCCGATCGAGAGCGCTATCTCAACGCCAGATCGACATTGACGACATTACTCAAACTGAATGTCATTCCAATTATCAATGAGAATGATACTGTCGTTAATGATGAAATAAAGTTCGGTGACAATGATACTCTGGGTGCTTTGGTTTCTAATTTAATAGAAGCCGATGTATTGGTGATCCTCACCGATCAACTCGGGCTGTACTCCGAAGATCCAAGAAAAAATCCACAGGCTCAACTTATTAAAAATGCCTTGGCCGGAGACTCTGAGCTCGAGCGTATGGCAGGCGGAGCCGGAAGCTCCATAGGTCGCGGGGGGATGATCACGAAGATACTTGCCGCCAAACGGGCAGCTCGCAGCGGGGCCAGCACGGTGATTGCCTGGGGGCGAGAGAAAGATATTCTCTTGCGACTTTGTGCCGGGGAACCTATCGGCACGTCCTTGTCGGTTCAGACCCCGAAAATGGCCGCTCGCAAGCAGTGGATGATGGATCAACTGCAGTTGCGAGGGTCCTTGGTTCTCGATGCAGGCGCCAGAAGCAAAATCTGCACTGAGGGGAAGAGTCTGTTGCCGGTCGGGGTTCTTGAGGTGAAAGGAGACTTTCACCGAGGTGACGTTATTTCCCTCATGGGAACCGATGGTGTGGAAGTAGCCCGCGGGCTGATCAACTATTCAAGCGGCGAAGCCAGATTGATAGCGAGAAAATTATCGAACGAACTGGAGGCCACTCTGGGATTTTCCTGTGAACCAGAGATGGTACACAGAGATAACATGGTAATCCATTAGTATTGATGGATTAATGGATGACTCGAGCAACATGGGCCGGATTAATTTTCCATGGCATCCTTCCCAAGATTTGGATTTAAGTTTTTTGGAAATCCTGGCGCTGGCAAAAACCGCGATAATTCAGTCAGGGCCATCTGATAGACGTTTCGCTTGAAATCTATAACAATATCCAGCGGTATCCAGTATTCATGCCACCGCCAAGCGTCGAACTCCGGGTGGTTGGTGGCACGCAGATTCATGTCACTGTCACGACCGGTCAACTGCAATAGAAACCAGATCTGCTTCTGACCTCGGTAGTGGCCCC
>Ga0209085_1001254_pt1 | contig 16117 bp, 20 predicted proteins | sample C_131016_EF_Meta_FD_187310 | JGI IMG/M metagenome (GOLD analysis project Ga0209085, IMG submission 187310) | Freshwater microbial communities from Lake Croche, Canada to study carbon cycling - C_131016_EF_MetaG (SPAdes) (version 2) | ecosystem: Environmental > Aquatic > Freshwater > Lake...
CGGCGCGGCCGGAAGCCGTGTGGAAAGCGCTTTGTCGGGCCTGATCGCGGTAAAGTGATCGCGGGTCAAAAGGGCTGGGCGCGGTCCTTGCGGAGCAGCAGGCGGTAGGCGGCTCTTTGCCGGTCACGCCCGGTCACGGCATCGGCCAATGCGTCCAACCACCCGGAAAACCAAGCTTTTCCCCAATCGCCGGTATGCGCCATGGGGTTCTCCAGCACAGATTGGCCCTCGGCAAAGGCGCGTCGCCCCGCTGCATAGGCATCATCGGTGACGAAATGGTCATCGGGGTCGACATCTTCAGGCATGGGGCTCTTCTGACAGTTTCATGGCGGCAATGCCAGACTTGTAACCTTGAAGCAGAATGGCTGGCCATGGGAATGATTTTTTGGCATGTATTTGTGGTGACGCTGAAGAAACGCCGCCTCGCAATTCTGATATCGGCCCTTGTCCTTGCTGGCGGGGTGGCTGGCGCGATCTGGTACGCTGCCTTCGCCTGGGTGCAGCGTGAGCAGCACGCGGCCGCCGCGACCGCGCGGTTGGAGGCCAATCTCGCGGCTGAGGCCGTGGAGCAGCGCCTGCTGCGGGTGATAGAGCGGGTTGAGGACGTCTTCGACCTCATGGCCAGTCTGCAGCGCAGTCTAGGGGCTGGAGAACAGCTCACGCCGCCATCGCTGAGCCTGATCGAGGTGAAATTGCGCCGCAGACAAATCGGGTTCAACCAGATTACCCTGGTTGGGCTCGACGGCACCCTGCTCTGGAGTGCTGATCCCGGCAATATCATGCCGCCTGGGTTGCTGGGCGATAGCGCGTATTTCCGGGGGCCAGATGCCGGCCAGCCTGGCCTTTTCGTCAACGGGCCGCTGCGAAGCGGCGCGGACACACCGCCGGTCCTCATTTTTTCCCGCGCGCTGCGCGGCAGCAATGGCGAGACCATGGCGGTGGGCCTCGTGTCGATCGATGCGACGGCGGTCTCAGCCTGGGTCAGCGAGTTGGGGCTTGGCCGGGGAACATTTGCCTTCGTGCTGGGGCACCATGGCGCTGTGCTGGGCAGCACGGGTCATGTGCATGCCGGCCAGGGGGGCAGCTGGGGGGGCAGCCAGGGGGGCAGCCAGGGCCAGCCCATGGCGGAGGCCCATCCGGCGCTCGATGCTATTCGCATCAGCAGCGCTGGGTCGCTCACCATCGCCAAGCCCTATGACGGCACGGGCCCGCTGATCGGCCATCGTAGGATGCGGGATGTGCCGCTGGATGTGTTGGTGGTGCTGGATGCGATGCATGAAATGGCGACATGGCAGGGGCTGCGCGGCGCGGCCTTCCTGGCGGCGAGCGTTGTCTCGGTATTGACCTTCGCGCTGCTGATACTGGGTTTGCTCCTGGTCGAACGCTGGCGCACCCAGGCGGCGTTGGAGCAGGCGCGGGAGGCGCATGTGGCCAGTTTGGGCAACCTGGCCCATAGCCAGCGCATGGAGGCCTTGGGGCAGCTGGCAGGCGGCGTGGCGCATGACATCAATAATGTGCTGCAATCCGTGCTCGGTGGTGCGCGCCTGATCGGCAAGCGCAGCCGGGAGCCCGACACGCAGCGGCTGGCAAAGCTGGTGGGCGAGGCGGCGGAGCGTGGCGGCGCCATCACCCGCCGCCTGCTCGCCTTCGCCCGGCGTGACAGTTTGCTGGCCGAAGCGGTGGCGGTGCAGCCGCTGCTGGAGGGGCTGCGCGAGGTTCTGGCCCATACTCTGGGGGCGGCTGTGCATGTGCGGGTGACCGTCGAAGCCCACACGCCCGCGCTGCTGGCCGACCGGGCACAGTTGGAGACGGTGCTGGTGAACCTGGCCGTCAATGGCCGCGATGCGATGCTGCCGCAGGGCGGCACGCTGGATATTGGCGCGGTGACTGAGATCGTGCCGGCGCGCGCTTCGGGGGGGCTGCAGCCGGGCGCCTATGTGCGGCTCTCGGTGAGCGATACCGGCTGCGGCATGGATGCGGAGACCCTTCGCCGGGCGACAGAGCCCTTCTTCACCACCAAAGAAAAGGGCCATGGCACTGGCCTGGGCCTGCCCATGGTGCAGGGTTTTTGTGAGCAATCGGGCGGCATGCTGGATATTCGCAGCCTGCCGGGTCAGGGCACGCGGGTGAGCCTTTGGTTGCCACAGGCCCCGGCCTTGAGGCCGGCCCAGCCTTTTCTGTCTGCGGCCAGCCCGGCCATGGGGCGTGGCTGCAACATCATGCTGGTCGATGATGAGCCGGAGGTTTTGGCCTCCCTTGCTGAGGGGCTGCGTGAGCGCGGCCACAAGGTGAGGGAGGCGGCCGGCGGGCTGCAGGCGCTTGGTATCCTGGCGGCTGATCCCGCGATCGAATTGCTGGTGACCGATCTGTCGATGCCCGGAATCGATGGTCTTACCCTGATCAAGGAGGCGCGGCGGCTGCGCCCGGGCCTGCCCGCAATGCTGGTGACCGGCTTTCTGGCCGAGGCTGAGGACATGCTGAAACATGCTGCGCGGTCCGGCCCCATCGCGGTGTTGCGCAAGCCCTTGCCGCCCGAATTGCTCAGCGAGCGGATCGGCGCGCTGATGGAGCCACAAAAGCTGGCTGTGTGATTCAGGATTTGTGTTAGAATCGCCGCGCATCTCGGGGGAGGTGTCGGCTTGATGGGCCTGCATGGGGGATATGCATGGCGGAGGATGTGACCCGAAGGGCCCTGCTGCCCCTGGGTTTTATGATGGCGGGGCTGCTTTCCGGCTGCGGCGGTAGCGGGCCCTCTCGCACGCCCCCTGTCGCGGGTGTGGGCGGCTATCATGGTGGGGGGGGCATTTCCTGCGTGCCCTTTGCCCGCGCGCGCACCGGCATCGAATTGCGCGGCGATGCCTGGGAATGGTGGGATGCCGCAATCGGGCGCTATCAGCGTGGCCGCCGCCCTTCTGTGGGGCATGTGCTGGTGTTGGGCCGCACGCGGCGGCTGCCGCAGGGCCATCTCTCGGTGGTGCGGCGCCAGGTGGCGCCACGCGAAATCAGGGTTGATCACGCCAATTGGGCCGAGGCCGGCGGCCAGGGCCGCGGCCGGATTGCTGAGGACCAGCCGGTGATCGATGTCTCCTCGGGCAATGACTGGAGCGCGGTGCGGGTCTGGTATCCGCCGATCGAGGATTATGGCCATACGGTTTTTGCCGCGCATGGGTTTATCTCGCCGCGTTTGGCGGCGGGCTGAGGGGGCGGATGGGGTGCTGAACCGCAGCGGTGGAATACATCACGGTCAGAAATATTCGATTAGCACGGCTTTCTTTTCGCCGTTCTGCAGCTTGGGGCTTCCGATTGGGGGGGCGGCACACTAGGTTCCGGCTACACGCCGCCGGGACTTCCCTGGAGGCATCGGCCGGCTGCTCGCCGGGCGCATCAACATTCGAGGTCGAGGCTCCGCCATGGGTTCGTTCAGCATCTGGCATTGGTTGGTTGTGCTTCTGATCGTTTTGCTGCTCTTCGGCGGCAATAAGATCAGCGGCCTGATGGGCGACCTGGCGAAGGGCATCAAATCCTTCAAGGCGAACATCAAGGAAGAAGAAAAGGACGCTGCGATGACGGCGGAAGCCGCGCCGCCGGCTGCCGGCACGGGCTCCATTCAGGGCCCGCAGGGCGCGGCAACCACCGCCGCCGCGCAGCCCGCTGGCACCACCCGCCCGGCCGCCTGAGGGCGGAATGGAGGTGGCGGCCGCGGGCTCTCCTCCTGGGGCCATCCCGGGGGATGTTGCGGCCGCGATCATTGAGGCCGGGCGGCGGATGGATAGCCGCGGCTGGGTTCCGGCCACGGCTGGCAATTTTTCCGTGCGCCTGGGGCCGGAGCGCATCGCGATCACACGGTCTGGGTTCCATAAGGGGTTTTTGACCGCTGAGAGCCTGATGGTGGTCGATGCGCAGGGCCGGCCGGAGGAGAGCAATGCGCGTCCCTCGGCCGAGACCGGCTTGCATTGCGGCATTTATCAGCGCTTTGCCGATGCCGGGGCGGCGCTGCATGGCCATTCGGTGCCCTGCACCGTGCTGTCCCGCTTGGCGGGGCCTAGCCTCATGCTGTCGGGTTATGAATTGCTGAAGGCTTTTCCGGGCCTGCCCAGCCATGAGGCCAGCATCGCGCTGCCGGTGGTTGATAATGACCAGGATATTGCCCGGATGCAGCGCGGCCTTGATGCGCTTTGGGCGGGGCAGGCATCGCCGCTGCCGGGCTACCTCATCCGGGGCCATGGCATTTATGTGTGGGGCCGGGATATGCCGCAGGCTATGCTTCGGCTGGAGGCCCTGGAATTCATGCTCGAATGCGAATTGGAACAAAGGAGGCTGCGATGAGCCTATTGACCGTCCGCCACGCCACGACTGGCGCCGAAGAACTCCGCACCGATGATGTGGCCAAGATCGCTCAGGTGCTGGCCGATATTGGCGTGCGCTTCGAACGCTGGGGGGTGACACCCCTGCCCGAAGGCGCCGATGCCGATACCGTGATGGCGGCCTATAAGCCGCGGCTCGACGGTTTTATGGGCGAGACCGGTGCTGGCACCGCCGATGTCATCAAGCTCGACCCTTCGCACCCGATGAAGGATGCGATGCGGCAGAAATTCCTCAGCGAGCACACCCATACCGAGGATGAGGTTCGCTTCTTCCATGAGGGGGCCGGCAATTTCATTCTGCATATCGGCGGGCGGATTTATGACGCCTATTGCACCGCGGGCGATCTGATCTCGGTGCCGGCCAATACCACCCATTGGTTCGATGCCGGCACCGAGCCCAGCTTCACCGTGCTGCGCGTCTTCACCGACACCACGGGCTGGACGCCGCATTACACCGGCTCTGACCTCGCCGAGCGCTTCCCCGCGATCACGGCGTGATGCCGCCCAGGCTGGTCCTCACCGATATTGAGGGCACCACGACGGCCATTGCCTTCGTCCATCGCACGCTGTTTCCCTTCATTGCTGAGGCGCTGGAGGAGTTCATCGCCCTGCATCAGGGCGTGCCGGAGGTGGCAGCGGTGCTGGCCGATGTGCGGATGGCCGCCCCGGGCCAGGCGCCGTTGGAGACGCTGCGGGGCTGGATGGCGGCTGATGCGAAGGTGACGCCGCTTAAGGCATTGCAGGGTATTATGTGGCGACAGGGCTATGCCGATGGTCGGCTGCGCGGCCATCTCTGGCCGGATGTGGCGCCGGCTTTGCGGGCATGGCATGCGGCCGGCTCCAGGCTTGCGGTCTATTCCTCGGGCAGTGAGGAGGCGCAGCGGCTGCTGTTTGGCTTTTCCGAGGCGGGTGATCTCACGGGGCTTTTTGAGGGGTTTTTCGACACCCGCATGGGGATGAAGCGTGAGGTGGCGAGTTATACTGCCATCGCTGCTGCACTGGGGCTGCCGCCGGGGGATATTCTCTTCCTCTCCGATGTGGCCGAGGAGCTGGATGCCGCGTCCCAGGCCGGCATGGCATGCTGCCAACTGGTGCGGCCGGAGGATGGCACGCGGCCCAGCGCCCGCCACCGCCAGGCGCGGGATTTTGTCGCGGTGGCGCGTGATTTCGCCTTACCGCTGCCGCCTGGGTGACATCCGCGCGCAACCCGGTCTAGAAGCGCCCAGCCGCCACGCGGAGCTGCCACATGATCCAGGCCTATAACGTCGAAAACGGGCACATGGTGCTGCGCGAGGGTATGCCCACGGCGGCGGAATTGCGCGGCGCCGTCTGGATCGATCTGCTGCACCCCACCATGGCCGAGGAACACGCGGTGCAGGACGCCTTGCGCGTCGAGGTGCCAACGCGTGAGGAAATGCAGGAAATCGAGAGCTCCTCGCGCCTTTATAAGGAGGGCGAGGATCTCTTCCTCACTGCGAATTTTCTGTATGGTATGGATGCGGGCGAGTTTGGTTCCACCGCCATCACCTTCGTGCTGACCAACACCACCTTGATCACCGTGCGCTACGCCACGCCCAAGGCCTTCCCCACCTTCGCCGCGCGCTGCCAGAAGGCGCCGATGATGCTGCACAGCGCCGATGGCGTGATGCTGCATCTCTTCGAGCAGATTGTGGACCGGCTGGCCGATATCCTGGAGCGTATCGGCGGCGATATGGACCGTGCCAGCACGAAATCCTTCCAGGCGGCGCGCGGTGACATGAAGGTCAATCAGCGCAGTGCAGCATTGAAGGACGTGCTGATCACGCTCGGCCAAGTGGGCGAGGTGACGACCCGTGCCTCGGAGACGCTGCTCGGCCTCAACCGCATTCTCACCTTTGTTGGCGCCGAGAAGAGCACCGCCATCCGCAAGGAGAATCAGGGCACGATCAAGACCCTGGTGCGCGATGTGCGCTCGCTGGTGGAACACGCGAATTTCCTGAATTCGCGGGCGACCTTCCTGCTCGATGCGGTGCTGGGCATTATCAATGTCGAGCAGAATGGCATCATCAAGACCTTCACCGTGGTCTCGGTGGCGCTGATGCCGCCCACGCTGATCGCCAGTGTCTATGGCATGAATTTCCAGCATATGCCGGAGCTGGAATGGGCCATTGGCTATCCGCTGGCGATTTTGCTGATGATCTGCACCGGCGTGCTGCCGGTGCTGTATTTCAAGCAGAAGGGCTGGCTCTAGCCGGCCCTGGACCATGCTTCGTTCACATTCGCTCACTCCGCGTGGTCCAGGCATTGCTGAGAGGATGCTTCAGCGTTTGCGGCGATTCCGCCTCAACGCATCATGCTCTAAAACGGCAGCAGGATATCCAAAATCTGCGCGCCCACGCGCTGCTGCTGCACATCGCTGAGCGAGCCCCGGCCGCCATAGGCGATGCGCGCCTCGGCTAGGCGGTCATGCCGGACGGTGTTGTCGCTGGCGATATCCTGCGGCCGCAGCACGCCCTGGATGGAGAGTTCGCGCAGTTCATTGTTCACCCGCACCTCCTGCCGGCCAGCGACCACCAGATTGCCATTGGGCAGGTTTTGCAGGACGGTTGCAGCGACGCGCAGGTTGATCGCCTCATTGCGCCGCACCTCACCCTGGCCATTGCCGACATTGCTGCTGTCGGTGTTGAGCAACGTGGCCGGATTGACGCTATTGGGCAGGATGCGGTTGGTGCTGGCCTCCAGGCCTAGCAGGTTGGGCGCCGACAGTGATGCGGTGTTGGTGCGGGTGCTCTGGGTGCGGTTCTGCAATTGCGCATCATCGGCCACGGCGACGAGGATGGTCACCAGATCGCCCACCTGTGCGGCGCGCTGGTCGCGCAGGAAGGTTCGGCTGCCCTGGCGCCAGAGCGAGTTGGAGGGTGCGGCCGCCTCCTGCGGCCCGGGCGTGGGCATGGAGACCGGCCGCCATGCCGGGTCAGCGGCGGGGTTGGTGATGGGTGAGAGCGGCGGCGGCCGGCCCACGCGGGAGAGCCTTTCGGCCTGGCCGCAGGCGCCCAGGGCCAGCAGCGGCAGGAGGATCAGCAGGCGCATCAATCGCCCCCCGCGCGCTGCATCGGCACCGAGCCGAGTGCCACCCGCACCCGCCCCGGCCCGATCACCTCGCCCTCCACCACGGCGCGCGAGGCGAGGTTCATCACCGGCACCATGGCGCCGCGGTGCGCTGCATCCAGCGCCCGGCCGGCGGCGGTGAGCGTGATGCCGGGTGCATCGAGCAGCAGCGTCACCGGCTGGTTGCGCGCCACCAGGCTGGGCGGGCCGAGATCGACCAGGGCGAAGATTCCCTCCAGCGCCAGGGGGCGGCGGGTTTCCTGCCCCACCACCTGATCGAGCCGGCTGGCCAGCCCTGGGCGCACCCGCTCGGCCCGCAGGCGGATTTCGCGTGCATCGCCGGGGCGGATCACCTCGCCCAGCGCCACCCGCCGGGTGGCCACCACCACCGGCAGGGTGGGCATGGCGCGGCCGGTGATGCGCAGGCGCTGGGTTGCCATGCCATCGGCCATCACCACCAGGGTGGCGGCGAAGCGGTTGCCGGGGCTCTCCAGCACCGCGCCTTCCAGCGTGGCCTGGTGCAGTGCCGCGTTGGGCAGCATGGGGGGAATCCAGCCTTGGATGTCCAACTCGGTGTCGGGCTGCAGGCCGGAGCGGGAGAATTCCTCGCGCAGCAGCGCCTCGACCTCGGCGCGGGGCAGGGCGCGGCCGGGGCGCTCCACCACCACCCGGTCGTTTTGCGACATCGGCCGCCAATTCACGCCATAGCTGCGGGCGATGGCGGCGAGTTGGGCCGCCTCGATCACCATCCGCCGCCCCGGCGCTGGCGCCGTGCCCAGGCTGGCCGTGCCCCGGCCGCCCGGATTGTCCCAGAGGTCGGCCACCCGGATGATCTGATCCTCGATGATGGCATGGGCGCGCAGGAAGGCCATTTCTTCCGCCAGGGCGGGGGCGGCGCAGAGCAGCAGCAGAACCAGTGCGCGCATTATTTCAGCCTCGTCAGGGTGGAGAGCATCTCATCCGAGGCGGTGATGACGCGGCTGTTCATCTCATAGGCGCGCTGGGCGGTGATGAGCGCGGTGATCTCTTGCACCGTGTTCACATTCGAGGTCTCGATAAAGCCCTGCATCACCGTGCCATGGCCGGGCTGGCCCGGGGCTGCGGCCTGTGGCTGGCCGGAGGCGGGGGTGGCGAGGAAGAGGTTGTCGCCCACCGCCTCCAGCCCGCCCTCATTGGCGAAGATCGCGGTGCGCAATTGGCCGACATTCTGCGGCGCCACCTGGCCATCGAGCCGGGCCAGCACCTCGCCCGAGGTGTTGATGGTGACATCGCGCGCGGCGGCGGGGATGGTGATGCCGGGCTGCACCAGATAGCCCTCCGCGGTCACCAGCGTGCCCTCCGCGCTCAGGGCGAAAGTGCCGTCGCGGGTATAGGCCACCTCGCCCGAAGGCAGGGTGATCTCAAAAAAGCCATTGCCGCGGATGGCAAGGTCGAAGCGGTTCTCGGTCTGCTGCAGGTTGCCCTGCTCGTTGATGCGGTAAATGGCCGCTGTGCGCACGCCCAGGCCGACCTGTGCGCCGGAGGGCAGCACCGAGCCGCTATCGGAGCTTTGCGAGCCGACGCGGCGCAGATTCTGATAGATCAGGTCCTGGAACTCCGCGCGGCGTCGCTTGTAGCCGGTGGTGCTCATATTCGCGAGGTTGTTCGAGGTGACCTCGACATTGGTCTGCTGGGCCAGCATTCCGGTGGCCGCTATGTGCAGGCTGCGCATGGTGTGATCCGTATTCGCCGGCGCCGGGTGAGGGCGCCGATCTGGTTGGGGGGAGGGGGAGGGCTCAGCGCTTGCGGAGGATGCGTTCGACCGAGGTTTGCAGCCTGTCGCCCTCGCGCTCGGCGAATTGGCTGGCGAGCTGGAATTCGCGGAGTTCGGCCATCATGCGGGTGAGTTCGATGACCGACTGGACATTGCTGCCCTCCACCGCGCCTTGCACCACCGCCGGGCGCTCGATCGGCTGGGCCTCTTGGCCATCGGCGTTGAACAGGCGGTCGCCCTCACTCAGCAGGGTCTGATTATTGGCGAAGCGGACCAGTCGGAGGCGGCCGATCTCGCCGTTTTCGGAGTGAATTGAGCCATCGCCACGGATATCGATGCGGGTATCGCCGGGGGAGATGGCGATGGGGTTGCCGCTGGGGTTGAGCACCGGATTGCCGACCTGATCGACCAGCCGGCCATCGGCGCCGATGGTGAAGCGCCCGGCGCGGGTAAAGCGCTCGCCGCGCGGGGTCTCGACGGCGAAATAGCCCTCGCCCGAGATGGCGACATCGAGCGGGTTGCCGGTGCGGGTGATGGGGCCCGCCGTGTCATTGCGCCAGGATGCGCGGTCCCAGGGATAATTCACCTCGCGCGCGCCAGGGATGCGGCTGGTCTCGCGTTGCAGGGCTGGGTGTTCGGCGAAGACCGGCCTTGTGGCGCGGTAGCCCGGGGTATCGGCATTGGCGAGGTTGTGCGCGGTCAGGCTCGCCGAGAGTGCTGCGGCCGATCTTGCCCCGGCCCTGCAGCGCGAGCGGGCGCTGCTGGAGGCCCGCGCCCGCGCCGCGCAAGGTCAGGGCGAGGCCAGTGCCTTCGCGGCGCTGGGGGCTGATGGGGATGAAGCCCTGGCCGAATTCCTGGCCGAGCGGCGGGATTTTGCCGGTGCCGCGGCGGCGCTGGGCCGCCATCTCGATCGTTCGGCGCAGGGCCTCGCTGCGCCCTTGCCGCCCAGCCTGGTGCGCGGCCTGGTGCGGCAGGCGGCATTGCTGGCCTTGGCCGATGATCGGCAGGGCCTGGCCGGCCTGCGCGCGGCCCGCAGCCCCATCCTGGCCGGCAGCCCGGGGGAGGCCGCCTTTAACCTGCTGACCAGTGATCCGGTGCGCGGCCTGGCGGACCTTCCGCGGCTTCAGCGCGAACTGGAACTCTTCCGGGTATTGCCGGCCAAGCTGGATCAGTTGCGGACCAGAAGCGCCATGGCGCGGTGAGTTCCGCGTGACCCCGGGGGGTGGCCCGCAATTTTTTTGGGCTGGGGATACGATTTCGCTTGCACCCCCCGCACTCTTGCCGCATATGCGGCGCCTTGGACCTGATCGAACCGACGGCCGCTGGGGCCGCACAGCCGAAACTGGTCATCTTCTGGTTGGAAAGGTGCCCGATATGGACGCTCTCCCGCTGGGGATGCTCTCGAGCAATACCCAAGACTCCGTCACCCATGTCAGCGAAGCGAAGGATTACTTCGTGGAGCGCAATGGCGTCCGCTTTGCGGGCACCCACCTGATCATTGATCTGTGGGGGGCGACCAATTTGGACGACCCCGCGCATATCGATACGGTGCTGCGTGATGCTGCCATCGCCTCGGGTGCCACCATCCTGCATGGGCATTTCCACCATTTTTCACCCAATGGCGGCGTCTCGGGCGTGCTGGTGCTGGCGGAAAGCCATGTCTCCATCCACACATGGCCGGAGCGTGACTATGCCGCGCTCGACATCTTCGTCTGCGGCGAATGCGACCCCTATAAGGCCATCCCGCATCTCAAGACCGGCTTCCTGCCCGAGCGCATCCAGCTCTCCGAGCATAAGCGCGGCCTGATCGGCTGACACAAACCTGTCGTGTGACTGTTGCGGGGCGGGGCCTTAAGGCTCCGCCCTGTCGTTTTTTGGAGTGCTCTCATGACCACCGATTCCTGGATCAACGAAACCCTCTACCCCGATTGGGGCCAGCGCTTTCTGGTCAAGCGCGAGCTTGCCCGCACCCAGTCCGAATTTCAGGACATCGTGCTGTTCGAGAGCTTCTCGCATGGCCGGGTGATGGTGCTCGATGGCGTCATTCAGATCACCGAGCGGGATGAATTCGTCTATCAGGAAATGCTCACCCATGTGCCGCTGCTGGCGCATGGCGATGCGAAGCGCGTGCTGATCATCGGCGCGGGTGATGGTGGCGTGCTCAAGCGGGTGCTGCAGCATTCCACGGTCGAAAAAGCCGTGATGGTCGAGATCGATGGCGAGGTCATCCGGCTCTGCAAGGAGCATATGGCCGATATTGCCGGCGATGCCTGGACCAACCCGCGTGGCGAGGTGATTGTGGGCGATGGCATTGATTATGTCCGCCGCGCGCCCGATGCCAGCTTCGATGTTATCATCGTCGATAGCACTGACCCGATTGGCGTGGGCGAGGTGCTGTTCACCGATGAATTCTATCAGAATGCCGCGCGCATCCTGACTGCGAATGGCCTGATCGTGAACCAATGCGGCGTGCCCTTCATGCAGGCCGATGAGCTGCGTGAAACCTCGATCCGCCGTGCGAAGTTCTTCGCCGAGGTCTCGGCCTATGTCGCCGCCGTACCGACTTATGTCGGTGGTTTTATGACGCTGGGCTGGTCCGCCAAGGCGGCCGGGCTGCGCGCCCTCCTCGCGGCGGAGATTCGGGCCCGGGCGGAAAAGGCTGGGATTTTGGGCCTGACGCGCTACTGGTCGCCCGAGATCCATGCCAGCTGCTTCCACCTGCCGCCTTATATCGCGGAAAACCTCGACCAGGTCTGAGCAACCAGCAGGTCGCAGCGCACATCCTCCAGCACAGGCTGGGCGGGCCTAGGCCCTTTGGACGGAATCGCGGAAGCAGAGATTTTCGGAATTCCGGCGCGGTCGAATGCGTGACTCATAGCGGGTCGGTTTTTGGAGCCGACCATGCTGACGCACATGACAGAAGATGACTGGGAAATCGTGCCGGAGGTGTTCCAGGCGGTTCGCTCACGGCGCGGCGGCAAGGGGCGCGACGATCGGCGCTTTCTTGAAGCGCCGCATTATTTCACGGTGGACAACATCACCTGGCGCGCGCTCCCCGCCGAGTTTGGGCCGTGGAACATAGTCTGGAGGCTGTTCTGGCCATTGTCGCAGAGCGGAACCTTTGAGGCTTTCTTTCAAGCACTTGCGGGTTGTAGCCGGTCCGCCGGCATCATCCAGATGTTCGATAAAACTATGACGCTCTCATCGCTCTCGCTTGTGTCTTCCTCTTGGTCAAATCCGTCCACAGGGCCTAAAACCGCTCGCAAGCCGCTCCAACCGAGCATCAACCTGTGGACTGGGTAGATGTACGACCTATAACTATATGATTTACATGGTATGTACAGCGGACACATAAGGAACCCACCATGCCGCAGCATTTCGACCTGATCCTGAAGAACGGCACATGCGTGCTCCCCTGGGGCGAGACGCGCGCCGATATCGGCCTGCGGGCCGGCAAGATCGCCGCCATTGGCGACCTCAGGCTGGCCAGTGCCACGCAGAGCATCGATTGCGCCCATTTGCATGTCCTGCCCGGCATGATCGATGCCCATGTGCATTTGCGGGACCCGGGCGACGCCTCGGTGGAAACGCTGGAGAGCGGGACCAAGGCGGCGCTGCTGGGCGGCATCGCCACCGTCTTTGACATGCCCAATACCACGCCCTCCATCACCTCCTCCGAGCAGTTGGAATGGAAGCGCGGCTACGCCCAGGGCCGCTCCTGGTGCGATATCGGTTTTTATGTCGGCGGTGCGAAGTCCAATCTTGATGACCTCGCCCGGCTGGAGGTCGAGCCCAATGTCTGCGCGGTGAAGATCTTTGCGGGTTCGTCCACGGGCGACCTGCTGGTGGAGGATGATGCCTCGCTGGAGCGCGCCATGCGCTCAGGCCGCCGCCCCATCGCCTATCACTCCGAGGATGAGTACCGGCTGCAGGCCCGCAAGCCGGCCTATGAGGCCGGTGGCCCGCACCGGCTGCATGCCGAATGGCGCGATGTGGCATGCGCGCTGATCGGCACCAAGCGCCTGGTGGGCCTCGCGCGCAAGACCGGCCGGCCGGCGCATATCCTGCACGTCTCCACCGCCGAGGAGCTGGAATTCCTGGGCGAATGCCGCGACATCGCCAGCGTGGAGGTGCTGCTCAACCACCTCACCCAGACCGATGAGGCCTATGACCGGCTGGGCGGCTATGCGGTGATGAACCCGCCGATCCGCGCCGCGCGCCATATGGAGGCGGCCTGGGCCGCCATGGCCAATGGCACCATCGATGTGGTGGGCTCTGACCACGCGCCGCATTCGCGCGCTGCCAAGGAGCGCCCCTGGCCCGCCACCGCCGCGGGCCTGACCGGGGTGCAGACCATCCTGCCGCTGATGCTGGACCATGTCTCCGCCGGCCGGCTCAGCCTCACCCGTCTGGTGGATGTGATGGGGGCTGGCCCTGCGCGGGTTTATGGCGCCGTCGGCAAGGGCCGGCTGGCGCTGGGCTATGATGGCGATGTGACGCTGGCGGATATGAAGGCGCAGCGCCGGATCGAGGAGAGCTGGATTGCCAGCCCCTGCGGCTGGACGCCCTTTGCCGGCCATCTCTGCCATGGCTGGCCGGTGGCCACCATTGTGCGCGGCCATGTCGCCATGCGCGATGATACGCTGCTGGGCAGCCCGCAGGGCGGGCTGGTCACCTTTCGGTAAGCCCGCACCCCAACGCAGCGCGGATGCGCTATAAGGCCAGGGCCATGCATGAGATCACCATGACCCTGCTATCCGGCCCGGGCCGCCCGATGGGCGACCCGGCGCGGCGCATCCGCATCCGCCTGGCGCTCGACCCGCATGGCGGGCCCAGCGCCGAGGCCTGGCTGGCCGACCCGGAGCCCTGGCCAGCCTGGCTTGATGCGCCAGACGCGCCTGATCGCCGGGGCGACCTTCAGCATGATGCCGATTTTGGTTGGCATTTGCGCATGCCGGAGGGCGGGCACGCGCTGGATGATGCCAGCCTCTGGTCCATCGGCTTTCCCGGCATCATTCGCCCGGGCGAGACGGTGCATACCAGGGGGCCGGATGGCGAGGACTGGGCCTGGCGGATCGTCTCGGTGGAGGCTGCGGGGTAGGGGGCTGCCCTGGGCCCCATGCTTCGCGCTATTCCGGCGGGAGGACGAGGAGACCGCCATGCCACCCATCACCCGCCGTGCCGCCCTGAGCCTGGGCGCCGCCACCCCCATGCTGGCCCGGGCGCAGGTGGTGTGGCCCGAGCGGCCGGTGCGCATCATCGTGCCCTTTCCGGGCGGCTCCACCCCCGATACCGTGGCGCGCACCCTGGTGCCGCATTTCAGCGCGGTCTTTGGCCAGCCCTTCGTGATCGAGAACCGGGTGGGGGCAGGGGGCAATATCGGCACCGATGCGGTGGCCAAGGCGACGGATGGCCATACGCTGGGCGTCTCAATCAATGGCCCGATCGCCACCGCGCCGGCGCTGTTTCCCAACCTTGCCTATGACCCGGTGCGCGACATCGCGCCGATTTCGCTGCTGGTGCGCACCGGGCAGGTGCTGGCGGTGCACCCCTCGGTGCCGGCTGGCAGCTTTGCCGAATTCATCGCCCATGCCCGGGCCAATCCTGGCGCCATCGCCTTTGGCTCGGTCGGCGCCGGTTCGGGCGGGCATCTGGCCATGGTTGATCTCATGGCGCGCACCGGCACCCAGATGGTGCATGTGCCCTATCGCGGCTTTCCCCAGGCGGTGGTGGATCTGGTGGCCGGGCGCATCCAGGCCATTGTGATCATCGTCTCGGGCATTTTGCCGCAGTTGCGGGAGGGGCAGGCCCGCGCGCTGGCGGTGACCGCCGCGGCCAGGGTGCCACAACTGCCCGATGTGCCGACGCTGGAAGAGGCAGGGCTTGCCGGTGCCACCTCCTATGCCTGGAACGGCCTGATTGGCCCGGCCAGCATGCCGGCCGAGCGCGTGGAGCGGCTGGCGGCCGAGGCGAGGCGCGCAATGGAAGCACCCGAGGCGCGGGCGCGGATGGAGGCCACCGGTTTTCAGATCACCGCCAGCAATGCGGCAGAGTTTCGCGCCTTCATCGCCGAAGAGGCCGCCCGTTGGGGCGGCCTCATCCGGCGGCAGGGCATTCAGCCCGAAAGTTGAGGCTGTTGCCTCAGACCTTGCGGGTCAGCGTCGGCACTTCCTCGCGCAGGCGGAAGCGCAGCGCGACCCAGATATTGTCCAGCGGCACCTGCGCCACCGGCAGCAGCCCGGCCTGGGTCAGCGGCTCCCAGCCATGGTCACGGTCGAGATCGGAGCGAATCGGCCCGCCCTTTTTCGGATAGGCGAACCAAAGCCGCCCACCCACGCCATAGAGATCCAGCGCGCGGGCGGCCGCACGGCCGAGGCTCGCACGATCAGCCGCGAAGGCCAGGATCAACTCTGGCTCCGAGGCGGTGGAGGCCGGCAGGCCATGTTTCATGCCATTGGGCGGATCAATAACGGCGCAGACCATGCCGGGCTTGAAACCGAGTTTCTTGGCGATAGTGACGGGTGCAATTGTGTCGCTCAGTGGTGAATTCAGGGCTGGTGGCCCCGACCTCCCTTTAAAGATGGCCGAACCCGTCGCCTGCTGTGGCGCGAGGGTTTTCGCAGTGGCGGGTTTCGGCGGTGTTTTCGTACGTGGCAATAACATGACGGGGGGGTCCCTTACGCCCCATTGCGCAGCGGATCAAACCCAAAATTGCAAGAACCGGTGATCGATTTTTCGGCAGGATCAAATAATTGTTAAGGAATGATTTTTTCGGCTGCGTATAAGACCTTTTCGCCGGCCATGCCTTGCGTCAAAAGGGCGGCATAAGACCAAAAACCGAGGAACAAGCCATGTTGCACCGCCGCTCGGCCATTCTGGCCTCCCTGCTCCTGCCTGGTATCGCCCGCGCGCA
>Ga0209085_1001255_pt1 | contig 16113 bp, 21 predicted proteins | sample C_131016_EF_Meta_FD_187310 | JGI IMG/M metagenome (GOLD analysis project Ga0209085, IMG submission 187310) | Freshwater microbial communities from Lake Croche, Canada to study carbon cycling - C_131016_EF_MetaG (SPAdes) (version 2) | ecosystem: Environmental > Aquatic > Freshwater > Lake...
CAAAGCACAATTCTTTCACTGGAATGTAGAAGGGTCGAACTTCCCGCAGTATCACGAACTGTTTGGTAATATTTACGAAGAAGTTTATGCCAGTATCGACCCGTTTGCAGAAAATATTCGCAAGTTGGGTGCTTACACTCCTGCCAGCTTTGAACGTCTTAGCATGTTGAGCCAAATTCCTGACGAAACAGTGGTACGTCCTGCCAGCGACATGATGCAGGAACTTTTGACAGACAGTGAAAAAATGTGTGAGATGTTCAAGGTTGTTTACAATCTTGCTGACAACCAACACGAATACGGACTCAGCAATTTTTATGCTGAGCGCCAAGATGCACATCGTAAACATTCGTGGATGTTGAAATCTGTACTAAAATAAGATGTTAGTATACATACACGGTGCCAGTGCCACCAGTGAAAGTTTCAACTACTTGCGCGAACACATTGGCGGAGAGGACATAGTTCTCAACTATGACAGTCATCATGGATTCAAAAATAATCTTGCAGAAATGCAGGCGGCACTGGCCGGCGTTGACCGTATCTTTTTTGTAGCACACAGCCTGGGTGGTATCTATGCCTTGCACCTGGCTAATCTTATTCCCGATCAAGTACAAGGTGCAGTGACCCTGAGCACACCCTACGGTGGTGCAGAAAATGCAGACTTTGCCAAATACTTTTTGCCATTCAGCCGACTGCTACGCGACATAGGCCCAGCATCGTGGCCCATGAGTCAGGCCGACTGTATCAAAATTCAACATCCTTGGACCAACATTGTCACAGTGCGTGGCTCGGCTCCTTGGATACACGGTGCCAACGATGGCATTGTCACAGTTGATAGCCAGCGGCATCATGCCGAAGGTATGGAATTAATTGAAATTGAATACAACCACTATGAAGTGGTACTCAGCGATCAAGTTGTTGAACTAATCAAAGAAAGGATAGTATCATGATCATCGAGATTTTTTGTTATGGATTTATAACTGCATTTGGTTGGTGGACTGCCAACCACTATGTGATTGAACCCCATTTTCCGCCTGCGATCGAAAGACCTGCAGAGAAAAAGTAACACCCTTAGGACCGCACTAGTTGCGAGGGCGGCCGGCTGCTGGCCTTGATAGTAACGATTCGCTACCGTGAACCCATAAAGTGAGCACTATTCCCAAGCAACCATTTTAAAACGTTCATTGACTATGCCAAAGTAACAGCACTTCCAGGCGCTTTGAGCAAAGAAATCTAAGTGGTGCCATTCCGATTTACGTGCTAGTATTTGTTCTGCGGCCTCATCCCAATCAATGGTCAACAACACAGGCTCTACTTGTTGTTTGACCTGTTGTATTTCTGCCAGATCAAATCCGTCGTATTCCCAGTGGAGCACTTCAAAAGCATTACCTGACCGATCCACATAGTCCATGCTAAAGTCCAAACCCCATTTGGGTCGTAAGACAACAAGTTGATTAAATCGTGGAGTGACTTTGGCCCAGTTTTGTAACTGTGCCAGTGCCGGACCGGTGTAGCCTTTGCGTTCAAACAAAAGACTGTGATTTAATATGGCGCCTTCAAGTTTGGGACTTTGTACGAACCAGGCCTGCTTGATGGCTGTGCGATGACTACGATGACTGGCAGTGGCGGTCATGTTCGCATTGGCATACATACGTTCTAGCTCGGTTAAATCATATCCATTTTGATCAAACAAGTCCATCATGTTAGATCCGGGTGTTATGGGATTTAGTATGGCATTATGCCAAAGTCCTTGACTATCAAATTGATTTGGTGTAACTGTTAGATCTTTCACAGAAATATTTATCGAACACCATTGCATTCCTAACACAACTTGTGTATAATACTATTTTTACAGGAGATTTCCATGTCGGATTACAATCGTAGTTTCAACGGCGATGCCAAAATTAAACTCACACAATTGATCAATGAAGGTATGCAGGTCATGCAAGAAGTTGAAGATCTTAATACTGGACTTAGTGAGACCATCAAGGCCATTGCCGAAGAACTCGAGATCAAGCCAGCCACCTTGAAGAAGGCCATCCGTATCGCACACAAGGCCCGTTTAGGTGAAACCAATCGCGATCACGATGAATTGAACACTATTTTGGAAACTGTGGGCAAGACTCTTTGATGGAATCTTACAGATTCAATAATTTGGTGTACATACCAATAACCAAACATGCCAGCTCAAGTTATACTGAGCTGTTTCGAAATTTGTTAAATTGGAAAACTATTCAATCTGATGAAATTGATTGGTCAAATGACAAGGTGTTTGCACATATTATTAATCCCTACGAACGCCATCTCAAAGGAATCACTGAATGTCTAAAAAAATACGAAATTGAAAGTATTGTTGAAGATCCTCGATTTCTTAAACTGTTGACCACAGCAGTTTTTGATTTACATTCGTATCCCTTGGCTGTGACATTTGGAGATAAATTACATTCCATTGATTGGTTATTGTTAGATCATCATAGGTTATCTGGTGATTATATTACACATAAATTTTTGAAATCATATGGTATCATGGTCCAACCCTCAGATATACCCAAAATCAATCCCAGCGGATATCGAGCAAAAGCATTGATCAATACAATCAGGCAACTAAGAGAAGACAATGATTTGACTGGAACATTGACTTACTTTTACGAAAGAGATATAGTGCTGTATAATCTAGTTGAGCAATATACCAATCTTGCAGAGATTGAAAATTATCACTGGGATCAAATCAGTTGGTTGAACAATGCTCCATGAATAGTATAATTTATGAAATTGTCAAATGGATAAAAGATGATTATAGGACCAATCCAGTACGTTTTACTATTGAGTTGCTCGCTTGGGCTGTTAGTATTGGTTGCTCGATCACCATGGCAGTCACCGTCCCTAATCCTCCTCTTGTTGTACTATATCCTATCTGGATTAGTGGCTGTGCTATGTATGCATGGGCTAGCTGGACTCGCAAGAGCTTTGGGCTGTTGGCTAACTATATACTGTTGACCACCATAGACACAATTGGCCTGGTAAGAATGTTGATGGCGTAAATACACATAGTCTCGCCGGACTATAAACGGCATGTAGAGTAAGTGTAAGCTCAAAATTGCACAAGGAGAAACAATGAGTTATATCGATGCACTTTACGATCGTGCTAAAGATCGTATTCACGTGGTAGAACGGGTTGGAGGCGAACGTACCTATCGAGAGTATCCTGCCAACTATGTGTTCTACTACGATGACCCGCGTGGCAAGTTCCGCACAGTATACGGCACTCCGGTCAGCCGATTCAACAGCCGCAACAACAAAGAATTCCAAAAAGAATTAAAAATAAATTCAGGCAAACGTCTTTGGGAATCAGATATCAACCCCATCTTCCGTTGCCTAGAAGAACATTATCTGGGTGCTTCGTCACCCAAGTTACAGACAGCGTTTTTTGACATTGAAGTAGACTTTGATCCTGTGCGTGGCTACAGCAAGCCCGAAGATCCTTTCAATGCCATCACTGCCATCAGTTTGTATTTGGACTGGATGGACAAATTGGTTACCTTGGTTGTTCCGCCCAAATCATACTCGTGGGAGACTGCACAAGAAATCTGCGACCGATATGAAAACTGTTTCTTGTTTGAACGTGAAGAGGACATGCTAAACACATTCCTGGATTTGATCAATGATGCAGATATCTTGTCGGGCTGGAACTCAGAAGGTTTCGATATTCCTTATACTGTCATGCGTATCACCAAGGTCTTGAGTCGGGATGACACACGCCGATTCTGCCTGTGGAATCAACTGCCCAAGCAAAGAACTTTTGAACGCTTTGGCGCAGAGAACATCACGTTTGATCTGTTGGGTCGTGTGCATTTGGACTATATGCAACTGTATCGCAAGTACACATACGAAGAGCGTCACAGTTACAGCCTGGATGCCATTGGCGAGTACGAACTAGATGAACGCAAAACACAGTACGAAGGCACACTGGACCAACTGTACAACAAAGATTTTTCCAAGTTCATTGACTACAATCGTCAAGATACTTTGCTGTTGGCCAAGCTGGACAAGAAGCTACGCTTTCTTGATCTTGCAAACGAACTGGCACACGACAACACTGTGCTACTGCAAACCACCATGGGTGCAGTGGCCGTTACTGAGCAAGCGATTATTAACGAAGCACATCAACGAGGACTAGTTGTCCCTAACAGAAAAGGAAAAGATGATCATGGTGATACACAAGCCGCAGGTGCCTATGTTGCTTTCCCCAAAAAAGGTGTCCACGAATACATTGGTGCCATCGACATCAACTCGCTGTACCCCTCAGCAATCCGTGCTCTTAACATGGCCCAAGAGTCGATCGTTGGACAACTCCGGCCGATCATGACCGACAGGTATATCAAGGACAAAATGGCCGCTGGCAGCAGTTTTGCTGACGCCTGGGAAAACATGTTTGGTACCCTTGAATATACTGCTGTCATGGAATGTCAGGCTGGCACAGAACTGACCATTGATTGGGAACACGACAAGTCCAGTGATGTGATGAGTGCCGCGGATGTATGGCGCATGATATTTGACAGCAATCAACCTTGGATGCTGAGTGCAAATGGAACTATTTTTAGTTATGAACAAAAGGCCGTTGTGCCTGGATTATTGGAGAGATGGTATGCTGAACGAAAAGAAATGCAGGCAAAAAAGAAGGCCGCAGAAACTGCTGAGGACATTGCGTTTTGGGACAAACGACAACTCGTCAAAAAAATTAACCTCAACAGCCTCTACGGGGCGATCCTCAACCCAGGCTGCAGGTTCTTTGACAAAAGGATTGGCCAAAGCACTACGCTCACTGGCAGGATCATCGCTAGGCACATGGACGCATACATCAACGAGTGTATCTTCGGTACGTACGATCATACAGGCCCGGCAATTATATACGGGGACACAGATTCGTGTTATTTCTCTGCCTGGCCCGCAATCAAAGAGGAAGTCGCGGGCGGGCGGATGGAGTGGTCTAAAGAAACATGTATCCAGCTCTACGACCAGATTGCGGATCAGGTAAACGACAGTTTTCCTGCGTTCATGGAACGGGCGTGTCACGTGCCCAGAGAAAACGGTGCTTTGATCAAGGGCGGTCGTGAACTGGTGGCCGAAAAAGGTCTGTTTATCAAGAAGAAACGCTATGCTGTGCTGATCACCGACCTAGAAGGCAAACGCTTGGACACACACGGCAAACCGGGCAAGGTCAAGGCCATGGGCTTGGACTTGAAACGATCAGATACTCCCAAGGTGGTGCAAGACTTCTTGAGTGAATTGTTGTTGGATGTGTTGACCGGTGCCAAAAAGGAAGATATCTACAACAAGGTTCGCGACTTCAAGTATGCGTTCCAAGATCGACCGGCCTGGGAAAAAGGCACTCCCAAGCGTGTCAACAACTTGACCAACTACACCAAGGAAGAAGAACGCTTGGGCAAGGCCAATATGCCCGGACACGTTAGAGCCGCCATGAACTGGAATACTCTGCGCCGTATGCATGGAGATCAGTACAGCCTGAGCATCATCGATGGTATGAAAACCATTGTGTGCAAACTCAAAGACAATCCCTTGGGCTATACCAGCGTGGGCTATCCCACTGACGAAACACACATTCCGCAATGGTTCAAGGACTTGCCATTTGATGATACCTTGATGGAGACCACTATTGTGGATCAAAAGGTAGAAAACTTGTTGGGTGTGCTAGACTGGCGCATCAATGAAAATACCCAGATCGCCACTACTTTTGATACCTTGTTTACTTTTGAATAAATATATACACCAGATGGTGTATATCAATGAAACTGTATGATCTAGTAAAATTTCGACAACGCCTGCACGATGAATACAACGTGGATCGCTCTGTCACGGAATTGACTCAGGTGGTGTCTCAATTGACTGATCTGGAACGCGATCTGGCGCCTGCGTATGCTGAATACATACGACAAAATATCACCGCACACACCGATTTAATTCAACGCATTCGGGAACAACACGGCACAAGAGAACAGTTTATTCGTGAACTGGATCAACATATTGAACTGGTGACCTATGAGCTGTTCAGTGGCACCTACGATGAAGAGATAAACCGTGGCATGATGAACCACGAGCATAGAATGAATCGTTCAATGAGTATACCAGACAATGCCAAGGATCTATTGATCAATCGTATACGATACTACAGCGACTGGCACTATCCCGGAATGGAATTGGGTTGCAGGAACGGAGAAATGACATCGCATCTTGTGGCCAGTGATCCACTTTATATTGTGGACTTGGATCAACGTTTTCTTGAAAAAACCTTTGAACAATTTTCGGGACTGTATCAAAGCCGACTACGACAGTATACCATCAATGTCATTCCAGATTTTTCAATATTGCCACAAGGTCAATTTGGATTTATCTTTAGTTGGGATTATTTTAACTATCTGGCATTGCCCACTATCAACATATATCTACGAGAATTATTCAAATTGCTACGCCCAGGTGGTACCGTGATGTTTACCTACAATGATGGAGAAACACCAACAGGTGCCGCCTATGCAGAAAGTCGATGGAACAGTTATGTGCCAAAAAGTCAATTGGTCGCCATGGCACAAGAAACCGGATTTGAAATAGTACACACCGAATCTTTCAACTCAGGTGTACTGAATTGGATCGAACTTCGCTGTCCGGGTGAACTACAAACGGTCAAAGCACATCAGGCATTAGGTGAAATTCGTCCCCGTTTTGTTTGACATTCCACACATAGTCTAGTATACTTCAACATTACTCAACACGGAGAACTTATGAGAGATTATCTATTAGACATTGTGCAACACACGCACGGCCTTGGTTTTATTGACCTAATCAAAATTACCGGCACTGACACAGAAACCACCATCGACGGCCTGGCCGAAGACAAAAGTGTTATTGTGCAGGCACGATTTAAAAATCCAGTACCAGAATTTATTGGCACATTTGGTATGCCCAACTTGGGCAAACTGAAAACTATTTTGAGTCTTGAGGACTACAAAGAAGATCCCAAGATCACTGTGGTCACACAAAACCGTAATGGTGTGGATGTACTGTCAGGCATTCACTTTGAAAACAAAACAGGTGATTTCAAAAACGACTATCGTTTTATGATGGCAGAAATCATCAATGACAAGCTCAAGTCAGTCAAATTCAAAGGTGTCAAGTGGGGTGTGGACATTGTGCCCACTGTGGCCGGTATCACACGCTTGCGAGCACAGGCTAGTGCCAACAGTGAAGAAACCACATTTGTGGCCAAGGTTGAAAATGGTAACTTGATATTTTATTTTGGTGATCCAGGCAGTCACTCAGGCAACTTTGTGTTCCAAGCTGGAGTATCAGGTTCTTTGTCCAAGCCTTGGGATTGGCCTGTGGCAGCAGTAATGGCTATCCTGGCACAAACTGGAGACAAAACTCTTAAGATCAGTGACGAAGGTGCCGCAATGATCACTGTGGATTCGGGCATCGCAGAATACAACTATATCTTGCCAGCACAGAAAAAGTAATGCTTGAGCATTTGGTCGCTAGAGGATATGTCCCGGGTGGCGGACTGCTGTCACCCGAAGGTGTGTTCTACTTGAATATACCCAAAAATGCCAGTACATATCTGACCAATTTGTTTTTGTCAAATGAGTGGATACATTATAATTTATTTGAAAGTCCTTGCCCAACTCAGGCCATAGTGGTATTACGAGATCCTGTTGAACGTTGGATCAGCGGATATGCTACCTATGCGGCTGGTTGGGTATTGGGGTTCGGATATGGAAGTGATCATTTCAAAGAAGATTATAATAATCTCACAGAGCGTATTATTTTTGATCAATTGATATTTGACGACCATACCACTGAGCAAGTAAAATTCGTTGAACAAATAAAAGATATACCAACCACCTACTTTAAATTAAATCACGAATTGGGTAAAAATTTAGAAAATTTTCTCAAATGCAGCCTAGATCTAAATAATCCAGTCAATGCCAACATTGGCGAAGACAATTACGATACAAAAATGATTGCCAAACTTTTGCGTGAACGAATAAATCAAGATCCGGTATTAAAAGCAAAAATCATCAAACAGTACAGTGCAGATTATACACTAATACAAACAGCAAACTATTACCATGAGCCAAGATAATTTAACAGCAAAACAAAATGACTACGCGGTATTCTTGCCTGCGATATCTGGCTTCTATGCAACCTTCATAGGCAAACAACGCAATGAACCTTATGTGGATCCTGCCCGATTTCCACAAGGACTGGCCGACATGGAACAGATGAACTGGCTCAACAGCCAGAAAGCTCTGTTCCCATACCGGTGGTCTCTTTACTCCGGAGGCCATGCAAATCTTGACCTTACCAAGCAAGACTGGAGTGAAGACATGGTTCGCAATCGTGAACCAGGTACATTTATTCTAGGCGACTCTGGAGGATTTCAGATTGCCAAGGGTCTGTGGGAAGGCGACTGGCGAGCCAACTCAGGCTGTGCCAAGGCACAGGCCAAGCGCGATGCTGTACTCAAATGGATGGATGGTGTTGCTGATTATGGCATGATTCTGGATATTCCCACTTGGGTCATTCATGACAAGAAAGCATCAAAGGCTTGTCAAATTACCACATTGCAACAAGCCGTAGATGCCACCAAGTTCAATAATGAATACTTTATGCGGCATCGTCGAGGAAAAAACAACGGTGGTGCCCGATTCTTGAATGTGTTACAGGGCGATAATCATACCAGTGCAGATGAATGGTACGATATCATGAAAGAGTACTGTGACCCTGTGAAGTATCCAGACACGCATTTTGATGGGTGGAGTATGGGTGGACAGAACATGTGTGATGTTCATTTGGTACTTCGACGCCTGGTGGCGTTGCGTTATGATAATTTGCTACAAGAAGGTGTACACGATTGGATGCACTTCTTGGGCACATCAAAGTTGGAATGGGCTGTGCTACTCACCGTGATTCAGAGGGCAGTTAGAAAATACGTTAATCCGAGTTTTACTATTTCCTTTGATTGTGCCAGCCCATTCCTTGCCACAGCCAACGGACAGGTGTACTTTGAGAACGTGTTTGAGCACGATTCAAAATGGTCATATCGCATGGCGCCTTCTGCAGACGATAAGAAGTATGCTCTAGACACACGCAAGTGGTCTACTGGAGTTGTAGCAGATGGCATATATGATACCTGGCAAGAAAGTCCCATCAGTGATATGCTCAAGATGAAAGATATCTGTATCTATGCGCCCGGAGACGTCAACAAGAATGGCAAAGAAGGCAAGACATCGTGGGACAGTTTCAGTTATGCATTGTTAATGGGTCATAATGTCTGGATGCACCTGACTGCTGTGCAAGAAGCCAACAGACGCTTTGATGCTGGCAAACATCCAGCCATGATGCGTTACAGTGCTCCTACACAAGAATTGTTTGAAGATATTGTGGAGGCCATATTTGCCGCTCCCGACAGAGCAACTGCTGAAGAAATTATTGAACAGTACGACAGCTATTGGATGGAGATTGTGGGCACACGTGGATTCAAAGGCAAAAAAGCCAAGAACGCACGTACCATGGCCAATCGACACATAGAGATTGTGGGCAATCTGGGCAACGACAAACCTGAAAAGAAACCCAAAGCACAACCAGTGTTAGACAATAACTTATTTGGAGAATGATATGATTAGAGCTGGTCACGAAGCAGTAAAATTTTTTACTGGTATTGAAGTAGAACACACACCTGCATTGGGCAAGCATACTCTGTTTGTTGTAGGTGTACAGGATACGAAAGAAATCCAAGATTGGTTAGATGATTTTAATTCTTACGAAGACAAGACCAAGCACATCCAGCATATCTACTTTGGTGCTAATCAAAGTTTCCCCAACCTGGCAGTAAACGACGGCGCTGAATGGGCCAAGTGGGAACGCATGATATATCATTTCCTAGAACGAGACTATCTATGTACGCTGGATATCGATGTTGCCTGCACAGAAGGTCTGTTGGAGGCCGGCTTTGTTGAGAACCATAATTTTATTCCCATGATTTCGGTCAAGTTGCCTTACATCAATCAACTGGGCTACAATGCCACGCTCAAAATTGATGACAAGGATTTTCGTGCAACCAATCCTGGAGTATGGTGTCACAGCATACACGACTTACAAAAAAGATCAGTGTTCACAGACTGGTCTAAATATACCAAAGACGAGGTTATTTAAATGGGTGATGGAGGAAAAGGGTCGGCACCAAGACCTTTTAGTGTAGATCAAACCACATTTGGCAACAACTTTGATCGTATTTTCGATAAGAACAAGGTTGCAGTATTCGAATGTTACTGTTATAATTGTAATAAGGGCAATATGTCTCAAATGTTTTTGTGCCCCGTATGCGGTAATAAACGTTGCCCACACGCAACCAACCATACCCTGGCTTGCACCAACAGCAATGAGCCAGGACAACCAGGAAGTAGATATTCATGAATCAAGAAGCAAGAGAAACTGTAGAGCGCATCAAAGATGCCGCACAACGTACCATATTTGTAACTTTCCAAAAGGAAGGCATCCACTGTTATCCGGCTGCCGCAACAGATCCACAACTGGCCACTGGCGATGAATATGATGTCAGCTTTTTGGGCTCACCACATCGTCACATATTTCACTTCCGTGTGTCGATTGATGTGTTCCACAATGATCGTGACATTGAGTTTATTCAATTCAAACGCTGGTTGGAAAACTTATACAAAGATAGTATACTAGCATTAGACTACAAGAGCTGTGAGATGATTGCAGATGACTTGTACATACAAATTGCCGCACGTTATCCTGGTCGTAACGTCACAATTGAAGTATCCGAGGACGGTGAAAACGGATGCGTCATACACTACAATCTTACCCGTCCAAATCTTTCCATCGTAATCTAAGGAGACTATTATGTCACAACCAAAATGGCTTGAAAAATATCTAAGAATGAAGCCTGAAGTTTCAAACATCTATGATGATTTGGACGACTATCGAGAGTTCTGCGTCAAGCAGGGCTATGTGTTTAACGAAGCACACCTATACTATGAGAAAACTCCCTGGGGCGAGTTTCAACGTGTGTTGGCCGGAAAATGGCCCAAAGATAATTGGAGTCCACATCCAAAACCCGAGCGCACCAACTTCCGCCCTCGTGATACCAACTATCGTCCCAACAGGTACTGATCATGCGTAAGTTGTATTACATGGGATTAGAGTCTTACAAGGCTCGTTATACACTACAACTCACAGAGTGGAACCGTCGTGTGTTTGATCGACGTGGACTTGATGTTGTTTATGTACCAGGTTTGACTCTTGACAACAGTCAAAAGATTGTTGTAGGGCAAGTGTTGGACGCACATGGTCGCAGTTACTTTGCCATGAGCCAAATGATGAATCTGGTTCGCTTGATGCAACAAGGCGAAATCACCAGAGAAGATGTCATCTACTTTGAAGACATGTTTCAGCCCGGCTTTGAAAGTCTTGGCTATATCATCACACAGGTTCCTGAGGAACTGCGTCCTAAAATTTATGTACGTTGTCTGGCGCAGGCCATTGACCCCGATGACTTTGTACACGTCTGGGGCATGGGCCGGTGGATGATGGACTATGAGCGCATGGTCAATGACATTGTGACCATATCGGGTGGTGCTGTGTTAGCCACCAACGAAGAGATGGTCATGCACATGAAAGTGGCAGGTTGGACGGCGCCCATCTACAATATCTCAGGCCTGGCATTTGGCAAGGCCGAAGTGCGTGAACGTGTACCTGGCAAACTACGCCCATTCTTGGAACGTACCATGCGTGTGGGCTTTGCGGCACGTTGGGACCAAGAGAAGCAACCTGATTTTTACATGGACTTGATCGAACTGTATCACAAACGCAATCCAGGCTCTAACATCGAGTTCAGTGTGTTTAGTGGCGCAAAGTTAAAGAGCAACAACGACAGCTACATGACTCGTACACGAGAAATGCAGGCAGCCGGGTCGCTCACCCTCTATGAGGACCTAGATAAAAACGACTACTATGCTCTCCTTAACGATACTCGTGTGCTGTTTAACTGTGCTCTCCAAGATTGGGTCTCGAACACTGTCAGTGAAGCAGATACCCTCGGAGCCAATGTTCTATATCCTGCTTATCGCAGTTTCCCTGAAACTTTTGCAAATGACTGTAATAGGCTCTATATCCCTTGGAGTTTAGAAGATGCAGTCATGAAGCTAGAGAAACTGCTACATATGGAAAGTCCACGTATGGGCCGGATCAGTGCATGGAATGATGGCACTGTGGATCGTATTGTTGACATCATGACTGGCACAGGTGAGCAATGGTTGCGTATGACCACAGACTACAGAAAATATACTCACGAAAGCAAATATCCAAACGCTGTACTCTAAAGAATGCAATATGACATTTAAAATTGTTATCACCAGCGGATGTAGTTTTAGCGATCCGGTATGGGAACGAACTTGGCCTGTACATCTGGGGGAAATTTTTTCCAATGTTGAGCACCGACATACCGGCTTGGGCAGTACTGGTAATGGGCTGATAAGTCGTAAAGTAATTTACGAAGTCGCCGAAGCACTAAAACTATACAAACCTGAAGATATCCTGGTCGGTGTCATGTGGTCTGGAAGAGACCGACACGATGTGTATCTACAGGAAACGCCCCGATTTGAGGTTGACGAAGGTTGGAGACAAAATCCCACTGCGTTTGTTAAAAATGCCGACAGTCGTTGGGTATTATTGAATTGGTTTTGGAAAAACATTTTTGCAAAACAATATTACACACACTATCATGACAATATCGGTTCTCAAATTTATACAATAGAACATGTGTTACGAGTACAGTGGTTTTTACAACTGCACGGCATTCCTTATTTTATGTCAACTTTCACCAACGAAGTATTTGACAAGGGACTGATTAATCACATCGATGTAGAACATCTGTATAAACAAATTGATTTTGAGAATTTTTTACCTATTGAGGGCGAACACGAATGGGCTAGAGATTATTCGAGACTTGCATTTGATGAAAGCGATCCCATGCATCCTTCGCCAGCACAGCATAAAAAATTTACCGACAATGTAATCATTCCTTTTTTACAAGATAAGAAGTACATATGAAAATTGTTATCACTGGTGGATGCGGCTATATTGGTAGTCATATCGCAAGAGCATTGCGACTTCAAAATTCCAAGAACGAAGTGTTTGTTATTGATCGCGAACGCAGAGAACACACTCTTGGCAATGCGGCTGGATATCTACACACAGACTTTGCCAGCAAGAGCAGTCTCATGTGGATCACCGAACTTGAGCCAGATGTGGTGGTTCACTGTGCCGCTGATACCATGGTGGGAGAAAGTGTTACGGATCCTGCCAAGTATTATTGGAACAATATCAGTAAGACCGAGACCTTGATGACACATCTCAAGGATCTTAAACGCAAGCCGTTGGTGCTGTTTAGTAGCAGTGCCAGTGTGTACGGTAATCCTGTGGGAGGCCAAGCGGTGGTCGAAACAGATCTCAAACTGCCCATCAGTCCATATGGTGTCAGCAAACATGTGGTAGAACGCATGCTCAGCGATTATTTTGATGCATATCAAATGCCCAGTGTCAGCTTTAGATATTTCAATGCTGCCGGCGCTGGCATCGCAGATCAAATAGATCTTGGACAGGCCGCAGGTGCCAGTCATATCATTGCTAGAATACTAGAAGCCAAATTGGCCAACAAGACCTTTACCTTGAACGGCACAGACTATGCCACCCCAGACGGCACCTGCATCAGAGACTACGTACACGTCTGGGACATCGCTCGAGCACACCTGCAGGCCATTGACTGGGTGTTCAACAAAGGCAACTACTGTGCGGCTGCAATGAATCTAGGTACCGGTACCGGTATCAGCAATCAACAGATCATCAACTATGTGCGTGAAAAATATGGAGATTTTTTGGTAGACACAGGGCCACGTAGACCCGGTGATCCAGATAGACTGGTGGCTCGTGCTGATGTTGCTAGAGCTATCATTGGTTGGACTCCAGAACACTCGACCTTGGAACAAATTGTAGACTCAGCTTGGAAGTGGTACAGCCGTGTATGATGCATTATTTGAATTTGAAGATCGTCTAGCGCGATTTACAGGTGCTCCGTATGTGGTGGCCACTGATGGTTGCACCCATGCTCTTGAACTGTGTTTTCGATACCAAATTATCAAGCACTGTAGATTCACAGCCTACACATATCTCAGTGTGCCGCAAACACTGAGAAATCTTTATATTGATTTTGACTTGATTGATGAAATCTGGACTGGTGAATATCAATTCCATGAAACCAATATATGGGACAGTGCAAGACTGTTGCGACAAGGCATGTATCGACCAGGCCAGATGCAGTGTTTGAGTTTTGGAAATGGCAAACCATTACAGCTCGGACGTGTGGGTGCTGTGTTGACCGACGATGCTGAAGCTTATCGTGTGTTGAGTCGATGGCGCAGTGATGGCAGAGATCTACACATCGCACCCTGGAGTTCTGTTAAACGATATGGACCAGGTTGGCACTATTGTCCTACTTTGGAAGATTGCACACGTGGCATCGAAAAACTTGCTTTGGTAGATCAAGAACCTAAATATATTCAATATCCGGACTTGAGAACCATTGACTTTAAGTTCCTGTGACAGTATAATCAATCAACGGCCATCCTCGGCCATAACTCGGAGAATAAAAATTGACCTATAACAAAGTATATATCAGCAACGATCCAGATGAAACAGCACTGGACGCAATGGCGGGCGCTGGCGGCTATTCAGAAGGCTATCTAGGCGGAGTGATTCGTGCTAAAATGAAACGTGATGGTAGGCGTTTCTGGGCAGGAGACAATATCAGCGAATATGTTTCAGATGTCATAAAAGACAAACTCATCGACGAAGCCACTGTAGCATTTGAAGGTGTACTGGACGCACTACTGATTGATCGTGAAACGGATCCTAACAGCAAAGGTACAGCTCGTCGCCTTGCTAAAATGTATTTTAATGAAATAATGGCAGGAAGATATGAACCAGAACCAGATGCAACAGCATTTCCAAATGATTCGGCGGACCGTTACGAAGGCATGCTCGTTGTTCGCAGTGAGCTTAGGAGTATGTGCAGTCACCATCACCAACCCGTTGTTGGTGTTGCTTATATTGGTATTTTGGCTGCTAACAAACTTATTGGCTTGTCCAAGTACACACGAATTGCTCAGTGGTGCGCCCGGCGAGGTACTCTCCAGGAGGAACTTTGTATTGATATTGCTCGGGAGATACAACGTGCCACCGACTCGGAAAATGTAGGTGTTTACATACAGGCCACACATGGTTGCTGTGAAAATCGTGGCATCATGGCACATAGCAGTTTGACGCAGACCACAGTACTCCGCGGTCTTTTCAAATCTGATGCGGGTGTCAAGAAAGAGTTCATGGACAATATCAAACTGCAACAGGACTTTGCACCAAGGTAAATTATGTTATTAGAAATTGCGTGTATCGTGGCAGGATTTTTAGCAGGCATGACCTATGCCCAAGAACGAGACTGGCAACGCTATCGCCGCACCAGAGATGAAGTCAAGGAAGAAATAGCCAAAGAATACGACTACTATCGAAATCTCAGCGAGAGTTTGAAGCAAGACCTACACGAACTAAAGACAAGAAAAAAATGATATCATATGCCACACTCAAGGCCGCACAGGATGGCAAGGTAGCACCTTGGACCAACGCAGTACCCGAACTCAGTAATCCTCATGTGGCTGTGTTTCGTGATGCTTATCCTGTTACAGAAGGACACCTGTTGTTTGTGCCAAGAGCCAACACAGATGAATCTATTGTGGTAGCACTGGGTCTGGCCCTGCTAACCGGACGCCAAATGGTACAGAACAATCAATGTGACGCTTTCAATATCGGACTAAACATGGGTACCGCGGCAGGACAAACAGTGATGTATCCACATGTGCATTTGATACCAAGAACGCATGGTGACACTCCTGATCCGGTTGGTGGTGTGCGTGGTGTGGTGGCAGGTCAAGCCAACTATAAGACTGATACCTATCAACAACCGTGTGTCATTGA
>Ga0209085_1001256_pt1 | contig 16108 bp, 15 predicted proteins | sample C_131016_EF_Meta_FD_187310 | JGI IMG/M metagenome (GOLD analysis project Ga0209085, IMG submission 187310) | Freshwater microbial communities from Lake Croche, Canada to study carbon cycling - C_131016_EF_MetaG (SPAdes) (version 2) | ecosystem: Environmental > Aquatic > Freshwater > Lake...
TTCAGCAATATCATGATTTACTTGATTTGCTTTAGTGGCATATTCTTGCTCAGCTTGCTTGAGCTGCAAAGTTTCCATTTCAAAACGGTGTGCATCTTTTACCGTTTGTTCAGCAGCTAAGCGATCGTTGATTGCCTGTTGGTGTGCCATTTGATACTGGGATTGCATTCTAGAGTGTTCGCTTTGGGACTCTTCGAGAATAATCTGCTCAGATTTAATTTGTAATTCTAAACTTTCAATTTCTTTGGCTCGGGCTATTAATCCTGATTGTTCATTATCTTCGGCATACAACTGCATACCAACTCGAGAAATAATATGGCCTGACTTAGCAACGAATACTCCACCAATCGGTAAGTCCTGTCTTCTTGATAAGCCCTCTGCTACCGAATCAATTACAAAAACATTAACTAACCATTCTTGTAATACTCCGGCAAGCACCAAATCTTTTACTACAATTCGACTAAATAAAGGAGTTAAATTACTGACATTTGCTGGTTTTGAAATAGCTTGACTACTAGATCCCTCAAACCAAGCAACTCGCCCTGGAGGACTCATTTCAACAAACTTGATGGAATCATTCAAATCACTCGATTGAATTGCGCCAGTTCTTTCTCTTAGAACAGATTCAACAGCGGACTCCCAGCCATTTTCAACCTGAATTTTTTGCCATAACCTTGGCAACTCATGTAATTGATGTTGCTCCAACCAAGGACGAAGCTTACCTTGTGCCTGAACTCGGTCTTGGATGCCCTTTAAAGCGGACAATTTTGCTTGAGTTTGGCTTACTGCTTGATTGGCCTGTTGAAGAACTTGTTGAGACTCTTGTCTTGCTTTATCAGCTAATGGCACCGCTTGTTCAGAAGCTTGTAATTTAATCTGGGCTTCGTCTCTTTTCTTTAAAGCACTTTGACTGCGATCAATAGCGGTATTTAAAGCTTCTTCATTAGGCTTAATTAATTTTTCAAAATCAATTTGTAAACGCGCCAGACGTTGCTCTGATTGTTCAATTTGAGAACTAATTCCTTGAATAGAAGCATTTTTACTAACGACTTGCTTATCTTTTTCGTTAAATATATTTCTCAATTGGTTAACAAGTTGCTCAGAATGTAACCAACGATCATCTAAGTCCGGAAGATCTGCTTCATGCTGTTTCACATCAGATTGGCATATCTCATCAAGCTCTTGTGCCTGTTCAATGTCAATCTGTATTTTGCTATGCTGTTCAGATGCATGATCAAACTGTGCCTGCCAACGTAATAGTTGAGTCTGCAAGCTCTGTAATTGGTTTTCTAAGCGCTGTTTTGAGTCATTAGCAAATTTAATCTCAGACTCAATTCTTGAAATCTGGGCATTTACTTCATATAAATCGCCCTGCGCTTGGGATACATTATTTTGTAGTTCATATTGCTGGTTACGCTTGATCTCTAATTCAGATTCTATCGACCTTACTTTAGCAATTTTTTCTTCTAAATCTATTTGTGCCTGGCGAATAATTTGCTGTTGTTGATTCTGATTCTGCTCACCTTCAATGTAACGCATGACCCACAACATTTGTTGCTGTTCATGAATCATCTGCTGGTATTCAGTATATTTTTGAGCAACTTCTGCTTGCGACTCTAATTTAATTAATTGAGCATCTAATTCCCTTAAAATATCCTGCACACGCGTCATATTTTCTTGGGTATCTTCGAGACGAGCTTCAGTCTCTTTTCGACGTTCTTTGTATTTCGATACGCCTGCAGCTTCCTCTAAAAATACGCGTAACTCTTCAGGCTTCGACTCAATAATCCTTGAAATAGTTCCTTGACCAATAATGGCATATGCCCTTGGTCCAAGACCTGTTCCTAAGAACATATCTTGAATGTCTTTACGTCGAACAACTTGCTGGTTAATTAAATAATTGGAAGCACCGTCTCTTGTTAAGACGCGTTTAACAGAAATTTCACCAAATTGAGCCCATTGCCCTTGAGCACGTCCATCCGTATTGTCAAATACTAGTTCAACACTAGCTCTACCAGCAGGCTTTCGTAACCCAGAACCATTAAAAATGACGTCTTGCATCGACTCACCACGCAATTCACTTGCGCGAGATTCACCCAATACCCATCTAACTGCATCGATAATATTTGATTTTCCGCACCCATTTGGACCTACAACGCCAATAAGTTGTCCGGGCAATTCAAAGTTGGTTGGGTCTACGAAGGATTTAAAACCCGCTAGTTTGATTGATTTCAGTCTCACAACGATCTACATTTTTTCACCGTTAAAACATGATGATATCAATTTTTGTAAGGGAATCTCTGTTTTTACAATAATTGCTAACAAAGATATAAAATAACCACATTAAATTGCCCTAACTTCTGAAAACTCACCTATGACAAATACTAACAAAGATCAACTTCAATCAATTATTGACCAAGCTTGGGATAACCGCGCTCAAATATCCAACCAAAATGCCACTGCCGAACTTCGTGCAAGCATTGCCGAAGTTATTGAAGGACTTAATCACGGTGAAATCCGGGTTGCTTCAAGAGAATCTGTAGGTGTGTGGACTGTGCATCAATGGGTTAAAAAGGCAGTTTTACTATCATTTAAGCTTCAAGATAACGTATTAATGAGTGCTGGAGGCTACACACAGTTTTTTGATAAGGTGCCGTCTAAGTTTGAAAAATACACTCAAGAAGATTTTGTCAAAGGTGGTTTTCGTGTAGTCCCACCAGCAGTTGCAAGACGTGGCTCATTTATTGGAAAAAATGTAGTTCTCATGCCCTCCTACGTCAATATTGGCGCTTATGTCGATGAAGGAAGTATGGTCGACACTTGGGCAACCGTTGGTTCTTGCGCTCAAATAGGTAAAAATGTTCACTTATCAGGTGGTGTTGGTATCGGTGGAGTTTTGGAGCCAGTTCAAGCTGGACCTGTCATCATTGAAGATAACTGCTTTATAGGTGCTCGCTCTGAGGTTGTTGAGGGTGTGATAATTGAAGAAAACAGCGTTTTATCAATGGGTGTATATATTGGGCAAAGTACTAAAATTTATGATCGAGAAACAGGCGAGGTCCATTATGGTCGTGTGCCTGCAGGTTCAGTTGTAGTTCCAGGCTCTTTGCCATCTAGTGACGGTAAATACAGTCTTTATGCAGCCGTGATTGTTAAAAAAGTAGATGCTCAAACAAGAGCTAAAACAGCGATTAATGAACTCCTAAGAGATTAATGACTGGCATGCCCATTACCCTGTACGGTATACCTAATTGCCAAACCGTTAAAAAGGCGCGAGACTGGCTTGAAAGTCATCAAGTTGAATATCAGTTTTACGACTTTAAAAAACAGTTTGTGAATGAAGCGTTAATCAATCAATGGTTAAAACACGTTGAGTGGACTCAATTAATTAACCGATCTGGCATGACTTATCGAAAATTGACTGATCAACAAAAAGAGCAGTCTCAAACTCAAGCTGGGGCGATTTCTTTAATGATATTAAATCCTTCGATGATTAAACGCCCTATTTTGGATAATTCAAAAATGATTTTTCTTGGTTTTAAGGAAGCAGATTATCAATCCATCTTTGGAGCTTTATGACATCCTCTCTAACGACCACTCAGTTACTAGCGCAAGGACTTATTGCCCATCCATCAGTTACGCCTCAAGACGGAGGTATTCAAGCTCTGATCGCTAGTCGACTGCGACAATTAGATTTTAGTTGTGAAACAATCTTAAGTGGGCCTGATGATTTTCGGGTAACCAATTTATGGGCGATTCGACGTGGAAAAGGTGCTCATGATGCACCCTGTTTAGTATTTGCTGGACATACAGATGTGGTTCCACCTGGACCTCTTGAAAAATGGACATCGGATCCTTTTATCCCACAAATTAGGGATGGTCATTTATTTGGTCGGGGTGCCGCTGACATGAAAAGCTCTTTAGCTGCTTTTGTTGTTGCTACTGAAGAGTTTGTTGAGCAATATCCTGAGCACTTTGGCTCTATCGCTTTTTTGTTAACAAGCGATGAAGAAGGTCCCAAAAATACTGACGGCACCGTGGTCGTTGTAAATAAATTACAAGAGCGCCAAGTTCGGCTGGATTATTGTATTGTTGGAGAACCAACGAGTTCGAACAAATTTGGGGATATGATCAAAAATGGGCGAAGAGGTTCTTTGTCTGCCAAATTGACAGTCAAGGGTGTTCAAGGTCACGTGGCCTATCCTCATCTTGCAAAGAATCCTATACATCTTGTGGCACCTGTTTTATCTGAATTAGCTGCTATCGAATGGGACCAAGGGAATGAATACTTTCCTCCGACTACTTGGCAAACCTCAAATTTTCGTTCAGGAACGGGTGCTTTAAACGTCATTCCTGGTGAAGCTATTATTGATTTCAATTTCCGCTTTGCAACTTCGAGTACTGCCAAAGGTTTAATGACTCAAGTTGAAGACATCTTAAAAAAGCATCAACTTGATTACGATATCTCTTGGAATCAAGCTGGTGAACCTTTTTTAACGCCTCAAGGCACTCTATGCCAAGTTTTAAGCAAGGCAATTGTTGAAGAAGTTGGTATTGAGCCTGAACTTTCTACAACCGGCGGTACAAGCGATGGACGATTTATCGCTAAAATTTGCCCTCAAGTTGTGGAGTTTGGCCCTATCAATGCCTCTATCCATCAAGTGAACGAAAACGTGAACTTGGCAGATATCGAATCCTTGAAGAATATTTATCGTCGTACTCTCGAAGAATTAGTTCGCTCATAGTGCAAAACCCCGAATTATCCTTCAACGATGCGTGTGATGAACTAAGCGAACTTCTTGCGAGAGCTAATTTATCTTTTGGGCATGGTGCTCCGGATGCAGATAGTGAAGCTTTTTGGATCTTATCGCATTGCGTTCATATTGCGCCAATTGATGCTCTAGATCGTCTCGATGAAACCTACCCTAGCCTTGCATTTGACCGAGCGAAGGTCATTGTGCAAGAACGGATTGCAACCCGTAAACCTCTTGCCTATTTACTTGGTGAAGCCTGGTTGATGGGGTATGACTTTATTTGTGATGAACGTAGTATTGTGCCCCGTTCTTTTATTGCAGAACTTATTTCGGATGAAATCTTGGAACCTTGGTTACCTCCTGGAGGTCGTGCTCTAGATTTATGTACCGGAAATGGTTCTCTAGCCATACTTTTAGCTTTAGCTTGCCCAGATATGTTAATTACTGCAACTGATATTAGTTCAGACGCTCTTGAACTTGCCGCATTGAATATAGAAAAATATCAACTTGAAGAGTCGATTGATCTCTTATGTGGCGACCTCTTTGATGGCTTGCCCTCCCTTTCTGATAATGACAGGTTTGACATCATTTTATGTAACCCACCCTATGTCAACTCAAGCTCAATGGCACAGCTGCCTGATGAATATCTGCAGGAACCTAATATTGCATTGGCCGGGGGCTCAGATGGAATGCTGGTTATTCGAAAAATAATAGAACAAGCTAAAGATTATTTAAACGAATCTGGTGCTTTAGTTCTCGAAATTGGGAATGAGTATGAACATTTTCATCAAGCTTTCCCTGAATTAAGCGTGACTTGGTTATCCGTATCTTCTGGAACACAGCAGGTTTTAATAATTACCCATAAGGACTTACCATAGGTGTAGGTATCTGTGATTAAGATTACAATAATCTTTCTTTAACTTTAATTGGTCACTCTCTATGAAAATGATGAAATCACTCAAAAATATAGTTTCCGTAATTGGATTAGCCATATTATCAATTTCATTATCCGCACAAGCGGACGAATATCCGTCTAAACCTGTGACAATTGTGGTTCCATTTGCAGCAGGTGGTCCAACAGATGCAGTTGCACGCTTACTTTCTGTGCCGATGACTAAATTTTTAGGTCAAACAGTAATTGTTGAAAATACAGTTGGTGCTGGCGGTACGATTGCCGCTAATCGAGTAGCAAAGTCTCCTAAAGATGGCTATATGGTTCTTTTACACCATATTGGCATATCAACTGCGCCAGCCTTGTATTCCAAATTACCTTATGACACCTTGAATGACTTTGAATATATTGGTCAAGTTGTCAATGCTCCAATGACATTAATTGGTCGTAAAAACCTACCGGCTAACAACTATAAGGAGTTATTAGCCTATATCCAAAAAAATCGCGATAAAGTAACGCTTGCCAATGCTGGTCCAGGTGCGGTCTCTCAACTTTGCGGTATGTTATTTACAAGTCAGTTAGGTATCCCTTTGACTCAAGTTCCCTATAAAGGAACCGGTCCTGCAATCACAGATATTTTAGGTGGTCAGGTAGATTTACTTTGTGATCAAACCACAAATACCCTCTCCTATATCAAAGCAGATAAAGTGCAGCTATATGGGACAACTACCCTAAAACGTTTGTCTAGCTTACCGAATGTCCCCACTCTCAATGAGCAGGGTTTAAAAGGCTTCCAAGTTGTTGCATGGCATGGTATGTATACTTCTAAAGGCACTCCTGCCGCTGTAAACGAAAAACTCAATGCCGCACTCAAATATGCCTTAGCTGATGCTGATGTTAAAGCTCGCCTTGCTGAATTAAATGTTGAAATTGCGGCTCCTGAAGATGTAACCCCTGCAGGCCTCAAACGTCAAGTTGAAGCTGAGATTAAAAAATGGGCACCGATCATCAAAGCATCAGGTTCTTATATCGATTAATTTAATTTGAACTCATAAAAAAGGAAGCCAAGGCTTCCTTTTTTATTTAACGAGCATGGTCTCAAAAAGAGTTCTGATTTTTTCTGGAATGGGGACTGGACGGTGGTTCTGTCGATTAACGTATACGTGTGTATAGGAACCTAAAGCTGATAAAACATTTTCTTGGTTTTTAAATATTCCCAAACGATAAGTAACACTCGAGTTCCCTATTTTTTCGACAGCAACTCCGACATAAACTACATCGGGAAAAGCGATTGATGCAAAAAATTGACATTGGTTATTAACCACTAAACCAATCACATCACTATTTTTGATTTCTAATACGCCATTTTCCAAAAGGTTTTGATTGACCGCTGTATCAAAATAGGAAAAATAAATAACATTATTAACATGTAAATAAATATCATTATCTGACCATCTCGAAGAGATAGTTACTATCTTCGGAAAATCTTCTCTTTTAAATTCTGGAATACTTGGCATATTACAAATCTCTCACAATTTGAAGTGCAGTTTCGATTCTCTCTACACTAATTAATTCCATATTATCAAATTGAGATTGCTTTGGAAGGTTTGCTTTGGGAATAATCGCTCTCTTAAATCCTAGCTTCGCTGCTTCTTTTAGTCTTTCTTGACCACGTGGGCACGCTCTTATTTCACCGGCTAAACCAACTTCGCCAAACACGACTAAATCTCGTGGTAAAGGTTTATTTTTTAGGGAGGATTGTATTGCTAATAGAACGGCCAAATCGGCTGCAGGTTCAGTAATCTTTACCCCACCTACAGCGTTTAAAAATACGTCCTGATCAAAGCAAGCGATTCCGGCATGACGATGCATCACTGCCAGTAACATCGCTAATCGATTTTGCTCCAATCCTACGGCTAATCTTCTGGGATTCGGAACATGAGACTGATCTACTAAAGCTTGGATTTCAACTAATAAAGGGCGTGTTCCCTCTTGGGTTACTAACACGCAAGTTCCGGGAACGCTGGCATTACTTTGCGATAAAAATAAAGCAGACGGATTACTCACACCTTTAAGACCTTTATCTGTCATAGCAAAAACACCGAGCTCATTGACAGCACCGAAGCGGTTTTTAATGGCACGTACTAAACGGAATGAAGATTGAGGATCACCTTCAAAATAAAGAACAGTGTCAACAATATGTTCTAACACTCGTGGTCCAGCAATATTACCTTCTTTGGTAACATGACCAACAAGAAGTATGGATATACCGGAGGATTTTGCCAAGCGCGTAAGCTGTGATGCGCACTCACGGACTTGCGCCACTGAGCCAGGTGCTGAACTTAAGGCTTCTGAGTAAATAGTTTGTATCGAATCAATCACAGCAACACGAGGCTTTACAGCCTCTAATGTAGGTATGATTTTTTCTAATAAAATTTCAGGATAAATATCTAAATCAGGTGCAAATGACCCTATTCTTTGTGCACGCAGTGCAATTTGAGCTGAGGATTCCTCACCACTGATATACATCACAGATTCGCCAGCCTGACTTAAACTTGCCAATGTCTGAAGAAGAAGTGTTGATTTGCCAATGCCAGGATCTCCACCGATGAGAACGACCCCAGCATCGACTAGACCACCTCCTAATACACGATCAAATTCTGGGATTAAGGTTGATATTCGACCGTAATCTTCTAAGGTGATTTGCGATAATTTTTGGGAGGGAGCAGTTTTAGTTAGACCAATAAAACGTTGGTTAGTCGATTTTTCTAAAAACTCTTCTAAGGTATTCCACTCCTGGCAAGCAGCACACTGACCACTCCATTTAGGAAAGCTTGCGCCACAACTCTGGCAAACATACTGAGATTTAACTTTAGACACGTTTAATCGAGGGGGGAAGTTTTACGGTTTTCTTTTGCACGCTTGTCAGCATCTTTACGACGTTCTTCTAATTCAGCTTCACGTTCCGCCCGTAAACGCTGTTTTTCCTCGTAATTCGCTCTATTATCAGCACGTTCTTTTACTTTGTTAGGATCTTGATACTCAGCAATACGTTGTTGATCTTTTTCATCTTTAATAATCTCATTCACGGCGCGTTGGCGGTCATGTAAAGCTATTTCCTGATCGCGGACAATCTTTTTTTCTTTTAAATAAACGACTCTTGCTTGATCCATACACCGCTGCATCCAAAATTTTGCGTAACAATCAGAAACGGCTTGATCGTATCGATATTGAATCCAATCATATTGGGTATTTAAATTATTTTGGATGAGATCAATTTGATCTAATTCTTTTTCTTGAGCAACACCTGCATATGCTTGCGGTTGCATAGCAAGCAGTATCAAGATACTTGCCAAAAATAAAGAACGATTTGGCATTAACTGCGACTCATTGCCAGATGATACAAGTTAGTTGAACGTGCACCGCTGCGGCAAAATGCCAAAATGGGCTTAGGTAAAGAATCAATTAATTCAGCCATCTGTTGGACTTGATCAGCTGTTATTGCCCCACTAATCACTGGTAAATAAGCAAACTGCATGCCACTGGCGATCACTGATTTTTCAATATCTGTATGGAGTGGCTGTTCATGCCCCCCTTCTAAATCTGGGCGATTATCAATGACACTTTTAAATCCCATTGCCGCTACGGCACTTACTTGCTCAGAACTAATTTGTCCTGTAGTAGAAAATTCAGGATTGTGGGTAGTGATATCAACGGTCATGATTTATCCTTTTTATAAATGAATGAGAGATAAGCCTCGTAAGAGGTCATTTTTTAAGTCACTGACATGCTCCAAACCAATGGATAACCGAATTAAGCCTTCTACCAATCCTGCTTTCTCACGATCGGCAACTGGCATACGACCATGTGTCGTAGTAGCTGGATGAGTAATGGTCGTTCTGGTATCACCTAAATTCGCAGTAATAGAACAGAGTTTGGTTGAATCTATAACTTTCCAGGCATTTTCTCGACCACCTTTCACAACAAAGGAAACAATCGCACCACCCTTTGATTGTTGACGCATGGCAAGTTCATGTTGGGGATGTGACGGTAACTGAGGGTGATAAACCCGCTCGACCATTTCACAGGTTTCTAACCAGGAAGCAATCTCAAGCGCATTATCACTTTGTTTTTCAACTCGTAATGAGAGTGTTTCAAGTCCCTTCAATAAAACCCAAGCATTAAATGCGGATAAAGTTGGACCAGTGATGCGGTTAAATCCAAATATCTTTGAAATTAATTCTTTAGACCCCAAAACTGCCCCACCCAAAACTCTACCTTGGCCATCTAAAAATTTAGTTGCTGAATGAATAATGACATCAGCACCTAACTCTAGTGGCTTTTGTAATACAGGCGAACAGAAGCAATTATCGACAACAAAAAGAGCATTTGCAGCCTTACAAATCTTACTAATAGCCCTGATATCAGCGATTTCAGTTAAAGGATTTGATGGACTTTCTATATAAACCATGCGGGTATTTGGCTGCATGGCTGCAGAAAACTCTTCTACCGATGTTGGATTAACGTATGTCGTCGTAATATCAAATTTAGACAAAATATTACTAAACATCTGAATAGTTGATCCAAAAACCGCGCGCGAACAAATAAGATGATCACCTGCTTTAAGAACCGTTAGGGATAATGCAAAAATCGCAGCCATTCCAGAAGCTGTTGCGATACAAGCTTGCGCACCCTCAAGAGCAGCTAAACGCTCTTGAAACATCGAAACTGAGGGATTGGTAAATCGTGAATAAATAAAACCATTCTCAGCATTGGCAAATCGGTCTGCAGCTATTTGCGAATTTTCATATACAAAACTAGACGTCAAGAACATCGCTTCAGAATGCTCATTAAATTGGGAACGCATAGTCCCTGAACGAACCGCTAAGGTCTCAGGATGCAACCCCTCAAATTTATCTTGATCTGACATGTAATTTGCTTCCTAATCCAGGCCCGTAAGCTGTAAATTTAATTGTGAACGAGAAAAATCACCTACATCCGCGCCACGATCCTCCATCGAATTTGGTGACATTCTAGATGCTTCTAGAGCATCCAAATAAGAATTAGTAATATTACCAGTAATGTAATTGCCATCAAAACAAGAGGCCTCAAAACCATTAATAATGGGATTAATATCTCTGATCGCCTGTTTCAAGTCTTCTACATCTTGATAAATAAGCTGATCTGAACCAATTAATTCATTGATTTCTTCAACTGTTCGTCCGTATGCTACTAACTCCCCACGAGTTGGCATATCAATTCCATAGACATTTGGGAAGCATACCGGGGGTGCTGCAGATGCAAAGATTACTTTCCTTGCGCCAGCACTTCTTGCCATTTGCACAATCTCGTAAGAAGTTGTTCCCCGAACAATAGAGTCATCCACAATCAGAACGGATTTATTCAAAAACTCAACATGCATTGCATTTAACTTTTGACGAACAGATTTTTTACGAACTGCTTGTCCAGGCATGATAAACGTCCGACCAATATAGCGATTTTTGAAAAAACCTTCACGATATTCAATACCCAATAATTTAGCAACCTGCATCGCGGCAGGCCTGCTAGAGTCAGGTATCGGCATCACTACATCAATATCCGTAATGTCCGTTTCTCTTCTAATCTTATTTGCTAAGTAATCGCCCATTTTCATACGCACATCAAAAATAGAGATGCCATCCATGAAGGAATCTGGACGTGCTAAATATACATACTCAAATACACATGGATTAAGATCTGCGTCGGCCACAATTTGTCGACTGGCAAAATTACCATCAAGATCAACAAAAATCGCTTCACCCGGAGCAACATCTCTTACAAATTCATAACCAATCCCCTCAATAGCAACGGACTCCGAACTTACCATCCACTGAGATTTACCTTGACCTACATCCATCCTACCTATGCATAAAGGACGAATACCATGAGGATCACGAAAAGCCAGTAAACCATGTCCAGCAATCATTGACACTACTGCAAAAGAACCTTCCAAGCGCTCATAGACACTTTCTAACGCATGAAACGCGGAGGATGCATCCATAATGATGCCGTTGGTTGACCTTTGAATCTCATCAGCAAGGACATTTAATAAAACTTCAGTATCTGAACTGGTATTAATGTGACGTCGATCGCGGTGAAACATTTCATCGCGTAATTTCGCAGCATTCGTTAAATTACCATTGTGAGCAAGAACAATACCAAAAGGAGCATTCACATAAAATGGTTGCGCCTCCTCTTCACTACTTGCAGAACCTGCCGTAGGATACCGGACTTGACCAATTCCTGAATTACCAATTAAACCACGCATATTACGTGTTCTGAACACGTCTCTGACGAGGCCATTGGCTTTGTGCATGTGAAAAGAAAAACCATTATGAGTGGCAATACCAGCGGCATCTTGACCTCGATGTTGCAATAGCAACAATGCGTCATAAATCAATTGATTTACTGGTTCATTTGCAATAACCCCAACAATTCCGCACATAGGATAACTTTCGAATATTTAAGGTACTTGACGAATATCGGTGGAATTTTTTAATTGATTCGCCCAATCTTCCGGCAACCAACTTCGAATCAATCCAACGGCCATTTCTATTCCGGGTTTTGTTAAAGCATCTTTCCATTCAGAACTTTTCGGTATATCAGTTAAAGCAAATAAGGTAGACAATACGACAATAATTAATACACCTCGAATGGTTCCAAAAAAGGCACCAAGTAAACGATCAAAAAAAGATAAACCTATTTTGTTAACTAAACTACTAAAGAGACTAGAAATAATTTTTGACAAAATTAAGATTGCTACAAATATTCCGATGAAGCCTAAAGCATGTTGACTCGTGCTACCACCAGGAGCTGAAGTTAACCATTTAGTCGCAATCATGCCTGAAAAATGATAAGCAACATACATAGCAACAGCAAAACCTACAAATGAAAATGCTTCACGAATAAATCCACGAATCAAACCTAATATTGCAGAAAAAGCAATTATTCCTATAACAATGAAATCTATGGTTGTGAAGGCAAAGGTATTCATTATTGCGGCGTTTTCATTTCAATAATTTTTGGTGTTACTTCAAGATCAGCCATTTTTTTTATTGCTGCTTGGGCATCTTCTCTACTTGTGTAGGGTCCAGCCCGCAATAAATAGAGTGTCGTACCTTCCGCATCTTTTTTTCTCTCGATAATATAAGAAGATATTTTTAACTCTTTTAGCTTGGCTGACATTTTCTTTACTCGATCATTCGAGGAGAATGCTGCAACTTGAATATAAAATTTCGCCTTAGGTTTATCTGCTTCTTTGGGCGTAGACTCAGAAATCACGACTTCATTATTATCCGTAGCAGTGTTAGGACTAGATTTTATATCTTGGGTTTGTGGCTTATTGACGGCCACAACTTTCTCTTCAGAAGTAGACGGTACTGATACATTTTCAGCTAGTTTTTTTTCTTCATTAGGACTAACAGAGTCGCCAACAGAACTAACTACCTTGACTATTACGTCATTTTTAATTTTTTTTGGTTCAGCATCAAAAATTCTTGGTAATCCAATAATAGCAATTAACAATAGAAAACCAGCACCCAATAATCGATGTCTAGCTCGTTGAATTTCGGGATTTTCTGACATCGATTCCTGATCTTCTTCTTCAAGAACTTGACGACGTGATTTGATACTTGGCTCAGTGCGAACAGCACTATCTTCTGAATTTTTTTTATTTTTAAATTTTAAAAATGAAATCATTAATATTTATCTGCACTTGTAAAGGTGTTTCAGTGTTTTTGTAATTTCTGCAAAGACATCACAGCACTTACCGTTAAGAAAGACCCGAATACCACCATTCTATCATTTTGACCAATCAGTTCGGAGGTTTTTTGATATGCTTCATCAACAGTTACATGACTCGTAACACCAGATTCATTTGTATTTTTAACTCCCATACTTTCTAAAGTATGCTGAAGTTGAAGTGCAGTCGCGGCTCTTGGAATGCTTAAATTGACGCAATGCCAATAATCTACTATCCCCAGCATTGGACGTATAACTCCTTCAATGTCTTTGTCTGACATAATGCCAAAAATGGCATGCGTAAAGGGGAAATAACCCATCTTATCTAAACTAGCTGCCAATGCACTACTTGCATGGGGATTATGAGCCACGTCAAGTACCACCGTAGGTTGCCCTGCTAGTACTTGGAACCTTCCTGGCAAATCAACCATAGCAAAACCATTTCGAATCGCCTGAACTCCAACTGGCAATATATCTCTTAAACTCATTAAAGCAGCAATGACAGCGGCGGCATTAATTAATTGATTAGCCCCTCTAAGTGCCGGATAAGCAAGGCCATTAAGACGCCTAGTTCTTCCTGACCATCCCCATTGCTGTTGGTCACCGGAAACATTAAAATCCCGACCGTGTAACCATAAATCCACACCTAATTGACTTGCATGTTCAATCAAAGTGGATGGTGGTAGAGGATCTGCACAGATGGCAATTTTCCCTGGCCTCATGATGCCGGCTTTTTCTACAGCAATTAATTCACGGGTATTACCCAATAAAGCCGTATGATCAAGATCAATACTTGCGATAATCGCACAATCAGCATCAATAATATTAACAGCATCAAGCCTTCCACCAAGTCCAACCTCTAAGATCACAACATCTAATTCCATGGAAGCGAATAAATGCAAAATGGCTAAGGTAGTGAACTCAAAATAACTAAGACTTACTAATTCATCTAGTGAGGATCGTGCCTTCTCGACAGCATGAAAGTGTTGCAACAATAACTCTTCGGAAACACTATGACGATCAATTCGTGCTCTTTCTGTGAAGTCTAAAAAATGTGGCGATGTATGGCAAGCAACTTTGTATCCTGCTTCAGCATAGATTGACTCTAAAAATGCACAGATAGAGCCTTTACCATTTGTTCCAGCAACTGTAATTACTGGGCACTGAAACTTTAAATTAAGTGCTTTTTGGACTTTATTGATTCGAGTCAAACCCATATCAATGCCAACAGGATGCGCAGTCTCTAAAAAGGCTAACCAGCTTTGTAGATTAGAGAAATAATGAGGCTCTTTAGAAAACACAAGAATATTAAGCGATGGAGTCTGTCGGTTGTTTTTGTAGCAATGCTAATAATTTGGCAATTTCAGTTCTCATTTGGCGACGATCAACGATCATATCGATGCCCCCTTTTTGCATCAAAAATTCAGATCTCTGAAATCCTTCTGGTAGTTTCTCACGGACCGTCTGTTCAATCACTCGGGGACCCGCAAATCCGATTAAAGCCTTTGGCTCTGCAATGACGATATCCCCCATAAAGGCAAAGCTTGCAGAAATACCTCCCATGGTTGGATCTGTTAAAACACTGATATAGGGTAACTTTGCTTTTGATAGTTTGGTTAGCATAGAATTAGTTTTAGCCATCTGCATCAGTGATAAGAGGCTTTCTTGCATGCGAGCACCGCCGGTAGCGCTAATACAAATAAAGGGTACTTTTTGATCTAAAGCTGTTTGCGCACCCCTAGTAAAACGCTCCCCCACAACTGAGCCCATCGACCCACCCATAAACTCAAATTCAAAACAGGCAATAACCACGGGTAATGTATGAATGGATCCACCTAAAACTACCATTGCATCAGTTTCCCCAGTACTTTCCATGGCTTCTTGGAGACGATCTGTATATTTTTTTGTATCCTTAAACTTCAGGGGATCAATTGGTACTATTTCCTGGCCAATTTCATAACGCCCTTCTTTGTCTAACAAATAATCCAACCTCTGTCGTGCGCGGATGCGCATATGATGGTCACATTTTGAACATACATATTGATTGGCTTCAACATCGGTACGATATAAAACTGCTTCACAAGATACGCATTTCACCCATAAGCCTTCTGGGACAGATTTGCGTAAACTAGGATCTGTTTGCTGAATCTGTGGAGGTAATAATTTATCAATCCAACTCATATCATTCCTCTAGTAATCTATTCAAAATTATCTGCTTATTGACCATCTAAGGCTGAACGAATCTCACTAACAAAGCTTTTTAATGATTGTAACCTTGTATCTGAGGAGGACTCCTCCAATATCTGCACTAACTTACTGCCAATAATGACTGCATCTGCACTTTGACTTAATTTTTTAGCGGACTCTGCATCACGAATACCAAAGCCAATCGCAAGCGGCGTCGAGGTTTTTGCTCTTATCTGATCGGTGATGGTAGCAACTTCAGAGATATTAACGTTACTTGCTCCAGTAACACCTTTTAAGGATACGTAATAAATATACCCACTAGATGCCTGAGTTACATGACTAATGCGCTCCGGTGATGATGTTGGCGCTAATAAAAATATGGGACTCAAGCCTGCTTTTTTTAAGATACTTGCGAATTCAGTACACTCTTCAGGAGGGTAATCAACTACTAAAACTCCATCTACACCAGCCTCTTTTGCCTTTTGGGTAAAAACTT
>Ga0209085_1001257_pt1 | contig 16091 bp, 15 predicted proteins | sample C_131016_EF_Meta_FD_187310 | JGI IMG/M metagenome (GOLD analysis project Ga0209085, IMG submission 187310) | Freshwater microbial communities from Lake Croche, Canada to study carbon cycling - C_131016_EF_MetaG (SPAdes) (version 2) | ecosystem: Environmental > Aquatic > Freshwater > Lake...
TTGTCGTGCCCCGAGCTATCGGTTTTTAAAAGCAAATATCTGAAACGGTCGACTGCGCATTATTTGCAAGCTGCTGATAATAAATGAAAAGAAATTTAAACTCTTGACAAAGCTTTTTCAGAGAAGGAATTAATTCTTGTCATGATCTCGCGAAAAAGGGTTTATGATTAAAATCTTCACACGATTGCCTTTGATCCGATGATTCTACATTATTGTGTTTCCAAACAACATTCAGTAAGAGCAATAAATCAACAATGTTGTTTTAGGATTACCTGATGGAGAGATTCTTGAAGGGAGTATTCCAAACCCTAAAATGAAATTGGTTCAAGCGTGGATTGAAATTAATAAAGAAGAATTGCTTGCAAACTGGGAGCTTGCGTTAAACGGTCAAGAAGTTTTTAAAATAGAGCCACTTAAGTAACATGAACCCAAGAGTCAGAAAGGTAAGACCACTTCCAAACTACAGGTTGGAGATTGAGTTTGAGAATGCAGAGATCAGAGAGTTTGATCTGACGCCGTATCTGGAACGAGGGGTTTTCCGGGAGTTAAAAGACATTGCGTATTTTTCAAGAGTTCAAGTTTCCATGGGGTCGATACAATGGCCTCATGGTCAGGATCTCTGCCCGGATACATTATATGAAGATTCGCAAGTTATTAAAACAGTCTGAATCCAGATACGAATTATCAGATACATTAAACCAACATGCGCAAGAGCGAGTTGTTGAAAAACTGGGGTTCATTTCCTTTCATTTTTTGATTCTATTCAGGGCAAGTAGTTCCGGGTATCGTCGCCTAGAGTCGTAAGGATCCGGCAATCCAGAGTATCAATATGCCGACGACAAGCTCTTGTGATGACAATGATTTGAGGAGTTGCATTCTGTGCTGCGCGCTATGGCATTTTTGTTGATCATTACTGCCCGCTCTGCTAAACTCGGGCGTTCTTTAAAATGGAATGAGCAATCTACTGATCAAAGCTGCAATCCGGACGATTTTCACTTTCACGAGTCGCGAAAAAGCACTGGAAAAAAGTGAAATTCTCTTGCAGCGATATGCAAAGCTTGCCGACGGATTATCGAGAGAGGCTGGGCAGCTTTGCGTTGAAGTCCCGCCAATGCGGGGAGTAGATGAAGATATGCGAAAATGGTCATTCTTTATGATCTTAGAACACAATGCCATTGTGAACAGAAGTATCACAGCCACAGTTGTTCAACTTGCAAGTGGGGAGGAATTGCGGGGGGCGGCGATTATCAATCCCAAGACGGATGTCATGCCTTCTTCGTGGGCAGATGCATCACAATTCAAGGATTTTGCTGATTCTGTCACCAAACATATTGAAGCCGTTAAGAGTTTGAATCGACTGCGAGGCACAGGAACTTCACCGCACCCCATCTTTGGAGACTTTGACGCGCACAAATGGAACTGTATGTTCACTTTTCATCTGGGGCTGCACTTGCCGCAGGCCGAGTATGTCGTAGGTAAGGCTATGACAGGTCTGTGATTCATATCCTGAGCGGTCCGGCTAAGGCGGTCTTCTCAATCACAAAAAAGGAGGCTGCCCATTCTTGCGAGAGAACGGGCAGCCTTTGGTTTTTGATACTATCCGAGTGCCAACTGGGCTGTGGCGATTTCGAGAATCTCGTTCGTGATACTGGCCTGACGGGCCTTGTTGTATTCGAGGGTGAGGTCCTTGACGAGGCTCTTGGCGTTATCGGTTGCGCTTTTCATGGCGACCATGCGGGCGCTCTGTTCTGAGGCGCGGGTGCCGAGCTGCGTTTGGTAAACGATGTAGTGAACGTAGGCTGGCAGGATGGCATTGAGGACAGACTCGGCGTTGGGCTCGAATGTCATGCCGCCTTCGATTGCCGGAAGGGGTTCGTAGTTGCTCTTGAGGCCGGCTTCGTCCAGGCTGGTGATCGGTAGGATGGGTAGCGTGGTCGGAACCTGCGAGAGGGTGTTGACGAAGCGTGGGTAGAGAATCGTCACTTTGTCCACCGTGCCGTCGAGAAACTTCTCGATGCAGAATTTGGAGATCTGCTTGCACTGGGCAAAGGTCGGGCGCTCGGCGAGGGGGAAGTCGGCGACCATGTTTCGCTTGGTGCGGGCGAGGAACTGCGTGCCTTTTCGTCCGATGCTCACGAACTGGGTCGTGGTGGGATCAAATGCCATGGCCTCGCGGAGAACGTTTGTGTTGAGGGCGCCGCAGAGTCCTTTGTCCGTGGTCATTAGAATGACAAGCTCCTTCTTGCCCTCTCGCTTTTGAAGGAGCGGGTGCAGGGAATCTTCCACAGCATCGCGGACTGATACGATGACTCGATTAAGGAGTTGGGCGTAGTCGCGGCCACTGAGTGCGGCTTGCTGAGCTTTGCGCATCTTGGATGCCGCGACCATCTGCATGGCTTTGGTGATCTGCGCGGTGTTTTTAACCGACTTGATGCGTCGGCGGATGTCGCGGAGGTTGGCCATGTTTTTTTACAAGGTGTTGAAGGATTGAAACTCCCCAAGTGCGGCCTTGAGTTCCTTCTCGACCTCTTCGTCGAACATGCGTTTCTTGCCAACCTTCTCAAGAAGAGAGGCTTTGCGAGTTTCGATGAATTCCACGAATTTGTTTTGAGTCGTTTTGACCTTGTCGACCGCGACTGGGTCGAAGAGTCCTTTTTGCATGGACCAGAGGATGATGGCCTGCATTTCAACGGAGATCGGGTTGTATTGCGGTTGTTTGAACAATTCGACGATACGGGCACCGCGCTCGAGAGTGGACTTTGTTTTAGCATCCAGATCTGATCCAAATTGTGCAAACGCAGCAAGCTCACGGTATTGAGCGAGATCGCCTTTGATTTTTCCGGCAACTTGCTTCATCGCCTTGATCTGGGCTGCGGATCCCACGCGGGAAACCGAGAGGCCGACTGAGATGGCGGGACGGATACCTTGATAGAAAAGATCGGTTTCAAGGTAAATCTGACCGTCCGTGATCGAAATGACGTTTGTCGGAATGTAAGCGGAAACGTCACCCGCTTGGGTCTCGATGATTGGAAGGGCGGTGAGGGATCCGTTTCCAGCCTCCTCGGAAAGACGAGCCGAGCGCTCGAGCAGACGGCTGTGGAGATAGAACACATCGCCAGGATAGGCTTCGCGGCCAGATGGGCGCTTGAGGAGAAGGGAAATCTGACGGTAGGCGTTCGCGTGTTTTGTGAGATCGTCAAAAACAATGAGAGCGTCCATGCCATTGTCCATGAACCATTCACCCATGGCAGCCCCGGAGAAGGGAGCGATGTAGAGGTCGGCTGCCGGGTCGGATGCGGTGGCTGCGATGATGATTGTGTATTTCAACGCGTCATTCGCTTCCAAGGTGCTGACAACACGGGCGATATTTGCATTTTTTTGACCGATTCCAACGTAGATGGAGTAGAGGGGACGGAAATTCGGGTCGCCGCTTTCCTCGGCAGCGCGGTTGATTTTTGCCTGATTGATCATGGTATCAATCGCAATAGTCGTCTTCCCTGTGGCGCGGTCGCCGATGATGAGTTCGCGCTGACCGCGACCGACGGGAATCATGGCGTCAACGCTCATGATGCCGGTTTGAACAGGTTGGCTGACCGGGCGGCGTTTGATGATGCCTGGGGCGATCTTTTCAACGGGGTATGAGGTATCGTGTGGGATCGGACCTTTGCCGTCGATGGGGCGTCCGAGTGCGTCCACCACGCGGCCGAGGAGGCCTTTTCCTACAGGAACGGAGAGGAGCTTGCCAGTGGTCTTGACTTCGTCACCTTCGCTGACCTTTGTATAATCGCCAAGCACGATGACGCCGACTTCTGTTTCTTCGAGGTTCAGGGTAATTCCCGTGATTCCACTGGAAAACTCAACCATTTCATTGAGTTTAACGGCGCTGAGGCCTTCGACGCGGGCGATACCGTCGCCGATTTCACGGACGGTTCCGACGTTTGTTTGGCGGGCGGCGTTGCTTTTGACCGCGCTGATTTTTTCTTCGAGTTCGAGGACGATGTTGCTCATGTGAGTGTTCAGGATTGTTTAAGTGTTTCGAGGCGGGATTGGATGCTGCCATCCCAGACATTGCTGCCAACTTTAATGCGAAGCCCGCCGATGAGCGCCGGAGAGTGGCGGAACTCGGTGGTGATTGGGCCAAATTTTTTGACCAAGCTGGAGGAAATTTCCTTGCGTTGAATTTCGGAAAGGTCGCTTGCGCTATCGACAATAGCATGGTGACGATCGACTTCCAATCTCGCCAGGCGGGCGATAAATTTGAGCATCTGGATATATTGACGCGGCTTTTTTTGCTCAATTTCATCCGCGATGGTGCGTAGGCGATTTTTGTCGAGTCGACCATCAACCATCGAAAGATCGAAAAGTTGCTTGGATTGGCGGCGTGCTACCCGGCTCAGTTTCATGTGAATGTATTAGGCGGCGAGTTGGTTCGATGTCTCGCTGGCAAGTCGCTCCTGATCGGCTGCAGTGAGGACTTTTCCGATGACTTTTGTTGTTGTATCTACAACAAGATGAATCATCTCAGTTTTTACTTCCGCGACCATGCGGGATCGATCGAGTGCGACGCTCTCGTTGGCCTTGATGATAATATTTTCAGCATCCTTAATGGCTTGCTGAAGGTGTTTTTGAGTGATGGATTCGCTTGAATTGCGAGCTTCTTCAATGATGCGCTGGGCATCAGCGTTGGCTTTTCTCAGGATTTCTTGGCAACGGAGTTCGGATTCCGCCAATTGTTTTTTGATCTTCTCCGCATTCGCCTGCCCCTCTTCAATCGTGCGGCGGCGGGCTTCAAATATGGCAATGATTGGAGCAAATGCGAATTTTTTTAGAATAAGATAGACAATAAGGAAGAGAATAACTTGGGCCCCGAATTTGGACCAAGTTACACCAAATTGGGCGAAGAGCTGAGTGACGGTATCCATGAAAACGAATAGTTCTTAGTTTAATCAAATTGGAAGAGACTGGGACCGGCGGTGTGACGCGCCGATCCCAGCGGATTCCTTAGCGTCCTCCGAAGGCAAGGATCAGAGCGTAGATCGCAATAGCTTCAGATAGAGCCATTCCAATGATGCTCAGGGTAAGCACGTTGCCGAAGGAGCCTGGATTGCGTCCGATGGCTTCCACGGCTTTTGCACCGATCATGCCGATTCCGAGTGCTGCGCCTGCGCCGGCCACGGCGAGGGTGAAGCTTCCTGAAATTCCGCTGGCTGTTGCAGCGGCTTCTGCGATGAGTGTTGGTATCATTTTAGTATTTTTTCTGTTTGGTTTTTTCTCTGTCGCCCGCAGTCTTGCCACGGTCCCGACAGAAAAAGTGTTAATGCTCCGCACCCTCCTCGTGGGATGTGGAGAGTTGGATATAAACGGAGCAGAGGAGCATGAAAACGGCGGCCTGCAGTAGACCCACCAGAATTTCCAGGAAATAAAAGGGAAGGGGAATTGTGACTGACAAGATATATCCCGCCCAAGCGGGGAGGTGGAGTTTGTCTCCAAGCGTGATCATAGTGCTCAGGAGATTTTCTCCGGCAAAGACGTTACCGAATAGTCGCAGCGAAAGGGACACCGGGCGGAAGGCCATCGACACGACTTCGATCAAACCTACAAAAAGAAAGATAGGAATCAATGCCACTGCGATGAAACCTTTGAGGCCGCCTTTGACCCCGAAGATATGGTTCAGGAAATTTCCAACGCCCACTTCCGTGATCGACCAATAGAGCCAAAAGCCCATGAAAATCGTGGCCATAGCCAGTGTCATGTTCAAGTCGGCCGTGGTTGGTCGAAGGAGAGGCGCATGCATCTCCGGCACATTGCGAAATCCCTCGCCAAGTTCTCCCCAACCGATCGAGCCCACGCCAGGCAGGAGGGCAAACCAATTTGAAACGATGATAAAAATGAAAAGCGTAGCGAGGAGCGAAAATACGCGGGCCACCATGTGTTTGCCGACGATCCCTTCGATCATGTCGTAAAGCCCCTGAACCACGGCCTCAAAAAAATTCTGTGTCGGGCCGGGAATGATGGACATGCTTTTGGTGGCCTTGCGTGCAAACCAAATAATAAAAGCGGCAACGCAAACGCTGACGAAGACGGAATTGGATAACCACTCAAGGAAGGGCTCTCCCTTGGATGACGGGAAAATCGTGGGTGCGTTGAGTGTGAGTGCGGATGCTACAATGGTGGAAAATGGCATGGTTCTTCGAACGAGTCGGTTTCGATTTCGGGATTTTCATAGCAGACCAGTCTTTTGGTGCTTGGCTCTTCCCGAATTCGAGGAGCGGGATTTTTATCAGACGCTCGGAATGAGGCAACTCAAAAGAGGCTGACTGGCCGATTTTTTTTAATCAGCCATTATCCGCTCGAGGAGATTGCTCAAGCACACGGAAAGCCTCAGCGGCAGTCTGGAAGCGGGTGGAAAGTTTCGGGGCGAGAAAGTTTGCAAGGGTTGAGTGCGAGACGCATCTCCAACCTTTTTGTTCCCCCCAAGTTTCGAGGTCGGAAAAATTCACATCCGCTGTGAGATCGCAGCGACCGGGTGCTTGATAGACATCCTCGCCGTTGAGGACTTGATGAGCCGCGTAGCCGCGCACGCTGCCAGCTGGTCTTCGATGATAAAGCGCCGGCACGGCGTCTCCGTAGTCTATCGTGAGCATGGTGCCGGATTTCCACCGGGGCGACCAGTCCTGGAGCCAGCGGTGGTAGGATTCATGCACCTCTACGCGCTGGCCTGCGTTGAAGGAATGCTGAAAAACTGTGGAGTCTGGGACTGTGCAGGGTTGCAGGATTTCGTGGCATCTCCCGTTTTCGATGCGCACATGAAGTTCCAGCCAAGCATCGGCGGCGCGCTCAAAAACACGGCAGGGGAATGCGTCCACAAGCTCGTTTGAAAAAATGTGGGCGCGCCCGCCGAGTGCATCCAGAGCGGCAGGAAGGCTCTCGTGCCATGTGACACGGAGGCCGCTGAGGCATTTTTTCTGTGCTTCGCGGAGCGGGGTGGACACATCGACAATGTGGTAGCGCAGGTGGAGGCGTTTCCACCAACCGAGGGATGTGAGGATGTCGCGGGCGAGTTGGCCGCTGCCGGCGCCAATCTCAATGACATCCCGCGCGCTATTTTTTTCCATCCACCCAGCGATTCCCAGTGCCAGCGAGCGGTCGAGCGTGGCCATTGTGGAAAAGTCTCCCCGGCGCCCTACGGTGTGGATGCGGGCGGAGTAGTAGCCGAACGCGGGATGATAGAGCGCCGCTTGCATGAAGCGGTGAAAAGGGATTGAGCCGCCAAGCTCATTTTGGAGCTCCTGCAAGAAGGCTCCCGCCGTGCTCACGGCGTCGTGAGCTTCTCCTCATCGTTGGCGAGGTTCTGCCATTTCGTTTTGAAATCCGGATCGTAGCGCTGGTCCTGCAGGTCGAGCATGATCTCGCGCTGCCGGATGATTTTTTGAATGCGTGGCTGGATTTCCTGCCAGACTTCACGCAGGAGACGAAGCGCGCCAGGCTCTCGGTCCCAGAGGACGGCGTAGCTCTGGATGAAATCAACGGCGTAGGCGGGTTCCGCCCGGTCGTTGGCGAACCACAGGTTCTTCGGCGGCTCGGGAGTTTCGAGCAGCATCGGGGCGATGTAGATATTGCGCAGCATGGCCTCGATGTATTTTTCCCGCGCCTCACTCTCACGGCTCTCCAGCGAACAACTCAGCGCCCACCCAAAAATGAAAGACGGTTCCTTGAAGTCGGAGGGATAGTCCTGCTCATAGCGGGCAAAAAATTTCGCAGCCTTGTCAGGCGCTTCTGCCAAGAGGTGCACCATGGGGATAAAAAAACGGGTGCCTTGGTTATCTGGAGGATTGCAAACGAGGAGATCCTCGAGACCTACGCTGGCTTCGGCGAAATGACCCAGATGCCAATTCGTCATGGCCCGGCCATAGATGGCGCGCAGATAGGGGCGTGTCGCGTGGTCCTTCCACCAGATGATCTGGGGTTGGCTGCGGAGGTCTGCGTCGCGTCGGATGACCTCGTCGTAGGCGTCGCCACAGGCTTTCCAGTTCCCAGCGCTGAATTCGATATCAGCTAGCTCGATGCGGGCAGGCGAGCAGTCTGGATCCCTTTCCAGTGCGAGACGCAGAAGGGCTTGTTTTTTTGACTGAGAACGGAGTCGCAGGGCGGTCCGGACTAGGCCTGCGGCGACATCGCGTGGCGCGGGGGTCGCTTGTTCTGGGCGACCGTTTCGAAGCACGAGCAGGCTGGTGACTGCTTTGAGTTCCTCCGAGATGGCTTTCGTCGCAGGCGTGAAGCGGATGTTGATTTTCGACTCCGCCGAGAAGGCCCGCCAGTCTTCCTCCTCCCAGTCTTGATTCTGCGGAATGAGGAGTTGATCGGGGGGGGGAGTTTTATCGAGAATTCGATAAAGAAGATTTTCGATGCGGGCCTGATCGAGTTCCTCCATAAGCTCAGGCGGTGCGATCGGTGCTCCCGTGCGGTCGCAGATGACAACCAGCGTGGGTAAAAACCAGTCTACTCCAGTTGGCACCGGCTCTTCGAGATTCAACCAGTGCAGATGCCAGGTGTTGCGTGGAGTTTTGAGGGCCTGAATCATAGGCTCCAATCCACCTCAAGGCAGTTCTTGCGGCCGAAGCGGTCGTTAAAAAAGATTTTTTTGTTCGCAGCCCCGTATTCGTGGACAAGGCGGGTCACCTTCACATCGAAGCAACAGTATTTCGCGATCTCAAGGACCTTCCCTTCGCGCCACCAGCGGATCGCGTCGAGGCCGTCTGCCGTCTTGCCGACTCCGAGTGTGGCTTGGGCGATGTCTTCGAGCTTGAGGCGGTGGCCGGCGATGCGCTCGACTTCCTGCAGTAGGTCGAGTGAGACAAGGTTCTCCCGCAAGTCGAGGATCGTGTAGGCCATGAGCACATCGTAGTCGAAGCGGATATGGTTGAAGCCCACGACGAGGTCCGCCCTCTGGAGGCGCTTCACCAGATGTTCTGCCCGGTCCTCGCCGAAAATCTCGTAGCAATTGTCCCGCGAGCTGTAAGTCACGCCAAGGGACATTCCCATTTCATGCTTTTTGTCCCAGCCTCCGACGTCATTCGCTGTGCGCTGGGTCTCAAGGTCGAAATAAACAATATCCATGGGATGCTCTGGGCCTTCGGCCTGCTTAGGAAATACGGTTCCGAGTGCGCAATCAGCGTTGCAGCTTGCTGTCGAGCAGACTCACGATCTGACGCGTTTTTTCGTCATCCTCCATGCGTTGCTTGATCAGCTTACAGGCATGGATGACAGTGCCGTGATCCCTGCCGCCAAAGGCGTCGCCGATGTCTGTGAGCGGCATGCTGGTGTGCTGGCGGCTCAGATACATGGCAAATTGACGAGCTAAGGCGATATTGGCGGGACGCCGTTTGCTGCTCATATCTGCGATGCGGACATCGAAATGCTCGGCTACGCAGCGCTGGATTTGGTCGATCGTGACCGCCTTCTTGGCCTGTTCCTGGAAAATATCGCGCAGGAGGTTCTCTATGACGTCGCGCGTGATCTCGCGGTCGCTGAGTGACTTGTATGAGGCCACGCGCATGAGGGCGCCCTCGAGGCGGCGGACGTTGTTGCGAATCTTGTCGGCCAGAAATTCCATGATCCACGGCTCAAGGACGAGGTTCAGGCTCTCGGCCTTGCTACGAAGGATTGCGATGCGAGTCTCGGTGTCTGGCGGTTGGATTTCAGCCGTCATGCCCCACTCGAAGCGGGAGACCAAGCGCTGCTCGAGTTTTTCGATCTCACTGGCCGGGCGGTCGCTCGAAAGGACGATTTGCTTGTGGGCGTCGTGGAGCGCGTTGAATGTATGGAAAAATTCCTCTTGGCTGCGTTCTTTGCCTGCAAAAAACTGAATGTCGTCGATAAGGAGGACATCCGCCTGACGGTATTTTTTGCGGAATTTCACCAAGGTCCCGTGCTGAATCGCATCGATGAACTCGTTCGTGAACTGCTCGCTCGACAAATAAACGATCTTCGACGCCTTGCCCTTCGCCAGCACATGGTGGCCGATGGCGTGGAGGAGATGCGTTTTTCCGAGTCCACTCACTCCGTAAACGAAGAGCGGATTGTAGGTAATGGCTGGAGAGTTGGCCACCGCGAGGGCTGCCGAATGGGCGAATTCGTTATTCGTGCCTACGACAAAAGAATCGAAGCGGTTGCGAGGGTTGAGACCCTGTAATTGCGCTCCGGTCGGCTTTTCCTTGCTCAATTTCGCTACCGCAGGGGCCGGGCGGGTGGGCATCTCTGCTTCTCCAGCGCTCTGGAGCTCAATCGAACTCATGCCGGGCATCTCTTCAAGCGCCGCCTCTTTCACTATTGGGAGGTAATTGCTCTCAATAAAAAACTGGTGGATCGGATTCGGAACCGACAGCGTGAGGACATTGTTGGCTGTGGAGGCGATCTGAATACCCGAGAACCAGCGTTCAAATCCGTCAGCGCTGACGCGCTCTCTGATCCGTTTCGAAATCCGTGTCCAGAGGGTGGAATCTAATATCATCATCGGTGTTTTATTCGCCAAAGGCACAGTTGGCAAGATCGGGACTGAAGGTTGTAAAAAAGCAGGTCAGACGCATCGGCGATTCGTTCCTGAAGGGGTTTGTTATGAGTTTAATCTCGGTGTGGAGTCGATGCTTTAAGCTGAATAACATTGGAATCAAGTAGCTTGTAAATATTTCTCCCGAGTAGGCTTTTTCCGCTTCCGTGAAGGCCGCTAATGGCTGATTTCGAGCACACGCAAGGTGGTTCTCAAGGGTTTCCAATGACAAGGCTGAGTTATTCACAAGTTATACACAGAGTGGCGGTTGTTGTTCCTGCCAGCGGCCTGAGAATAAAAATCCACCCTGTTTCCCTCAAGAAAAAAGTCACCTTTGGAGTCGGAAAAAAGTTTCAATCGTTTCAAATAAAATCTTGACCCACCCGCCAACGCTGAATCCATCGGACTCGCCAAAGGTGGGGAAAGGGGAGTGCTCGGGGTGGGACTCGAACCCACATTCCTTGCGGAACCAGATCCTAAGTCTGGCGCGTCTGCCAATTTCGCCACCCGAGCGTGTGAGCAGGCCGTTCGGCGAAGTGCCGAGCAGACTGCAGAGCTCGAAGCATCGGTGGACTGGCTATCTTGATCAAGCGGAAAATCCCCTCGACAGAGGCCGCGTCTACAAATACGTGTCATCGTCAATGGACACACATGGCGAAATCACACTCAGCCGCGACTGCGACGCGGTGCAAATTCCAAGCGGCCACCCGATCGTTCTGCCATCCGGCATGTCGGTGGTCATCACTCAGTCTCTTGGTGGCACGTTCACTGTGGCAACGCCCGGTGGCTTGGCTCGTATTGATCTGATGGATGCCGATGCGCTCGGGCTAGATCCCGCCAAGGGTATCGAAAAGGTGAAGGTAGGAGGCAGCAAACAGGAAGCCGTCTGGAATCAGCTGAAATTGGTTTTCGACCCCGAGATTCCTGTCAATGTCGTGGATCTCGGCCTCATCTACGATTGTGAAGTGAAGACTCAAGACAACGGAACTACTTCAGTTCTTGTCAAAATGACCCTCACCGCTCCGGGTTGCGGCATGGGTCCCACCATCGCAGCCGACGCTCGCAGCAAAATCCTCGCTCTGGAGGGAATCGACGAGGCCGATGTGGAACTCGTCTGGGATCCCGCATGGAATCAATCCATGATCAGTGAAGCAGGCAAAATGAAGCTCGGTATTCTCTAAACGGGTCAGCTCGGTTGAGGATGCCTACTGCACATTGGCCTGGCCAAAGTATCCAGCAAGGATCGTGTGGATTTCCCGAGATTCCTGCATCTTTACGAGTTGACGATTCAGCGGCATTCTCAGAGGACTTCCGATTGGTATGGCGAAGCCGTAGGTCTCGGCTTGGAAAACCCGGCCCACAACGCGCAGGGGGAGCCTCGGGTTGTTGAAATCGAAAGATTGAAGCAGGGCTGCATCCGCAACAACGGCATCAGCCCGCTTCGCGAGCAACTCTTTCACGGCAGCTTCGATATCTGCTGAGGGAATTTCATCGATACCTTCTTTTTTGACAAAATCCTCTGCTGGCGAATCAGCTATAACAGATACAGTTTTGTATTGGAGGTCCTTCATATTTTCAATCGAGTTGGACAATTTTTCCACCGTCATGGCACTCGTGATACTCGATGTGACATATGCGACCGAAATCATTCCCAGTAAGACCCACAGCAGCAACACCATTCTTCCCAAAACGCCCGGGAACCCTTTGTAAACGGATTTCCCCGTTAAAGCCAGAGTCACAACATAGTATAAAGCCTCCGCGATACCTTCCTTGCGCCCTTTTGGGAAATCCGGATTATGTTTTTTTTCAAAGAAATAAACAGCTGTTGATAGTATAAATATGCCGGCAAGGATGATCCAGAAAATTTCCAATTTTACGAGGTCTTTGATGTCACTGAGCAATCGAGAGCGAATAGTTTTCTGACTATCGGCAACCAGAATTTGAAGTCCGGAGCGGAAGAAGGGTTGGGAAAACTCAACACGGGCAAGATTGTTCTTAGTGATCGGAGCATTTCCCACAAGAATATCGATCGATCCCTCCGTAAGGGCCTGGAGTGCATTTTCAATTGTTTCGAAGCGGGTGTAGGCGAAGCTCCAGCCATTTTCCGCAGCGATCTTTTCCCAGATATCCACTGCTGCGCCTGTTGGAATGCTTCCCGGATTGATAAACGGAGCTTGCCCGGCGATTCCAACTCGAAAATTTTGTTGGTCAGCCAAAAGGGATTTCGTGAAGAAAAGGACCGCCAGTGCTGCACAGAGCGTTTTTATCTTCACCATTTTCGAATCTTTGAAACCCAAAAAATAGCCGCCCCTCCTCCCAGTGCGAGCACATTGACCACCCAGAAGGGCCACCCCACATCATCCATGGGAATGGGTAATCTCACATTCATGGAAAAGATGCCTACCACCAGATTTGCAATCATGATCGCGATGGTCCAGATCGTGAATTGCTTCAGCAAAATGTTCAGGTTGTGGCTCACGATAGAGGCGCGGGCGTCCATGAGACCGGCGATAACCTCCGAGTAAATTTCCGAACGTCGCAAGCACTGCTGGTTCTCGATGATGATGTCCTCGAGAATACGCGTTTGCTCGTGGTCGAGACCAAGGCGCGTGGAGGCTTTCATTTTATCGAAGAGAGCCGCATTCGAGTGGATCGCATTCAGGATGTAGACGAGGCTTTTTTCCAGCGCGAACATGTTGAGGAGATATCGGGTCTCCATCGAGCTGATGATCCGCCGCTCGAGCGAGTCCGAGAGCATGTTGATAGCTTTCAGGTGACCCTCAAAATGGCTGATGCTCTGGTAAAGAAGACGGAGAATCACATCCTGCACTGTGAAGATTCTAAGCGGGGCGCGCCCCTCGAAAAGCGGGGCATCGTCGGGCATGACCACCACGATGCGGTCTTCGTAAACGAACACGCCGGTCGAGGTGAGCTTGAGTAAAAAATTGTCATCGGCCGAGAAGCTCTTCGGGCGTTTGAAGATGATCGCCGCGTGGTCGGTTTCAAATTCCAAACGCGAAAGCTCATCAGGGTCCAGTGAGGAATGCAGCGTGTGGTAGTCGATATTGTAAAACTCCAACAAATCCGCCTCGTCGTCGACGGTTGGGCTATTGAAGACAATGATCTGCGCATCCTGTGGGTCGCAGCGCACGACAGTGCCAGCGTCCTCCGCGACGCGGTAGTAACTCCGCATGCCACCCGCCTTGGCGATGGGCATTTCTGGCGCGTCGGCGACATCAGCCGCTTCGATGGATGCTGGACTCGACATGCTTGCACTCTCGGTCAAATCCATGCCTCGCGTCCATGCGTTTTTTACGCATTTCCAGTCTTCATCAAAGACGCCTTTGCCATGTGAAAATAGCAGGTTATTGTTTCATTGATGAGCAGTATCCGTTTTCGCATTGTTCCCCCGATCGACCGTTCCTCCGAGGGTGTTTTTATTTCCGGTAGCAGCGAAGCGCTGGGGTGCTGGAACCCAGCACGGGCGCTGCGCCTTACATGGCAGCCGCCATTTCATACTGGGGAAATCGAATCTCCCACTGGTTCGCATTTTGAATATAAAATCACACGCGGATCCTGGGAGCGGGAGGCGGTGGATGCTCATGGCAATGTGCCTGGAAATCTCTCACACGAGGTCTGGCTCGACGCGACCCTCCAACACACCGTTGCGGATTGGAAAGACAGGTTCAGCGGTAGGCTCACACGCGATGTCATGGGCTCACGGCTTCTGGCGCAGGATCGCGAACTCCTCATATGGCTGCCTCCCGCTTATTCGTGCGAATCGGAGCACCGGTTCCCTCTGATTATCCTCCACGATGGAGATTCCATTTTCGATCCGCTTCTGAGCCAACCTTCAGGCATCGACTTGGCCGCCGATGAGTGGGCCTCGATGCTCGCCCGTCGCGGTATGATGCCGGAATCCATCGTCGTGGGCGTAAGGCATCCGGAGGGGTTTTCGCCCGAAGACATCACGCTGCGGGATTATGAGCTCTCTCCCGAGAATGGTGGCGAGGGCTACTCGCACTTTGTCGCACAAGAATTGGTCGCCCACATGGATCAACACTATCGCACGATAGCCACACCCTCGTCCCGCATCCTCGGCGGGGTGGGGCTTGGTGCCCTCAATGCCTTTCACACTACATTGCGCCATCCCGGTGTGTTCGGTGGCGTCGCCTGCCTCTCCACCTCGTTTGAAGATGTCTCTCAATCCCTGCCGACGACCTGCGCCGCACTCCGCCTTCTGGAAGAAACGCCGTCCCTCGACAAAAACCTCCGCATGCACTTCGACTACGGCGACCAGGAGATCGATGAATGCTACGAAGGCTACCACAGCCTCCTCGCCTCCTTGCTACGCGCCAAAGGCCTCGTTGATGGTCGCGAATTCCAAGTTCAGCGCATCTCCGGCGCAGGCCACACCCCCATCTCGTGGCGCACCCGCCTCGGCAATGCCCTCAGCTTCGCCGCCAGATCGTAGAGAATCGCCGACCCGTTCGGTGAACTGAAAATTTGTGCGACTCAGTGTTGGGGGAGGTGTTTTAAAATTTCCAAGAAGACAGGGCTGAAGTCGCTTGGGGTGTCCTGTGCCCAGCGGCGGATTTTTTCCAACGGGAAAAAAGCTCCCGTCTCGACTTCCATCGGTGCTGGCTCAAATGGGCCTTCGTGGTGGCCGTGGTAGGCTTGGATGAATTCCCAGCCGTTCGATTCGTTGGGTGTGAGGCGGGTGAGGGGAGTGAGAGTCGGGGCCTCGATGCCGAGTTCCTCACGCAGTTCGCGACGGGCGGCGGTGAGGTAGTCTTCACCGGAATCAACATGACCGGCGGCGGAGGAGTCCCATAGACCGGGGTTGCGGTCTTTCCAGATCGAGCGCTTTTGGAGATAAAGCTCTCCGGAGGTGTTGAAAAGCAGCATGTGGGCGGCTCGATGCAACAAGTTATTCACATGAATGACATCGCGGAACTCGGAGCGCACGACGCGGTCTTGCTCGTCCACGACATCGAAGCGCTCGGCACCATGCTGGGCGGTGGCGGGTGCGGCCGTGAAGGCGAGGGACTCCCAGTGCGCGGGGCTGAGTTGTTCGGCTCGGACGGTGGGTGGCATGCCGAGGGCGGCGGTGATTTTTTCCCAGTCATTTTTGAACTCGGGAAGCAGGTTGCGGAGTTGCTTGCGGCGCTCGGAAAATCCGCGTCTCACGAGGGATTCAAATGTCGAATCATCGATGGCGCGGACCCTCGCTCTTGGCTTGCGGCGGAGGGTGATGACAGCGGAGTCCACCTTGGGCCTTGGAAAGAAAACGGAGGCTGGGAGTTTGCGTTCGAGGCGGATGTCCCAGCGACGGCCGGTGCAGAGTGTCATGGCGCCGTAGTCACTCGTGTCATGAGCAGCTCCGAGGCGTTGAGCCAGCTCGAGCTGCAGCGTGAAAACGAGCACTGAAGCGGGTGAGAGGGCGGATGCGTATTTCGCGATGAGGGGCGTGGAGATGTAGTAGGGCAGGTTGCCGACGATCTTGACTGGGCCGTGACCCCAGAGTTCGCGCAGGTCGAATTCC
>Ga0209085_1001258_pt1 | contig 16083 bp, 16 predicted proteins | sample C_131016_EF_Meta_FD_187310 | JGI IMG/M metagenome (GOLD analysis project Ga0209085, IMG submission 187310) | Freshwater microbial communities from Lake Croche, Canada to study carbon cycling - C_131016_EF_MetaG (SPAdes) (version 2) | ecosystem: Environmental > Aquatic > Freshwater > Lake...
ATAAGGGGGAATACTCCGCACCAATACCAAGGAGGAAGTTACCTGTTACTGGAAAGTAATAGCCAATCGTTGCCGTTCCTGCAAAGCTATTGGTCGTACCGCCAGACATCCCATAAGAATACAGCGGCCCCGGAGTGACGCCATTTAAAGTGCCGCCAGAATAGCTCGGCGTTGAATTCTCATAACCAATACCTACTTGTCCATAAAAGCCTTCAAAGACCGATTGGGCAAAAGCAGGTGTTGTGAGGCCAATCAAACTGAGTGCGGCAAGCAGTTGTAATGTTAGGAAGGATTTATTGTCGTGAGTCATTAGCATTTCTAATTCTTTGGGTTTAAGGATAAGGAAAGGTTCTCAAATAGGAGTATCTACTGATGATAGTAAGTCCGTTCTTGGCAGAAGGAAAGATTCTTGTCCATAGGCACATGACAACTCGTGCAGGTAACGCAATAGTTCTTACCAAATTCACTCTTTGCAATTACAGGCGCTACCCCAGTACGCTCGTCAATTTGGCCATTTAGCTTAGGTTGAGTAATAGCATTTGACGAAGCTACAGCCGTTGTTGATTCGGTAGCAGTAGTAGGAGTAGCGGTGGCACTCGCCGCTGCACTTACGGCAGTAGCTCCACTAGAAGCCATATCATTGCCGCCACCACAAGATACAAGACCAAAGATTACCGCAAAGGCCAAACTAGTTAAATAAGTGCGCATGAGAAGGCCCCTTGTTGTCCGGAGGTTTTGCTGTAACTATTAATAGAGATTATTCTACCCATAATAATTCAGGTCAGCGCTAAGGTAGTTTATTTTTCATTAAAATCCGCTCCGTATTATGATTTTGGAATGTGCACCAACTTCACCCCGACCCAAAATAGTGTTTGGGCTAAAGAACACTTTGATGTGGATTTGCCATCACACTATCCGATTGAAACTTACCCTACCTACCCTGCCCCAATCGTATTGCGTAATGACAAGACGCAAATCGCCTGCGGATTAGCGCGCTTTGGGCTTATTCCACATTGGGCTAAAGACGAGACTTTTGGTCGACATACCTATAACGCTCGAGCCGAGACCGTAGCCGAGAAACCTAGTTACCGCACGCCTTGGAGAAAACGACAATACTGCTTAGTTCTAGTAGATAACTTCTTTGAGCCTTCTTATGTCAGCGGCAAGGCTGTACGCTGGGAAATAAAGGCGGCTAATACTGAGCCAATGGGTATTGCCTCAATTTGGGATACCTGGACTGATAAGGAGTCGGGTGAACTCGTAGTCTCATTTAGCATGCTCACCATCAATGCAGATCGGCACCCTGTAATGCAGCAATTCCATAAGGCTGGGGAGGAAAAAAGATCGCCTGTGGTGCTACGCCCTGAATTCTTTCAAGAATGGCTTAATGCCACGGTTGAGACTGCCAATAGTCTGATGACTATAGATGTCATGCCAGAACTAGTTGCGGTAGAACATCCGAAGGGATTGTCAAAAACGGACTAATAATAACCGTGGAGAGATTTGCCCCGGCAGACTCAGAAGAATCTGGTGGATGCTAAGGTAACCCCCTGGGCAAAAGACTATGACGCTTTTTTAAGCAAAAAGCAGTACCCATCGATATCAACATGATTTTCTTGTCTTATAGGTCTCTCTAAAATACGTTGGATTATGAAGTTGTGCGCAGATGCTAATTCACCAATATATTCCTTTGAATGACTAAATCTCAGCGTTTTTGGTGATAAAGTAACTGAACTAGATTCATTCTTTTCTACACTAAAACAAAAAAGCCCGCCAGCTCTTGTAACCCTAGCTAAGTCCATGAAAATATTACTTAATTCTCCAATATAAATAAAGACATCCGCAGAAACAACCAAGTCAAATTTATCATTACATTGCTTCAGAAATTCTAAAATATCATCTGCTATCAACTTATCATAAGTGCGTGTTAATTCAGCCCTTGCAAGCATTTTTTTTGATAAATCTACTCCCACAATTGTTGAAGCATAGGGTTTAAGCATTCTTCCCATTAATCCAGTGCCACAACCTAGATCCAAAATTTCAAATTTTTCATGTGTGCTGAGATTTAATAATCCAAGTAGGTTTTTAGGAGTCTCATATTTAAGGGTATCGATAAGATGTTGATCAAAGGATTCTGCATAACCATCAAATAAATCTGCCACAAAATTGATGGGCATCTGTTTTAAACCATTTTCAGGCTTTAATGCTGAAAGAACATATTCAGCATGTCCTTCAAGGCTAAATTTATATTTAATTGCATCTTCTAAATTCACTACAGCAATAGCGTATTGATCAAGCGCAATATTAGTAAGACTTTTTTGATAATAATAACTTGCCTCATGCGGTTGCAAGCTAAGCGCTTTATCGTAATGAGCAATAGCCTCGTCATAGCGCTTAAGCGCATGCAGGGCCTTCCCTTTATTAGACCAACCCTCGGCATAATCAGGCTTCAGACTAAGCGCCTGATCGAAGTGAATTAATGCCTCGTCATAGCGCTTAAGTTCCTTTAATAGATTACCTTTATTAGACCAACCTTCGGCATAGTCAGGCTTCAGACTAAGCGCCTTATCGTAGCAAGTAATAGCCTCGTCATAGCGCTTAAGCTCAAATAAAGCATTGGCTTTATTGGACCAAACTTCCTCATATTTTGGGTCTATTCTGATTGACTTATCGTAAGCATCAAGGGCATTCTGGTACTCTTTTAACTCAAGAAAAATATTACCGAGATTACTTAAAGCGATTGAATTCTTTGGCAGCGATTTGAGAGAGTTATTGATGTATTTCAGGGCCTCTTGGTACTGCTTGCGCTGTGCATAAATAACGCCAAGGAGCCGAAGCGCATGCGGGTTACTAGCCTGTATCTTGATTGCTTGCTTTAAATATAACTCCGCTGACTCTGAATTTGAGTTTCTAAGAGATTCAAGCGCTTTATCTAGAAAAAAAGCGATTTGTGGATTCATATTCGAATACTACCTTAATAGATATTATCTAAACTTGCTTAATCGAAATGATACTTATCAGTAAAAAATAGTGAGCCTCTATAAGATAAATGGGTTGAATCGCGGTAATTAAAATTACCTGCTTTGTCGATCGGAAAGTTATCAGCTATATATGGCCGCGTATCAAATATTTGCACATGCGTATTTTTTTGAACGGTAGCAAGAATTTTGTCATATTCAGCAAAATCATTCACCATAGATATTTGGCTTAAATTGCATTTTTCTTTATTTGAAAATAATGGCCTCTCAAATCCGCATTCCTTTAGGTCTACTAATAAATCTGGCGTATCGTAAATGATGACGACTTTCTTCCCATTTTTTTCAAGCATCTGAATAGTTCTAGTTAATGCATCTTCTGTAAATTGATAATTATTTTCAATTTTTAGTTGGTTTAATTTATCTTCAAAAAAATAATCATCTTTAAAAGTTAAGTTACGATGAAATGCAATAAATACAGTTTTTATACTTTTGTCATGCAATACGAAATCATATAGGCGCACAGTTCTTTTGTAACAATCTAAATTAACTGCTGGTGGCTTGGCAATTCTTTCAACTGCAAAAAATGGTGGGCAGCCCCCAGAGCCTAAGAGTATCAAATTACCATTCACCCTTTTGAAGTACTCGCTTAAACCTGGGTAAAAATGATTCGCATGTGAATCGCCAATCAAGGCGGCAGTGGGAGGCTTATTGATATCGCCAATCAAGCAATATTGGTCTGCCCCATATTTTTCTCTACATGCTTCGGTGCGGTTATAAGATTCGGGCCACGCTAGTTGGCTACGAAACTTTGCTGAAAGCTGCCCTTGTTGGCCATCATCTATCCGAGCAGGTAGACCGCCAGCTTGGTAAATTGCAAAACCGCTTATACCCACCACTACCATCGCCACCAATAAAGCCAGTGTTTTAGCTGCTTGATACTTGCCATATCGAATTGGCTTTTCAACATACTGGTATGAAAGCCATGCTAATACTATTGAGAGCAGAATCGAGCCAATCATCATGGCCTTTGAATTATCAGTCAAAATTCTTACAAAAGTTAATAAGGGCCAATGCCAAAGATATAAAGGGAAACTAATCAGGCCAAACCAAACTAATACACGATTCGATAAAATATGTTGGCTTACCCAAGATTGCGGTCCCGATACGATGATTAAGGCGGCACCAAGAACAGGTAAGCCAGCCCACCATCCTGGAAATGTAAATTCTTTTGTCAACAGCGAAATACTGGCAATAATGAATAAAAATCCAAGGCCACTTAATAAATTGGCTTTTTCTCTAGCTCGATCTACTAAGGTATTCTGAAATAGCATTACATAGGCCAAGCAAGCCCCAACCATAAGCTCCCAGAAACGAGTTAAGGGAGAATAAAAAGCGGCTACTGTATCAACCCTAACCTGCCAAATATTTAGCCCAAACGAAATGCAAGCTAACACGATGGCGAGCCATAAAAAATGGGTTCGAAATTTCCACAATAGCCATGCAAAGATGGGCCAGAAAATATAAAACTGTTCTTCTATTCCAAGCGACCATAAATGCAATAGCGGTTTTTTTTCAGCGGCTACATCGAAATATCCGCTTTCACTCCAAAGGACTAAATTTGAAATAAAGCCCGTCCCAGCACTTACATGCTTGCCAAGTAGCTCATACTCATCGGCAAAATGTACTGCCCAACCAAAAAAAATGCAGGCAACTAGTACCAGCAATAAAGAAGGAAAAATACGGCGAATACGTCTTTGATAAAACTGATTAAAACTAAAAGAATTATGTTCAAGATTTTCGAAAATGATGGTAGAAATTAAGAATCCTGAGATAACAAAAAATATATCGACACCCGTAAAACCGCCCATGACTCCAAATACATGAAATCCGATCACCGCTAAAACTGCGATTGCCCGCAAGCCATCAATATCGGGACGATATTTTGGGTGGATTAAATTTTTTGGCGCCCCTGTCATAGCGAAATAATACAGGCAGATTTAAGCCATTAACTAGCTAGGCAAAGCCGATTGAATGAGCACGAATCTGCTTCTAGTCACTTGTTTTGGCTACTTCTTGAGTAAGCAATTAAGATAGGGGATATGACTGCCTTTTTCCGCTCCCTATTTTTATGTGTTGTTTTGCTTTTAACTACTGGTTGTGGCAGCTTGCTTGCGCCGTTTTTTCCTGGCTACACAACTACGGACAAAAAAAATACCCAAACACCCTTAAAGCCTTTTACTTTTAGCGATTGGGCCTATTTGGTTGATTCAGCAAGTCTTGAATGGTTTTACGATCCTAGCAGCCTTAAGCAGAATGATGAGGGTGTAATTAGCTTAGAAGTAGTTACCAAAGCTAAGGGTCAGCCTTGGCCAAAAATAGGCATTCCACCAAATGCCAAGTTAGAGGGTCTAGATGTGATCCCAGCAGGCATTTCTCATCCTGCGAACCCACCAGAAATTATTGAAGTAGTTGCAGAACCAAAGTTAGAACCTAAGTTGGGGCCGACGTCAGCTCCTACTGCAGATGCTGGCTTTAGTCCCATAGCAGAAAAGATTGCTGATCCGAAGTTAGATGAGAAGCTTGTCAAAAAAGTGGTGCCTATCATTATTTTGCAGCCTGCTCTCATTGAAATAGACTGTGCTCTGAATATCTTTAAAGCCCAAATTTCTGAAGTTTACGCCCCCTCTATCCCCTTTGTACCTGTAATTCCTGGGGAAAAACCAGCGCCTCCGCCAAAAACTCCTGCCATCTCAAGCTTAAATGATCTTGGCGTCAGCCAAGGAGAATGGAAAGACATTAAAGGTAGTACAGCGATGCATTGGGTTAAGGTTAGGCTGTGTGGCCGCACTATTTTTGGCAACCCTGTGCGCTACTATTTCTTATACCAAGACCCGCCAATAATTAAGCCCCCGTTACCGGAGCTTAAGCTAATTCCTGGAAAAGTTCCTACGCCTATCAAGCCTGAGCCTTTACCACCACCACCCGTGGTATTCGATATCCTCTATAAACAACTTATTATTGATCCAAAAAATGGCAATAAAGAGATGCGCTTAATTTCCTATAAGCTAGATAAATTATTAAGTGATGAAATACTCTGGTCTTATCGTGCCGATTGCCAAAATAAGAAATACCAACTGAATAAGGCGGGTGATAAAGTTAGTGGCGAGTGGCAAAATATTGGTACTCCAATCTCTTTTTCGGGCGTGGCATTTAATCGAGCATGCGGTAATCATGGTGACTATATGAATACCGTAAAGGAGTTTACAAAGTAATTGCTTATTTACTTTGTATTCTCTTTACGGCTTTGAAAGTTATGCTTCTTAAAAGTCTTATTTAGTTGAGCGGCATTCAGCGGGTAATAATTGTTGTGGCAGCGTAGACTCTTTGGATCGACAAGACCAGCCACCAGCCCAATTCATGCCAGTAGGTTTAGATAAATCAACTTCGCTTGGCATCGTAGCATCGGGGTCATTCGTGGGAATTAACACTAACGTATTTTGTCCATCAACGGATACGGATTGCTGAAAATCAATAGCAATAGCGCCGCTTGGCAAAATTTCAATCAACTTAACACTGCGCGTTGGCACAAAAGAGAATGCGCCTTTAGTTGCTTCATCCATAGCAATGGTGCCACGGCTTGCAAAGACTTCGGTAACCGCTAGTTTTGCACTTGAGGATAAATTCATTCCCTCGACGATGCGACTACGAGCAATGTAGTCTTGATATTGAGGTACGGCTACCGCAACCAAGATGCCAATAATGGCCACAACAACCATCACCTCAATTAAGGTAAAACCATTCCGTTTTTGCATGCTGAACAATCCTTTTCGAATGAAAAATATGATGATCTACCTTTACGCTTTAGTTCTCAAGGTGTTTTAACGTAAGAAAAAGCCGACTTATTATGTCGGCTTTTAAGATTAGGTGATCAGAAACTTATTTTTTATGGGCTTTTTTACGTCTATTTTTTCTTTTAAGCCAAGTTCCTAGCAAGACCACAAACACAACCCCGATCATTTCAAAGGTAGTATGCGCATCCTCCATTGCCACTTGAATAGTATCTTTAATGGCAGGATCTTCAACAAACATACCACCTGCCAGTAAACCTAATAAGCCCGCACCTAAAGTAATTACCACTGGGAAACGTTCCATTACCTTTAATAACATGGTGCTACCAAAAATAATTAAGGGAATGGATAAACCTAAACCAATAATGAGTAGCAATAGACGTGTTTCTTCAGGGCCTTTTTGCGCTGCAGCTGCGACTGCAATGACGTTATCTAAACTCATAACTAAGTCGGCGATCAAGATCGTACGAATTGCACCCCAGATATTCGATTCTGCCTTCATCTCAGGGTCTTCATCGCTATCAGCCAGTAATTGCACGCCTATATATAACAATAAAATAGCGCCGACAATTTTTAAGTAAGGCAAGCCCAACAATTGCACTGCAGTAATCGTTAACACAACGCGAAGAATAATTGCGGCAGCACTACCCCAAAAAATGGCAGTTTTTTGTTGTTTTGGTTGCAAATTACGTGAAGCCAAAGCAATCACAACTGCGTTATCGCCTGACAATAAAATATTGGCCACAATAATCGAGCCCAATGCCAACCAAAATGATGCGTCTGAAAATGCTGCCATTAATTCCATAAAATCTCCTCTGTTCCTGTTTTTTTATCGTGTTCTTATATTTTTCTTTACGAAAGTCTGACTACTTTTTTGTTACAACATTGCCTTTAATAAAACCGCCATTTCCGATGGATTACGCGTAACCTTAAAGCCACATTCCTCCATTACGGCTAGTTTGGCGTCTGCTGTATCGGCACCGCCTGAGATCAAAGCCCCGGCGTGACCCATCCGCTTACCTGCAGGAGCAGTAACACCTGCGATAAATCCCACAATAGGCTTTTTCATATTCTTTTGGCACCAACGCGCTGCATCGGCTTCATCGGGACCACCAATTTCGCCAATCATAATGACCGCGTCGGTCTCGGGATCGTCATTAAATAACTTCATGATCTCGATATGTTTTAACCCATTAATAGGGTCACCGCCAATACCCACTGCGGTCGACTGACCTAAGCCAATCGCGGTTAATTGACCGACTGCCTCATAAGTTAAGGTGCCTGAACGGCTAACTACACCAATGCGGCCCTTGCGATGAATATGGCCTGGCATGATGCCAATTTTAATTTCTTCAGGAGTAATGATTCCTGGACAATTTGGCCCTAACAAGAGGGTTTTTTTGCCGCCTTGCGCTTCCTTAGCGCGCATTTTATTGCGCACTTCCAACATGTCGCGCACTGGAATACCTTCAGTAATACAAATGACAAAATCTAAATCAGCCTCGACGGCTTCCCAAATAGCGGCAGCAGCACCTGGTGGCGGTACATAAATCACTGAAACGGTTGCTCCCGTTTGTTGTGCGGCCTCTTTTACCGTGCCAAAAATGGGGATATTAAAAATCGATTCGCCCGCTTTTTTTGGATTGACCCCTGCCACAAAGCAATTTTTACCATTCGCATATTCCTGACATTTTTCAGTATGAAATTGGCCTGTCTTACCTGTAATACCTTGGGTAATCACTTTGGTATTTTTATTGATCAAAATTGACATAATCTAATTCCTAAATATTGGGGTAACTGAATGAGTAGCTTTAACTTGGTATTTTTTGAGCACGCTATAGAACTAGGCAGCCTTTACTGCAGCGACTACTTTAGTAGCTGCTTCGGCCATTGAGTCAGCGCTAATGATGGGTAAGCCTGAATCGGCCAAAATCTTTTTGCCTAAATCTTCATTGGTACCTTTCATGCGCACCACTAGTGGCACTGAAAGGTTAACTGCTTTGCATGCTGTGACAACTCCTTCAGCAATGACATCGCATTTCATAATGCCGCCAAAAATATTAACCAAGATCGCCTTCACACTTTTATTTTTCAGCATGATCTTAAAAGCTTCAGTTACTTTTTCTGCGTTGGCACCACCACCCACATCCAAAAAGTTAGCTGGCTCACCGCCAAATAATTTTATGGTGTCCATAGTTGCCATGGCTAAGCCAGCACCATTGACTAAACAGCCAATATTGCCATCGAGTGAGATATACGCTAAATCAAATTTCGATGCTTCAATTTCTGCGGGATCTTCTTCATCTTCATCGCGATAAGCAACGATCTCGGGATGGCGAAATAAGGCATTAGCATCAAAATCAAACTTTGCATCAAGGGCTTTAATATTCCCATTGCCTTCTAAAATCAGGGGATTTATTTCTACCAATGAGGCATCTGTATCCCAATAGGTTTTATATAAATTTTTAAATACGTCGCGCGCCTGCGTTGATGAACTGGCAGGAATACCAATACCATTAGCAATTTCATCGCATTGTGCATCGGTTAATCCTACCAAAGGATCGACGAAGACTTTAATAATTTTTTCTGGTGTTTTAGCGGCTACTTCTTCAATATCCATCCCACCTTCGCTCGATGCCATGATCACATTTTTTTGCGTGGCTCGATCGGTCAAGATACTAAAGTAATACTCTTTTTTGATATCGGCACCATCTTCAATTAGAAGTCGCCGTACTTTTTGACCACTGGGGCTGGTTTGGTGAGTAATCAGTTGCATGCCTAAAATTTCACTAGCAAAAGTTTTTACTTCTGCCATATTTTTAGCCAACTTCACCCCGCCACCTTTACCTCGTCCACCAGCATGAATTTGTGCTTTTACTACCCAGACTGGCCCGCCTAATTTTTCAGCGGCTTGCAGGGCCTCATCAACACTAAAAACTGGCATCCCATTGGGTACTGGAACATGAAATTGGCGCAAGATTGCTTTGCTTTGGTATTCGTGAATTTTCATAACTACTCCTGAAACGGGATTTGACTAAGCTTAACTGCGTAAGTCTAGCATTTTGCGGTGTCGGGGCTTGGATTTATGCCCAAGGAGCTACTTACTGCTTATTGGGCTTACCGCTGACAATTCTAGCCACCAGATCGGCATTAAAGCCTTTAGAGACTAGAAATCGGTATTGCCGCGCCCTTTCTTTAGGGTCGGTGGCGATGATGTCAAACTTTCTCTCCCACAGGTCTTTAGCGCGGGCAAATTCGCTTAGCTTCAGCTGCTCAAGTAGATCAGCGCTATGCTCGGAACTAACCCCTGCCCTATCTAATTCACCCTGAATTTTTCGCATACCATAGCGCTCGCTACGGCGGCGCACTAAAGCTTCAGCAAAACGGGTATCGGAGAGCCATCCACGCTGCTCAAAATCATCGAGAATGCTTTCGATCGTGAGGGCGTTATTGCCTTCGGCTGCATCTATTTGAGAGGCGTATTCGCTTAATTTACTGCCTAGGTCTTTACGACTGTATTCACGTAAAGATAAAAGGCGCAAAGCCCGAGCTTTGAGACTCGGGCTTTTGAACTTACCGGCTTTTAGAGCATCGCCTGGATCAGGCATCAGCCGACTCTAACTCCTCATCACTCAGCACACTGGCAACCACTTGTGTGCCTGACTTGACGCCTAATTTCTCACGAATTTTGGCTTCAATTTCTTTAGCAATTTCTGGATTTTCTTTTAAGAATTCGCGCGCGTTATCTTTGCCTTGACCAATACGCTCTGTGTTGTAACTATACCAAGAACCTGATTTTTCGACGATATCGGCTTCAACACCCATGTCGATAATTTCTCCTTCACGCGATATGCCCGTACCGTACATGATATCGAAGATCGCCTCACGGAATGGCGGCGACACTTTGTTTTTTACAACCTTCACGCGGGTTTCATTACCAACCACTTCATCACCCTTCTTGATACTACCAATGCGGCGAATATCTAAACGCATAGTGGCATAAAACTTTAAGGCGTTACCGCCTGTAGTCGTTTCTGGTGAGCCAAACATGACACCAATCTTCATCCGAATTTGATTGATGAAAATAACCATTGAGTTAGTGCGCTTGATAGTGCCCGTTAATTTACGTAAGGCTTGGCTCATTAATCGTGCCTGTAGACCAGGCAATGAATCGCCCATATCGCCTTCGATTTCAGCACGAGGTACTAACGCGGCTACGGAGTCGATCACAATTAAATCGATTGAACCTGAGCGCACTAATGCGTCAGCAATTTCAAGTGCTTGCTCACCTGTATCTGGCTGGGATATTAAGAGGTTATTAACATCCACTCCTAAGCGAGTTGCATATTGCACATCTAAGGCATGTTCCGCATCAATGAATGCACACGTGCCACCAATTTTTTGCATCTCGGCAATGGCATGCAGTGTGAGTGTCGTTTTGCCCGATGCTTCAGGACCGTATATCTCGATTACCCGGCCACGCGCTAAACCCCCAACACCTAAAGCAACATCGAGCCCTAAAGAACCGCTTGATACCACTTGTATATCGCGATTAATTTCAGCATCGCCCAATCGCATGATTGAACCTTTGCCGAATTGTTTTTCAATTTGCGCTAAAGCTGCTGATAGCGCCTTTTGTTTGTCTCCGCTCATTCCGTCAAACTCAGATGAGGCTGATTTTTTCTTGTCTTCCATGGCTATCCTTTTCGCTTTTAACTGGGCTTGACCCGTTTCCTGTTTCTTTGTTTCTGACAACTTAGGAGTTACTGTATATAAAAACAGTAGTCTTTGCAAGCACTGAATTTATTTAGGATGATTTTTTTCTGGATAGGAGGTAGTTTTTGACACTTGTCTAGCCCAAAATAGAAAAATAGGCATCCCAATTGCCCAAATAAATCCAATTAAAACAATGGCTTGCGATTTATTACCCCAGCTGGCGGCACCCAATTCAACGCCTGCTATGTAGGAAAGGGGGCCAAAGATAGCCCCTAATAACGCCCCCATGAGTGGTTTACCCAAAAGCCAAGCCATCGACTGATTAAGGGTGCTAGCAAACAAGATCCATAAGGTCCACATCCAAATGGGCGAGAGAAATGCAAAGGGCACAGGAGAATTAAATTGGAGGAATCCTAACTGCAATAGCAGGGTATCGCCCACTAGGCCGTAAAGCCCAATTTTGCCAAATAATGCCAGCGTGTTTTTTTTAAAGGGGGTGTGCCAAACTGAAATCGCCACTAAAACCAAAGAAAATAGTACGCTTGCTAGTACATGACTAGATGCGCCACCGAAAATACAGGCGAACCAGCCCACCTGAAATAAAACAAAATTGACAATTTTTTGTCGCACAGTGAATGATTTGCGCTTAGCGCTTATAAAAAGCGAGCGTGACTTCACCGAGATAAATTCCAAACTTACTCATCTTGGCTTTATTCAACATCACCTTATCGGTCATTAAGTACATCCAGTCTTCAAATTGCACGTTATAAATTGAGCCATCGACGGGTAGTGCCAAAGTGTATTGCCAGTTCAGGGTATTACCTGCAACCTCACCTAGCGCCTCGCCTACAACATCGCTCGCTGTACCTGAAAAGCGCCCTGGAGCAGTTTCTACTAAAGTCCAAATACGTCTTTGTTTAGTGCCATCCGAATAAGTGAAATCTTCATCGAGTGTGCCCACATTTTTGCCATCCTTCATAACCCAATTGGCTTTTATCACGACAGTAAATCGTTTGACTACTGCATCGCTGCGATCAGTGAACAAACCATAAGCATCAAGCGTGCCATTAAAATATTCGGGCAAAACCAGCTTGGGCTGTTGCGCAGCATAGAGTGTCACGGGTGTGCTTGAGCAGCCCACTACCGACACAAGCGCCATAAATAGGAGTGCTATGGCAGAAAATAGGGATGAAGATCTTAATTTGGTGATTTGCATTTCGATAGCATACTGAAAAAAGCACTTACGTGGCTTTTCTGTAACTAGGTGACCTAGTATCGGTAAAACTGAATATGGTGGCGAATCAGGGATTTGAACCCCGGACCTGCGGATTATGATTCCGTCGCTCTAACCAGCTGAGCTAATTCGCCGAACTGGTAATTATAAGGTCAAACAGACTCTCGAGCCAAGAGTATGGCTTAGCTGCAGAAGTGGCCTAGTGAGGGCCTATTTTTCAGGGCTCAGTTAAGTCCGTAGTTAATTTTCGAACCAGGGGCGCCAAAATCAACAAGATTGGAAAAGCCACTGGCCATACTTGAATAAATGCCTTTAGCCAGCGCGTCACATAGTCACCATGCATACCGGTGAGAATAGCCGTTAAAACTCCAGCCATCATTAATCCCATAATGATTGACATCAGTAATGCATAGATGAGATTGAAATATTTCTTTGAAAATTTCATTACTTAAGTTTTAAATGTAAATACTATTGACTATCTAATGATAACTAAATCTATACTCATTTAGTATTACCATCGTCGTTCAAGTAAATTAAATCTAAAAATACGGAGACATCATGCATTCTGCCGTTTTCAGTCGTATTTATCGCCACCTTCTTTTAAGCCTAATTGCGCTTGGGGTTTTGCATGGAGGTATAGCATTAGCCGCCTACCCCGATAGACCTATTAAGTTTGTCATTCCATTTGCGCCCGGCGGAGGGACGGACATGCAAATGCGCATCATTGCACCTAAACTGACTGAATTACTGGGCCAACAAATTATTCTGGAAAATCGCCCTGGCTCGGGAAGCACGATTGGCACTGAAATGGTCGTGCGCAGCCAGCCTGATGGCTACACTTTTGTGGTTGTTGATACGGCCTTTACTTCAAATCCTGCGCTCTTACAAAAAATACCCTATGACAGTGTTAAGGATCTTACGGCCGTCATCTTGCTGACCTCAGGAGCGAGCGCACTCGTCGTCAATCCGGCTGTACCAGCAAAAACAATTGGTGAATTAATTGCGCTAGCAAAAATGAAAAATGGCGCCTTAGCTTATGCTTCTGCTGGTGCGGGCACCTCCTCACATCTCACCGGTGAATTATTTAAGCTTACCGCCGGTATCGATATGATTCATGCTCCTTATAAGGGGGCGGGGCCGGCAGTAACGGATACGGTTGCGGGTCAGGTTGCGGCAACCTTTACTAATATTAGCTCTAGTAAAGCTTTTATTGATAGCGGTCAATTGCGCGCCCTTGCAGTTACTGGCTATACACGTTCACCTGCTTTACCGAATGTACCTACTTTTAGTGAGGTGGGCTTAGCTGCGGTTAGTCAAGCTAGTTCATACTGGGGAGTGCTGGCCCCAGCAGCTACGCCGCGCGACATCATTCTCAAGGTAAATCAGGAGCTGAATAAAGTACTGCAAATGCCTGAGATTCGTACACGCCTGACTGAGCTTGGTTTTAATGTGGTTGGCGGCACGCCTGAGGAATATAGTAAGTATATTCGAGACAGTATTGTCAATTGGCGACGCGTAGTAAAAGATGCGGGTATTAAAATCGATTAATGAGCACTGTATTGAGTTGTAATTTATAGGGGTCTGTACATGATTGAAATGTCTGAAAAGCGGCTCATTGGGCCCATTATTCGTCTACACCCAAACGATAACGTCGTCGTTGCACGAGTTGATATTGGCATTGGCACTGCTGTACCAAGCGAAAACTTTACTAGTCGTAGTCAAGTTCCTGCTGGTTACAAAATTGCTGCCAAAAAAATTCTCCAGGGTGAACCCATCCTCAAATATAACGTTACCGTAGGATTTGCCAATACCGATATTGAAGCAGGCACGATGGTGCATAGTCACAACACCGATTTTAAGGAATTTGATCGTGACTATGCCTACGCGAGTGAATATCAACCGATTGTTATGCTGCCTGAAACAGAGCGCGCTACTTTCCAAGGGTATGTACGCGCCAATGGCAAAGTGGGCACGCGCAATTACATTGGTATTTTGGCAACGGTTAATTGCTCAGCAACGGTAGTCAATAAAATTGCTGAATGGTTTACTCCCGAACGTCTGGCGGAGTTTCCTAATGTTGATGGCGTGGCTGCTTTTAGTCATTCGATTGGCTGTGGCATGGAAATGTCTGGTGAGCCTATGCAGCTATTACGTCGCACGATGGCGGGTTATGCGCGTCATCCAAACTTAGCTGCAGCCTTGGTTATTGGCCTTGGGTGTGAGCGCAATCAACTAAAAGGGTTAATGGAGCAAGAAGATTTACATGAGGGCTCTACCCTACATACTTTCATCATGCAAGAAAGTGGTGGCACAAGAAAAACGATTGAAGCAGGTATTGAAGCCGTCAAAGCCTTACTACCGGCGGCAAATCAATTTAAGCGGCAAACAGTTTCGGCAAGTCATTTATGCGTTGGCTTACAGTGTGGTGGGTCTGATGGCTTTTCTTCAATTACGGCTAACCCCGCTTTAGGAGCCGCAGTCGACATCTTGGCGCGTCATGGTGGCACTGGCATTCTTTCAGAAACTCCAGAAATTTATGGGGTTGAACATACCTTAACGCGACGTGCTGTTAGCCAAGCAGTTGGCGAAAAACTCATTGAACGGATTCGCTGGTGGAAAGATGAATACTCACCTGGTCGTGATGTCCAAATTAACGGCAAAGTAAGCCCAGGTAATCAAATTGGTGGACTTGCCAATATCTTTGAAAAATCACTTGGCTCGTCGATGAAAGGGGGCACCGGACCTTTAATGGAAGTGTATAAATATGCCGAACCGGTAACCACCAAAGGCTTTGTTTTTATGGATACTCCCGGTTTTGATCCCGTCTCGGCGACAGGCCAAATTGCCGGTGGGGCTAACCTGATTGCTTTTACAACAGGCCGTGGCTCGATGTTTGGCTCAAGACCTGCGCCCTGTTTGAAATTAGCAACCAATACGCCGATGTATACCAAACTAACGGAAGACATGGATATTAATTGCGGTGAAATTTTAGATGGTACCGTCTCAGTTCAAGAAATGGGTCAACGTATCTTTGAACTTTTTTTACGTACTGCATCAGGTGAGGAATCTAAGAGCGAATTACTTGACCTAGGTAAGTATGAATTTGTGCCATGGCAAATTGGCATCATGAGTTAAGACTCGCTTGATGACGCAAGCAAGTATTCCCTGGCACCAACTACTGACCGAAATTCAAGTGGTTTTAATTGAAGATTCTCAAGGATTAATTCAGAAACCACCCCGCCATGCTTTGCCCCTAAAAGATGATGGCATTCTATTGGTGATGCCGATTGCTGGACCCGATATAGCC
>Ga0209085_1001261_pt1 | contig 16029 bp, 32 predicted proteins | sample C_131016_EF_Meta_FD_187310 | JGI IMG/M metagenome (GOLD analysis project Ga0209085, IMG submission 187310) | Freshwater microbial communities from Lake Croche, Canada to study carbon cycling - C_131016_EF_MetaG (SPAdes) (version 2) | ecosystem: Environmental > Aquatic > Freshwater > Lake...
CATAGAATATGTTGTATGTGAAAATACCAATAAAAGAATGAATATTTCGGGAAAGGGAAAAGAGGGAAACACATTTGTATTCAGTACAATATGGGATAAAACATTAAACTAAATAACATGACACAGAAAACAAAAGATACCTTATTTGAAATAGGTATAATAGTATTAAGTAGTGTACTAGGTTTACTATTTGCACATATAATTTTTAATTTAGGATAAAAATATGGCACAAACAAATAAAGTAGAAGCAAACATTATAAATTGCCAATGGTGCGACTGGCAGTTGGATTTGGACCAAACTGATTGGTGCAACAATTGCGACACATCTATTTTTGACGATAAGATGAATAATACATCATCTAAATTAGTAATTAAAAATATAAACAATGCAAACGGACTCAATATAGAGGGCATCAGTACCGATGATTGGATAGCTGAATATGATACTTATCAATTCCTTGTTTATGCAGACGGACACAAGTGGATGTACAAACTATGGCGACATCGTATTAAAGTTGAAGGCGAGGAACGATACCGATTGGAATTACATGCAACCGTTGGCAGATGTTATACAAAGTATTTAGGGATTAACGAAATAAAAACTAAAAGATTATTTTATAAGTTAATAAAGGAATTGTTGGATGAACATATTGATTGGGTAACTAATTATTTAGTGCGGCAAGCATCGGCATCATTATCACAAAGTTTAAGCATAAAATAAAATGGCAACACTAGAGACTCAATATAAAATATTTTTACATAAAAACCCAGATAGTAAGTTTACTTATTTGGAATGGCTTGAATGGTTTAGTAATTCAATAGCAAACAATTTAAAAGATAAATTAAAACAAGAAACAAATGATAGTAGCAACAATCTTATTAGTGCTAGTTATAGCACTAATAACAAAAATGGTAATTGATGTACAAAAATTTAAGAAAAAAGTTAGTCATAGTGAATTGCCATACAAATTAGAATATTGTATTACCTTATTATCAAGGCAATTATACGAAGCCAATATTAATTATGAAGGCGATATGTCCGATTTAGGAAACGAATTTGGATGTGCTTTAGGCAATGTAATTTATGATATGGGTGAGCAGAAAATAAATGACTTTATTTACGGGTTTAGGCAAGGCATATACACAGCAAAAGCAATTAATAAAATAAAATAAAAAACAAAAACAAAAACAAAATGACACTAAGCAAAACTTACAATTCAAACATCGCAGCAAGATTTGCCATTCTATTAAGTAGAATTAAAAACAAATTCAATGGTAGTAAATTAGTAACAGAAAGTTACAAATTAAAGTATAACACAATAACGCGTGAATATACAGTTGATATGAATTTTATGACACAATCTGAATCGACTGACCTATTACATATTATAGATACACATAAAACGATTATAAATAATATGCAACCTACACCAGCAATAGAAGATGTGGATATTATACCAACAATACAAAAGGAAGATATTAAGCCGGCAATAGAAGATGTGGATAGCGAATTAGAATATATAGCAAAGGCTCAAAAATGGGCAGCAGACGTTGAAAAGAATAGACAGAAGCAATTAGCAGAAAAGAAAGTTAAAGCAGCTAAGACACCTGTTGCTGTTGAGACTAAGAAGGCAAAGAAAACTACTAAAGATGATTCAGTACCAGCAATCAAAGCAAAGGCATCTAAAAAGAAATCTTTATAGTAATTTCTTAAATTAATATTTATGTGTAAAGGTTATTGATACTATCGTTAAAATTTTAAAATAAACCTAAAACTATAATGTTATTAAAGCAACTACTAAATGAATTAAAAGTTAAAGATTTCTTTAAAGACCCAATGGATGCAGCTGATGCTAGAGGGTGGATAAAAAATCCAAAACTATCTGATAATCAAATTAAAGATAAGATTAAAGCAGTAATGAAGGATCCATCTAAGTTTAATAAACTAATGGATGCTTTTATTGATGAATTGGAATCGTTAAAAGTAATGAATGAAGCAGCAATGAAGCCAATTGATGTTACTAAATTAAAACGTGGTGACAAAATTAAAATAAACCTAAAACTTGGAAGAGGGACAGAGACTGTAGAAGTCGCATCAAAAATGAAAGCAGGAATAAGCAAATTCGACTTCATTACATTAAAAAGAAAAGTTGGAGCACCATATACGATAACACTAAGTAGACTAGCGAAAGCACTAGTACAATAAAAACTATTACCTATAAAACAAATTGGCAACAATAAACAAAACGAAAATGAAAAAACTAATAACACTAATAGCAATAGCACTAATAAGTAACGCATCATTTGCGCAAACTCAAATCTTTACAATTACTTTTATTAACCCACTAACCGCAGAGCAGAAAACTGTATTGGGTAATAGAATGATTAATAACTTTTATCCAAATTGTAGGCCGCAATCAATAAGTGTGGGCGCAACCTGTAATGTAACATTCCCGCAGCCGTGTATGAATGATAATACATTAAAGGGAATAGTAGAAAAAACGCTTAACGATGCGCATTGTCCAAACAAAGTAGTATTAATTACTGATAATACAATTTCGGTATCAAAGCGTGGCAAAGTAACGAACAAAGTCCGTAAGCATAAATTGCACTAAAAATAGTAAATAAGATAAAAAACCGGTAACAAATTAATGCTACCGGTTTTTTATTTTAGAAAAAATATATTTATACATACAAAACAAATAAAAATGATACGATTAAAAGACCTATTGAATGAAGGTGAAATAAAAATGATTGGCGATGACAAAGATGAATTATTAGATGCGATTAAATTCGTAAACAAAGGAATCGGCAAAGGAAGTCAAACTGTAAAACTACCTTTTGGCAACGATACCTTAAAAGCATTGGATGCCGATGCAAAACGTGATTTAGCGCCAACCTATGAAATTAAAGTAAAACCAACAAAGAGCGGAGCAGGATATATTAAAGGTGTAAACGAATTTTTAGATGCACACGGATTTGATTGCCGATTAGTTGACACTGATGACTACAAAAAAGCAGCATTGGAGATAGTTGCATTGGCAAAGGACTTAATGAAAAAATCAGGAGAGCAATTTTCAATGGCCAAAGAAGTAAGAGAGGCATCAAAGGTAACAAATGAAGATGGGCTGACAAGACTATATTACTTTATTATGGAGCAGATATTAGGCCAGTTATATACACAAGGAATGAAACCCTTTAAGCAAGGAGCAATGAAAATAATGTTGGATAAGTATGACCTGTTCGTGACTGACGAGTATGGATATAATTTAAGAAAGAAACCGAGATAAGTAATGATACGACTAACCGACATACTTAAAGAAGCAAAGGCAAAGCCCTTCGACTTTCCTACATTTTTAAAGTGGACACAAGTTACTATGGGATCAAATTATACCTATGACAAAAATGGAGATGTAATAATTGATATATCGTTGCGTACAAGACCTGGTGCACCATTTGAATATAAGTACACACAAAAGAAAGCCAGACTCATTGATTATGTAAAAGATGACAAATTAAGAAAGCCCATACAAATTGCACAAACAATATACGACAAGTATTACAAATAATTATAAAGAAGCAAAACCACAATAACTAACCGGTAGCATTAATTTGTTATCGGTTTTTTATTGAACTGGTTTTTCAAATTCATTTCACATTCGACAACCTTAGTAAAAATAAATAGATTTCAAAATGGACACTAATAATAATTCAGCAAGGACTACCAGTAATAAGGAATAAGCAATACAATAAGATACCAAACCCAGTAAAGCAAATAAACAATAAGAATAAGTAAGTAGTCAATAAGGTAATACATCAGTAAGTCATAATAAAACCCTAATAAGTAAGCCCATCCTCTCAACACTTTCGATGCTCTCAACACACTCACCCCTCTCAATACTAACCGGACTAAATACACCCAGTTAGTTATTATACCATATCAATACAAACTACCCGTGTCAATATACAGGAATCGGTGTCCAAAAGTGGTGAAATGTGTCCAAAAGTGTAAATACCGAATAATACCATGTCAATAATGGTGTGAATGTCAAAATTATTATGACATAAACCTACCGAATAATAAAGCAAAGGCACGATAATAGAATGTCATATTGATTAGATAGACCCCACCCAAGTATGTATCGCTCCGGTCTTTACCCTCGCGAACCCCTATTCCCGTTGATTTCCAGAGTGGCGCTGAGTGTATATAATGGAATTAATTTTATTTTAGCTAAGGATGCGATTGCTCCGAAACGTAATGCCAGCAAGGGTTTCATTCAATAAAAGCAGTATACTATTAGATATTTTCTAATGAAGTGCCGCCTTAAGATAAAAAATATTTAATAAAGTGCCGCCGGACGTTAGAAATTATCTAATAAGGTCCTTTTCACTTCGATGCAATCCTTGCTGGTAAAGGGTTTCGGAGGGCTAGATATTATATTATAATCGCTGAAACCTATACTGGCAAAGGGTTTCATTAGATAATTTTTAATAAAGTGTCGCTTGTAGTTAGAAATTATTTAATGAATTGCCGGCGGACGTTAGAAAATATCTAATACAACTGGTTATAAATCAATGAGTTACGGTAGTGGGCAGTATATAATAAACATTATGTTAAGTCGGATGCCTAACGTATTAATCATCAGTAAGTTATAAAATCCTATAATAAATATTATGTTAACCAGGGAAGTTCGCGCCGGCCCTGGCTAACCGGTTGTATTACAATTAGTTAGCTCATACCAGTCTGCGCCCTAGTATAACCCGTTGATAATCAATACAAAAAATGTTTATTGAGAATCAATCTATTACGGTGTGCCTTATTACCGGTCTGCTAACCCGTTGATTCTCAATTGGAATACTTACCAAAATATTAGGCCATGTCCAAGATAAGTTGTATCTTTACATAGTAAAGGTAATCAAATAGGTTACCAGTTGATAAAACGCTAAAAATATTATATATGAATACGAAAATGACTAAAGAGTTTAATGGTAACTACAAAAACCATAACAATAACGAAAGACCTATCTATTTGACTTTCGCCGCTTCTAAATTGAGTAACGCTGTAAAGCCAAACACTATCGTAGAATTTACGGACTTTATGGGACGTAAACATAAAGTAGCTTGTAGACATAATGGTGATATGAAAAAAGCTATGGCTTTCTTCGCTGTGTTGAAACGTGAATCTACTACTATTAAGCAGATTATCGCATCGTTTCCAATGAGTTACGGACGTATCCCTAAAAAGTTTTTAAGTGAAGTTAAAAGTGACTTAAAGGCAATCGGGTTATCAGATAAGGCTATTGAGGTTGTATTATCTTAATAGCTACGGGTTTGAATTAATCAATTTAACAACTAATAAAATAATCAATATGAATAAGAGTACAAAATCAGGGTTTAAGATAACAAAGGTAACTAGAGTTTTAAGATTAAAGGATGTACATAGTTATAACGCCATACTGTATAAAGTAACAGGTCCTAATGGCTTAGTAAAGTTTTTCAACTTTAAAAAGAACGCTACTGACTGGGTTACTAATTACACTACTAGGCATCCACTAACTTTAAATCAAAAATTAATGATACTGGCCGGTAAGTAATAAGGTGGTCTAATTTAATAACAATACAAACACACTACAATGAGTACAACAACAAATAGAAAAAAGAGAACCGATAGAAACCACGTGATATACGAATTAGTTAATACTATTACAGGTGCTAGTTACTTAGGTATTACGGCGGCAATTGGTAGACGTTACAACTATTCGGCTGTATTACGTTTTCAAAAGCATTGTAGTAGAGCCCGTCGTGAAAACAAAGGTTGGAAACTATATACCGATATGCGTGAGTATGGCACCGATGTTTATGATGTGTTTGTATTGGATATTGTACGTGGCAAGGCCGCCGCTCACAAATTAGAAGTGAAACTATTAAAAGAATTTCAATACGAATTAAACTCAACTCATTAAAACCATACTATGTTAGACTTCAAAAAAAGCAAGACGTTCGCTATCATTATAGAACGCTGGACCGGTAAAGATATGGAGCAATACTTTAAAGATAGAAATAAGGAGTTTATTGCCCGATTAAAAAAAGAAACTAAAAAATAATCGTTATGACTAGAAAGGATAAAATTACTACATTGGCAGCTATGGCCATTATATCGGCTATCGTTATCGCCTTCGTTTGGGCTATAACTTGGATTACATACATCATTTTTCATTCTTAAACAAAACTTATACAATATGGAATTTTCATTATTAGAATTGAACGAATTAATCTACTGTGTTGGTACTGCTACAAAGACCGGCGAGTTAGTAAATAGAAAAGTAGCTAACGAACTATGGGCTAAACTAAGTGACGAGCTTGAACGTAAGGCTAAGTTATATGATTTGGCTGAGAATGGTCCGGATATGGACTAACAATAAATACATAGTCGGATGGGTATAATGAGGGACGGTGCCCGAATCCATTTATGGTTACTTATCCGGTTCGAGTCCGGCTCCGACTACGCAAAAAACATTGGACTAAGTTTCCTTACCTCGTTAAGAGATGGGTTTTATAGGTTCAGAATTCCTTTTGCATATTCTTATTGATTAAAGGAATCTACATCTGCTTTATAGCGTGAAAGTATTAATCAGAAGAAGACAGTTGTAATGTGTCTAGAAATAGTGGCTGGGTACTAATGGTTAAAAGCCTGTATCAATACGCAATATATTACAACTGTTATTTGCAAAGGGTAAAGTCAGGTGGCGAAAATGGTAGACGCAATTAGCTGAGTGATGTAATAAATAAGTACCCCTAATTAAAAGCCTAACGGATTTTACCCACTAGAACAATAAAAATCCTCAGAATGGGTTTAGGGTCTTACCAAACTCTCCGAAATTAGAGTAGGAGCTGTTAATATCCAAGATGGTAAGTGTTTATTTACAGGTTCGAATCCTGTCCTGACTACTAAAGTAAAATAAACGTTATGAATAAGAAATTTAAAGTAGGTGATGAAGTAATGATTAGTGAATCATCAATTTATTATGGTCGTAGTAAGTGTAATCCAAAAGATGTTGAAGGTGTGATAATTAGTATTCTAGGAGAGGGTAGTCATTGGGTTCAATGGAGTAATGGAGGTTATAATAAATATAAAGCATCAGATCTAATCATGGTAGAAGAGGTAAAGAAGAAAGAGAAGAAGAGTATCCATGGCATCTTAGTAGAAAGAAGTACACTGGAAGTAGGTGACATAGTAAAGGTTACTCATAGAGTACCCAGTTATGACTTAGGTTGGGAGAATAGCTGGTGTGATGATATGCTATATGCTATAGGTGAGGAGTGTTCTGTTATAGATGGACCGGACGGTAAAGGTGTTCAGTTGAATGATGGAGGTGCAAACTATAGATACCCACTACAATCAGTACAGTTTGTACGCAAGGCACCTAAAACAGAGAAGGTAATACTAACTAAAGACTATGATGCAGTAGTAAGTAAAGAAGGTATCAAGGTAGGATGTCAAACAATTACATTCAAAGCATTCGATGAACTAGCAGAAGCTGTAGCTAAGATGCGTAAGTAATCAATCCAGAATAAACAAATAAAAAAGTAAAAATGAATATTATGAGTACAAATGTAAATGTGGCTACAAACGCAACCGATGGCCAATTATCAGTATTAAATGAATTAATCGATGAATTGACGAGTGAAATGTGGTATAACATTCATAGTGATGCCCCACATCAAGCACATAAAGTAAAGGGCTGGATTGACCAGCTGAAAACGCAAGCAACCCAATTAAATAACCAATTAACAAACAATTCAAACAATAGTATGACTAAGCAATTCAAAATCGGAGAAAGATGTATAGGTGGTATCATTAGAGTAGATATAACAAAGGAAGAGCCTGACCGCTCTTTAATTGAAGTGAAAGCATTGGACTGGAATACAAAAAAAGTAGTTAAAGCTGACTGGGCTGAGACTGATAACAGCCAATGGCATCGCAATATAGATAATACACTAAATGAAATGACTACCTCCTACTATTCAGACAAGGTAATGAAGTGGATAGATGAAAAAATTAATCAATTAGAAAATAAATTATAAAGTATATGACTAAGAAATCAATTAAAGAAGTGGAGTTTAAGTTTTCGCCAACATTCGACAAGGTAATCAATGGCGAAGTGAAAATTAAAACAATAAAGCCCGTTGGGGCTAAAAAGGCTACTAAGAAGGCTAAAGCAAAGACTACTACAATAACGAAAGTAAAAGCCAAACAAATAGTTAAGGCCGCTGCCAAGCCGGCAAAACCGAAGACTAAATCTAAATATCCGCGTGGTTATACCGTTGCCAAAACTGAAAGGGAGCTAACAATAGACGGAGTGAAGTCTACCCGTACACTATATGAGCTATCCGGTAACAAACTCGACCGCACTCGTTACTTTGTTGATGAGGCCAGCGTACACACTTATATAGGTAAGCTTGAGAGTGGCACCGCTATGAATAAGGCACTATCCGTATCTGGCTTCGCTTATGTAAAGGGCGTGGCAGCCGCACATAAGGATTTGATGGATGCGGCTGATATACCGGAACTGACAACCGATGGACCAGATAAATGCGATAAGACTTCAATTGAGGACACCGATGCATAGTAACTAACAATATAAACAATTAAAACAAATATAAAATGAGTAAAATTAAAGAAGCAATTAAGGAAGTACAAAAAAAAGTAAGTAGTGCAGCAATCAGTACATACGGAGCCCATATCTACGACTTTGAACAAGTATGCGAGATACTAGAGGGACTGTATGATGTAGTATGTGAAGAAGAGGGTGGCGATGATGATACCACAACTGCTACCATAACTCGAGTCGATATAGCCGAACTAATCGGCGCTATTGAAGAACATATTGCATATAACGTTATGGCAATGAATGGTACTGATATATTGGATGAAGACTCACTTGAAATATCTTTGAGTGGCGGCAGTTATACTATGAATCCGCTGACAGTGGATAGGGACTACATTTCTAGTGCGGCTCAAGATGGTATTGACGTCATAGTGAATGAATGGTGCTATGAGAATAAAATAATATTAGATGGTCCAGCAATTTGGTAATATCAGGAATTTTTAGTATATTAGTATAAATAAAAACAAAGTAAATATGAAAGTGAATAACATTATACATACGCTAGCAGCAATATCCGCAATTGCCGGTATCCTTACCGGACTGGATACGGTTATGTGCTTATGGCCGGCAATAGCACTAATCTGGATAGCAACAAATTACATCACCACAGCATCGGCCTATAAGCTTGAAAAGCAAATAGAGAAGCTGAATGAGGAAAATGGCGAACTATCACATAGTAATATAAAGCTACACGCTAAGCTATGGGAAGCTGACATGTGGTTGGCTAAGGCCAATGACCAGTTACAAGCTAAGGAATATGCCACAACAAAATAAATTTGGCAAATCCAATTATTTTTCGTATATTGTATATAGAATACAAAACCACATATAAATCTAAATTTTAAAACAAAACACAAAGCAATTATGGCTAAGCAAATCAAAACAAGAGTAGACTATCAGATGACTGAATTAGTAAGCAATCTGCAACAAGCAGCAACAACACAAAGTGAACAAAAGCGTGACTTTTATACGACTCGTGCGTTATACAATGCAAAACGTCTTGAATCATTAGTAAGTAGAGCTAAGATTGGCGCAATGGCACTAATCGTAGCTTGTAGTATGGTAGCCTGCACGGGCGGTAGCAGTACATCTGGTACAAATGATTCGGCAGCAGTACATACCGATAGCACGGCAGTGCATACTGATAGTACACATACTGATACCGGTAAATCGGTTAAGTAGTGAACTCGCCGGTCCTATGATGGCCGGCAACAACATAAGCTTTTCTTCTACAAGGGTTGGTGTATTCCAGCCGAGTTTTTAGTTTTACACTAAAGGCTTTTGAGTAGAAGAGAAGTTTTATTAAGCGGAGCAAGTGAAACGGCTTGCACGGCGGCCATCCAGGCTGCAGGACGTGGTTCGACTCCACGGCTCCGCTCTATATCATAGGGCATTCCATTACTCAATAGTTATTCTGGTTTACTTTACTCAATATAAAGCCATATGATTCTCATGGGCGGTGCTATGGAAGCGCCACCCGTTTTTTGTGCACCTTACTAAATGATAATCAAAAATGATATATCTTAATACAAAACTGTCCGCTTTGGATAACCGTGATGCAAGCCGTATAGCTCGCATGACATTGAAGTGGTGCGCACGTACGTTAGGAGTGAATAGACGTAAGAAATTTGAAGTGAAATGTTATGTAAGCAAAGGCAATGCGGATGACGGCATATGCGGCGAGTATGACTGTTATGATAATGAAATATACATCTATTATGGCCTATGCGAAGACGTGCGAGACGTTGTAGCAACGTGTATACACGAATGGACACATTCTCTGCAACCCATACGAAGTAAATACTATAAGTACCCAGGCACATACAGTCGCAACCCGTATGAAAGGCAAGCACGATATAACGAGATGAAGTGGACACCAATAGCATGGCGCGAGTTAAAAAACAAAATCAATAAACAAACTAAAATAAAGTAATATGGAGTATGTATTAGACATCCTGAGACATTCAGAAGCAGTATTGGCCAAGAAGATACGAGGATTGAAAGATGGTAAGCCAAAGTGGGCCGCAGCAGAACAAATGGCAGAGTTGAGAAGTGCAATAAAGTTAGTAGAGGCGCATAGTACATATGTACCCGAATAGTGCGGACAATAGCAAAAATAAACCCAGCAAGATATGCAAGATATTACAATAGAACGCTTAGAACAAATAGAAGCAGAACGCAAGCAAACATACGCAGATGGCTTATTCCAATCCTGGATGAAGGAGTTACATGTATCCAGATTATATGAAGACCATAGTAGTAGACACAACGCCCGCAGTGTAATGGAACAATGGCCGGCAGATGGATTCGTACAACGCAAAGGCATACGTTGGCGGATCCGATAGTAGTAGTATGAAGTAGTAGCTCTCATTATGAGATGAACCCCAGCCGGATTCGGTTGGGGATTTCTTATGCCCCAAAGCACCATGCCCATTGAACCCTGTAGCGCCCTCTGGAAGCGTGATGGCCAAAGGGTTACATGAGTATACTCTGGAAGCGTGATGTCCATTAGGTTATAGGGGACTGAATTTCATGTAAACCGTAAAACATGCGTGCTTGAAAAACCCGACCGGGCCCGTTTAAATACCGAGCCCGGTTTTTTCGCTATAGAAACCTTTTTTGATATGAGTGTTGACACACTACAAATTGAAGCAACTGAATATAAAAGAGCTAGATATTTATAAGTGTACTAAAATGTAATACATATGTTAAAGCAAGAAGTATACCAAAAAGCAGCAACCTTATTTGGTGTTTCGGTAGGGTTCGCAAACTTAATCAGAGTGCCTAATACCGATAGTGTCCCAAGTACTGATAGTGTCCCAAGCGCCTCTAATGTCCCAAGTACCCCTAATACTGGCAGTGCTAATACCGATAGTGAGGTTGGAATTATTAAACCGAAAGAACTTCGTATTCATTTTGAGCAATTAGGAATAAATGATATAATATGTAAGGCAATAGCAGAGGATAGGTATACCGAATTACAAAAAAATCTATATATACATAGTAGTAGAGTGAGCAGAGGTACACGAGAATTAACAATTTATAAACGAGCTTGGAAAGATACAAAATAAAAAAATGCCATTACCAATTTTCCCAGGACTTGATGGTTTGTTTAGTACGACTACAACAACTACATTAAGACCAACGACAACAACCACAACAACGACATTAGCTCCGGTAGTACCTACGACTACTTCAACAACCACAACGACTACTACATTATTGAGTGCGTATGCCGTTTCACAATCAGCATTAATTGATTATTTGGCAGTACCACATCCAAATACAAACGCCTTACCAAAAGGGCTTAGCGAACATCCGGAGTGGTATACCCCAACCCCTACAGGATGGAATATATCAGCGGCGGGTAGTATACCACCACTAACTCTTAAAAGAGGAGAACGCCCACCACTACTTCCGGTACTTGAAGCAGATGGTGTGATTATACGAATTGATGGTCGTTATCTGGTATCGCCTAAAACAAAAGTTGAGATAGAAGATGATAACAACCCACACTATGATATTATAGAAAATGGTATGGTATTGGGTACTTCTATAGGGCGTACTATTCCGATACTTGATATTGATATAGTAGGGCTTAAGGCATTAGGAGATGCTAGAGATGTGGTAAACCAATACGCTGCGATAAAAGGGGTTGATTACATATATGAAACTGAATTAATAGCTGGGTTTCCTCGTGGACTGATAGAGCAAATAAACTATACACTAAATCCAAACCGCATCCGACCTAGCGACACTTTCTATATGTGGGATTTACAACCTACAGGGGATTACTCCGTAGCAAAACTTACGATAGAGACAAATCAGAAAGAAGGTAGACTGGATATTGCTAAGCTAAATGGATTTCTGCTAGGTATTAAATCAAGACTGCAGGCACTAAGAAGTGATTTTAATGCTATAAAGGATATTTACTATGGAGGGCGTTTACCCGAAGGTGTACGGAATACTATTAAGATAACACGTCGTGCACAAACAAACGACCCGGATCAGGATGCCAAACTACCTTACACAACGGTTACATCGGGGTTAGTCGGTGTAGTGCCAACTGGCCTAACGGCAACTACTACGACTACTACAACCGTACCACCACCATCGCCATTGGTTACAACCACTACAACTCGTAGGCCTACTGGTAATACCAATACCAATACTACGGCCGGTGGTTCTAATAGGATTCGGGCTAAATGGCGGGCATACGGGTTCAATGCCGTTGAGGCTGCATCCCTTACGGACGTGGCTCGCCCTGCGCCGGATAATACCCCTAATACCGTATTGGTTGATGGTGTAGCGATAAATACGGATATAGTATGGAATCCTACCGTGTGTACGAAAGCACGTGTAGTGGGTGTTATTACCACGGATTTGAACCTATTTGGAAGTACCACCACACATACGCCGGAAGAGCAGACACTAATAGACTACTTTGGTATCATAGGAAACCCTACCGATTATGCGAGGCTTAACCGTGAAAGGAAGGCCGACCTACTTTTACTTGCCGACCGAATAAATGATATATCAAATACTCCGTAGGCGGGGCTAGTCCACATGCTCATCAGGCTTGAAAAACCCTGTTTACGACTTTTCAAGAAATTTTTAAAATAAGAGGGCCCCTACCCCCCGCCCCTTTTTTTGTAAGGATTGTATATTTATATGGGTATGAATTATATTGCTGTAAGTAAAGGAAGTGGTAAGAAAGTTCCATTCAAGACGAAGGCGGCTATGGATGCTGCACTGAAGAAGGGCTAAGTAATTTTGCAATTTCAATAATTATTTGTATATTGTGAACAAATGAATATTACGGTATTAAAAAAGATAGAATCAGGTTGGATAAACCTAAACTGGAAAGAGTATATTGATAGAGTGAAATTATCCAACAATGATATAGATACACTAATTAGTGTTATTGATGCATTCAAAGGTAATAAGCGGGCTATGGAGTTGGCAGTGATTAAGTACACGCACTTACCGGCGTATATTACAGTGAAAAGAGATGAATACATTGATTTTTTGGATTGGGTATATAATCAGTTAATCGAAAGAGAGATGTATGAAACTTGTAAAAAATTAATAGAAATAAAAAGAAAGTTACTGTGCACAAATTTGAAGAAATAGTAAGAGCATGGCGTTCTAAATGGAATCCTACTGAAAATGAGAAGATACTTTCAGAAAAGCGATTGGCAATATGTAAAGGATGTCCGTCACGCAAAGAGTATATAGAGGATAGTAGTTTTTTTGTACTATGCGTAGAATGTGGATGTCCATTGGAAGCCAAATCACATTCACCAAGAAGCGGAGCTTGTGATTTAGGTAAATGGGATGAAGTGGATGGTTTATAAATAAAAAAAAATTAATTATGATAATAGCACCAGAAACACCAATTACGGATGCATCTTTTAATAAATGGAGAGCACACCGTATAGAGTTTGAAGAAGGCGAAAAATTGTTTTATTACTATATAATTCCATTGATTGATATCGATGAATCTGAACTAGATAATATAGAAGTAATTCCTGCTTTATTTTCATCAGAGTCGGATGAGTTTCAAGATGAAAATGGTAATAGTGTATTTACTATGAGATTGTTCGATGAAGATATGCCGGAATTGACTAGTGAGGAAGAAATTGAAATACTTTATAAAATTCTTACTAAAAAGGAATTATTTTTAAAATAATACATATCGTATATTTATATGCGTATGGCAAACAGTCAACTTACAATTGTAATCCCTTGTAAGAATGAGGGAGTAAATATATTAAAGATATTAAGGTTGCTCATTAAACAGAACCTTGATTGCCAAATTATTGTTGCTGATTGTTCTACGGATGATACACTTAATATACTACACAATTATAAGTTACATTCTCCACAACTAATTAAAATAATAGGTGGCGGATTACCAGCAGTTGCTAGAAACAAAGGAGCCAAATTAGTAAAAACACCATATGTCCTATTCTTAGATGCTGATATTTATTTACGTGATTACAAATTAATTAGTAAGTGTTTGGAAACTGCTATTAGTGGTGACTATGATTTGGTTACCTGTAAATTTAAAACAATAGAACGTAAATGGGATTGGATATATCGAAAATTTGATTTTATTCAATGGATTAGCTCTAAAACGAAACCCTTTGCTATAGGAGGGTTTATGTTATTCAAAACCGAAACATTTAATACATTAGGCGGATTCAATGAAGAAGATAAAATTGCTGAGGACTATCATCTTAGTCAAAAAATTAGACCACAAAAGTTTAAAATCGTTAATTGTTATGCGCATACTACAGCTAGAAGATTTATTAAAAATGGTTACTGGTATATGGTAAAATTGGCTTGGAACTCTTGGTTGAATAGAAATAATGATGAATGGTTTAAACACGATTATAATTACTGGAAATGAAATATAAAGCAATCATAGTTTCGGATATTCATTTGGGCACAAAGGATTCTAAGGCTAAAGAATTTATTGAATTTATAGATAAACACCCAACAGAACTTCTTATATTGAATGGTGATATAATAGATGGTTGGGCACTAAATCGAGGAACTAAATGGAAAAAACAACATACTAAAGTAATCGCTAAGCTACTTAAACTATCTCATAAGACTAAGATAATATGGATTAGAGGTAACCATGATGATTTTTTAACCGAGTTTATTGGTACTAAGTTTGCTAATATTGAAATCAGAGAAGATTATGTATTAAATGTGACTAAATGGTTTATAGATGATGTATATGTAAATGATAGATATTATATCTTCCACGGAGACATAATAGATATATTCACAACAAAGTATAAATGGCTTGCTAAAATAGGTTCGGTTGGATATGAACTGGCATTATGGGTAAACCGATGGTATAACAGGTATAGGGAATGGAGAAATTTACCATATCTATCTATTTCGCAAAAGATTAAATCAAATGTTAAATTAGCTACAAACTACATAAACGATTTTGAAACAGCTGCTATTAAATTGGCTGAGGTAAATAGGTGTCAAGGCGTAATTTGTGGACATATACACCAACCGGCTAATATCCGAACAGAACATGGGCACTACCTTAATTCTGGCGATTGGGTTGAGAATAAAACTGCTATAACATTAGATAAGGAAAATAATTTTAATATTGTTTCATTTTAATTTAAAATTTTATATATATCTTTAATGAAAAAAAGAAAAAATAAACTAAAAAGAAAATACATAAAAAGAAAATTATTACTAATGTTACACAAATGTATTGAATATAAAGGTGAAGCTATCGCCAAAATGAACGGAATTATTTAATTTAATGGGAGAAGTAGTTTCTCCCATTTTTATGCTTACTATAAACCAAAAAAAAAAAAA
>Ga0209085_1001262_pt1 | contig 16025 bp, 9 predicted proteins | sample C_131016_EF_Meta_FD_187310 | JGI IMG/M metagenome (GOLD analysis project Ga0209085, IMG submission 187310) | Freshwater microbial communities from Lake Croche, Canada to study carbon cycling - C_131016_EF_MetaG (SPAdes) (version 2) | ecosystem: Environmental > Aquatic > Freshwater > Lake | place...
TTGCTCCACCATGACCGAATAAAATGCATTAAAATTTTGCGGAAATATGGACGGTTGTTTTTGAATCATTTTCAACATCGCAATTTCAACGTTTTTATATTCAATAATTTTTGTATAAGTTTCAAAATCTTTATGCTCCGTAGTAACACCTGGTTCATTCAAAAGTGGATCCGCACATAACAAACTACATAGTGTCAATAACACGCTCGATATGGTTTGACACGACGTCCATTGATCACCTCGCCACGTGTTCAACAATGAAATACATACTTTTCCACAAACGTATAAATTCGGGTTGAATCGTATGTGATCCCCATTCGTACAATAGAGAACCTTGGGCGGACTATGCGGATAATCGGATGGATAAGTCAATTCAAAAAAATAAAATCCACCAAAATAGGGGGTATCGGAAGGCCCCACAATCATAGCGTATCCCTTGCGCATGTCTTCGTCATCGTGAATATAAAAAATACCGTTTTCTGTTAATGGATTTTTCATAATTTGTTTCACATCTTTCAATAATCGATTAATCATTTCTTTGGTGATAACAACATTATCCATGTTTTGTGTATATTAGATATATACAAACCTGTTTATATCCTTTTTGCCACCTTCCACTTTTAAAAAAAGTGGAGCAAAACTCGCGCCTTCCACTTTTAAAAAAGTGGAGCAAAACTCGCGCCTTCCACTTTAAAAAAGTGGAGCAAAACTCGCGCAAAAAAACATTATAAAAAACAACTTAAAGAACCCCAAAGGAACAACTAGAAGAAATTCAATGAAATTAAAAACCACACTGATTGAATGTCATTTTTTCAAAGGAGGGGTCATAGGGGAACCTAGGTTCCCCTACAAATATGTAAAAAAAATGAAATAGAATTATATCACCATAGTATAACAATAACTATGATGAAGAGTAACACAAAATACAAAGATTTAAATGAGTTGCTTGCAAAACACAGTGCCAAAAATGACAAGGCAGGTACGAATGTTTCCCCCACCCACACTAGAATACCCAGTAAGGAATTGAATGTGTATGGCGGTTCATATGTTATTGGTTGTGACGAACTTCCCGAGTTCTTCAAACATTATTACGAACATGTTTTTGAAAAAAAGAAACTAGAACATTTGACAGAGCGTCAATTGGAGAAAAATGGCCCGATTCTCCTCGATTTCGATTTTCGCTACAATTATGATGTGACTGAACGTCTTCACACCAAAGAACATATACAAGATGTTCTCATTATGTATTTGGAGGAGATTAAGGAGTTCTTCGTTTTTGAAACAAACAAACCATTTCCTATTTATGTTATGGAAAAACCAAATGTAAATAGGTTAGAAGATAAATCGTTGACAAAAGACGGGATTCATATCATTATCGGAATTCAGATGGATCATATTATGCAGGTCATGTTGCGTGAGAAAATTCTCACCATTATTGGAGATACTTGCGATTTGCCAATCATCAATAGTTGGGACGCGGTTTTGGACGAGGGAATCAGCAAGGGTAAGACCAACTGGCAAATGTATGGTTCAAGAAAACCTGGTAACCAAGCATACGAACTCACCCAGTATTTCGTCGTGACGTTTGATGATAGAGACGGCGAGTTCATGATGGAAGAGAAGAAAGTCTCTGATTTCGATATTTCCCAAGACTTGTTCAAGTTGTCCGCCCAATACAGCGACCATCCTGTATTTGAAATGAACCCCAAAATCAAACAACGATATGAAAAAGAAGCCTCCCTAACCAATAGCGAAAAACGCGCAAAGAAACCCAAGACAAATACCAAGGTGAAACTCTTGGTTGCCGAGGAAGAGTTGAACCCTGAGGAAGAAGAAGAGATTCGACTAGAAGATATTACAGACGCAGACAAGTTGAAAACAGCGATGAATAAAATCATCGGGTCATTACAACAAAATGAATATCATATTCGCGAAGCGCATGAATACACACAGATTTTGCCCGAGAAATATTATGAACCTGGTTCTCATGAGCGAAATCGAATGGTGGCGTTTGCCCTCAAGGACACAAGTGATAAACTCTTCCTGTCTTGGGTCATGTTGCGCAGTAAAGCCAGTGATTTTGACTACGCTTCTATTCCCGACTTGTTCTATAAGTGGAAGCGATATTTCAAGGAGAAACCCAACGGAGTTACCATGCGTTCTATTATGTATTGGGCGAAACAAGATGCGCGCGATGACTTCGAAAAGGTGAAAAAGAACACTATCAATCATTATATTGAAGAGACGATTCACTCTCCGACAGAGTTTGACTTTGCGAATGTTTTGTATCAAATGTACAAGGATTCGTATGTTTGTACGAGTATTGTAAACAAGACATGGTATCATTTTAAAAATCATCGTTGGGAAATTGACAAAGGACATTCACTACGAATGATCATCTCCAAGGAGATGCATGACTTGTATATGCAGAAAATCGGTGTTTGGACGACGGAGGCGCAGCATTTTCCCGTGGATGACGACCGATTTATTGGTATCATGAAAAAATGCGACAAGTGCATGAGTATGATTCAACATTTGAAGAAGACGACGGACAAGAATAATATTATGCGAGAAGCCGCAGAAATCTTTTATGACAGGGACTTTGATAAAAACATTGACTCCAACAAGTATCTAATGTGTTTCAAGAATGGTGTGGTGGATTTCAAGAACAAGGTGTTCCGCGCTGGATATCCGCAAGACTATATTTCCAAGTCCACAAATATTCCTTATATTGAGAAGAATTTGTTTACCGAAGAACAACAAGAGATGGTGGAAGATATTCAGACTTTTATGAAACAGTTGTTCCCCGTCGCATCCCTCAACAAGTATATGTGGGAGCACTTGGCGTCGACGTTGATTGGCGAGAATATGAATCAGACTTTTAATATTTACAGGGGTAGCGGTAGTAACGGAAAGTCCATTTTGACCGATTTGATGTCACAAGCACTCGGCGAATACAAGGGCACCGTTCCCATCACTCTTGTCACCGATAAGAGGAATAGTATTGGTGGAACTTCGTCGGAGGTGATGCAGTTGAAGGGTGTGAGATACGCGGTTATGCAAGAACCGTCAAAGGATGCGCGCATCAATGAGGGTGTGATGAAGGAGTTGACGGGTGGTGACCCCATTCAGGCGCGCGCATTGTATTGTGAGAGTGAGACCTTTATTCCCCAGTTTGATTTGGTAGTATGTACGAATACCTTGTTCGAAATCGCGAGTAATGATGATGGTACGTGGCGCCGTATTCGTATTTGTGATTTTATGTCAAAATTCGTGGATGCGGGTGCGGATGGAAAACTACAACTGGTGGAGTCTCTGGAAGAAAACCCGTATCAATATCCCAAGGATAAGAATTTGAAGGATAAGTTGCACAAGTGGGCAGTCGTATTTGCGAGTATGTTGGTCGAAAAGGCGTTCGAGACCCAGGGTGTGGTAAAGGACTGTGATATTGTGATGGCATCGTCAAACACTTACAGACAAGGACAAGACCATATTGCGGCGTTTGTGAGCGAGTGTGTGGTGAAGAAGGCTGGTGGAAGAATTGCCAAGCGCGAACTGACGGAGCAGTTTAAGATGTGGTTCCAAGAAACACAGGGACAACGCAAGGCGCCCAAGGGAGTGGAGTTGTATGAGTATATGAATAAGAAGTTTGGACGCGCAAGAACAACGGGATGGCATGGTGTGGAAATATTGTATCCAGAATTGGCAGAAATTGTAGATGACCTATAACTGCTTTGTGAAACAACGGTAATAAAATAATTTTTTCTTTTGAATTATTTTATTTGATTATTCGATAACTTTTTCTCTCGCATTTTCTTTGCCAGGACCAAAACATAGAAGACCAATTTTGTGGTTCTTCTCTTTCACTTTCTAGTCCTAGGGATTAATCAAAGAGAGAAAGACCCACAATATATATTATTCAACTTACTTAAAGACCAAACCCCGGCGTTTCTTCGTTTTCTTCTTTTTTCCCATTCCCAATTTTTTCTTGGTTATTGCTTTGCTCATCAATTCCAATTGTTTTTTAGTCTTTTTAGATGAGGTTTTGTTCTTTAAAAATGACCTATAAAAGTCGCGCCTAAAATACTTAAACATTCGCCAGTCTGTTTGTTGTAAGGTATCCCATTTCGTTGCATTGATTATCTCTTTGAACTCTGGAGTATTTATTGCGCGTAACATTTCCTCTCCTTCTTTTTGAGAAGTTATCGGCAGTCCGAATGTCATTTGAGACATTCCATACTTTCCCTCAAAATCTACTTGTTGTGGATAATCATATTGAACACTATTAAAACTTAATAAAATTTTCGGTTCACCAAAATGCCCCCTTGTATTATCGTTTGTATATCGCATTCCCTCGCCATTTTTGGATTTACCAAAACCATTTTTTGTAATGCTACAAACAACTGGATATTTAAATTCGTTTGATTTTATTTTATTTAATTTTCTTGCATCGTAAATTGAGTGACTAAAAATGACTTGAATACCATTTTTTTCTCTAGTCATAAATTTATGAATTTTTTCATATTTACAATTAGGTAAAAACGCCCATTCTCTCGTGTCTATTTTATTTGATATGTTTTGACTATCAACAATTAAAGTTGTTTTATAAACTGGTAGATTTTCAATAATATATAAATCAACTTGTTGAGATATACTTTGAAACGCCTTTTTTACATCAAATATATGTAAATAAAGTAACTGGTTATTTTGTGTCATAACTTTATATAGTTTATCATCAGGACTTCGCCAAGAAGGTGGTGTAATAAAACCAAGTAAACCACTGGGCTTCAATATATCTAAACATTTTATGACAAACTTATCCCACAATCTTACATTTGTATGATTTTTTTCAACATGTTTTTGAAAAGGTGGGTTGCCAAGAATAATGTCAAAACCTGTCTCATCAAAATTCGTCAAAAAATCGCTTTGGCGAATATTGGGTCTGGCGTTAGAATCAATCATCTTGAATAACTTGCGACACACGGACACATTCACTGGGTTCAGTTCATTCATAAACAACATCTCTTCTATAATCCATTTGCTTCTCTCTTTTTCATCACGAATACTTGTTAAAGTTGTCATCAATTTGTAATAAACAACTATCGGAAAGTTTCCAATCCCATTTGCCGGGTCTAACCATTTTCGGGTTTTGTCCGTCCAAACCTCGGCAGGCAAATGTTCCAACATTTCACACACCAATTCTAATGGAGTAAACACCTCACCAAATAAATTCTTCTCTTCTTCTTTCGGTGTCAAATTTTTACGAATAATTTCTAATACTTTTTCATTTTTGATAAAAGTATCAGGACAAAAAGTGTTGCTTGTTTCAAATGTTTTTTTTTCTGTTTCTATTTTTGTTTTCAACATAGAAAAATCTCTTTTAATATTGTTAAACATATTAATTAAAATGATACTGTCAAAAGAATACACGAATTTTACCAATTGAATATGTTTATTAATAACGCGCTGTATCTCATCATCACTTTTGGTAATAGGAGACAAATCACTATTCAGAAGGAAATAACAATAATACATGACTTCATCTTGACTACATTCCCTAATTTTGTCATAATCTAATTCAATCGCATCATCAATCATGTTTTCCAGAGTTACATCTCGGTCATCATTAGAATGAAATAAAATATATATTGCAAACACGTTATTTACATGTTTCATCGTGGATATAAATTTGTCTTTGCCATCATCACCATCACCATCATCAACATCACCATTATCCACAGGTCTTGTGGAAAAAGAATATATTTCATCGTTATCGCGGTCTTCTTTAAATTCCATTCCAGTAAATATATTTTGTTTAATTTTCGCAAGTTTTGTTTTTCGTTCAGGTTTCAGTTTTAAATCATGAATAAGACGCAACAATTCGCTTCTAGTTCGAGGGTCATTATATAAATCTTGTAAAATATGGACAAACATTTCATTGGCCTCTCCCTTGTGTTTTTCTAATTCATACAACTTGTAATGAAACGTTTCATCATTTGTAATCTTAAACGTTTTTGTAATCGTATCATAAGCGCGAATTAACTCGGAATTTGCGCTAAAAGATAAATTGGAACGAATTGAACCAACGTCAAACAACAATAGGGTTTGTTTGATATCATTTCTTGTAATGGTGCGTTTTTTGGATATCAACGCCTGTTGTTGCATTGTATAATCATAGACAAAATTCACGGCCCGTGGCAATATCATATCAATAAAAAATCCGCGTTCTTTCCCCTTTTGTTCAGTTAAAACGCGGAACATAGACTGATACATAATATCATATGACTCAATCGGGTCCATGTGTATAGCAACATCCACGCATGGGAGACTAATACCAAGTCTTAGGCGTTTTCCGGTTAAAATGATGAGGGATTTACCTCGTTGTTTGCTTTCCAGTTCAATGTCCTTGATACATTGAATCAAGTTTTTGTGTTTTATACATTCAAAATAAACCATACGGTCATTAGAACCCTCAATTTGTCTGGTTTGTGTTTTATTAATGCTATGAACAACACAAACATTAAAGTTTATAAAGAGAGGATGATTCACAATGAGCGCAGCGAGTTCTCTTGACATGTTTTCAAACGCACTGTCGTCATCGTGATTGCGAACATTTGTGGGCAAAAACCACAATTGACTTTTGAATGTGCTTGAACCATTCGCGACATAGTTGTATTTTTGTAAAAGTATTTTTTCATAGACGCTTTCATAAATATAATCCAACAACTTATGAACGCTAGTTTGATATTTAAATTTGTGACTGTGAATTTCTAATATTTTTAAAATATCCAATGGATTTTGTGGAGGTTGTGTCATCGTTGGTACCAAGTATACCAATTCAGGGAATTTGAGATACTCGGTAGCAATATCTTGGTCGGTTTTACCAAATCGGTTATATTCTTCAGTAATATCTCGCAACAAACGCATTTTTTCAATAAAGTCGGCATCTTCTTTTGGAATAAGAAAAACACTGTTGTCATTTTTATCTTCTTCGTCAAAAGTGACATAACTAATGTTAAATGATTTCATTTTCATAATCATATCATAACTCCAATTGACTAGAACGATCGCGTCATCGCCAAGTTTATGTTGTCCGTATTTAATAAAAGGTTTTGCGTAAGTAGCAGTCACCATAATAAATATGGGTTTTGGGTAAAGAGGATTATTATAAAAATACGAGAGGGTTTCATTTTGTAGAGATTGTTCGCTACCACCTTGATGTATTTCATCAAAAAACAAAATCTTGTCGTTGGATGGTAATATTTTTTCCAAGTAACAAACGATATTGTCGGAAACGCATGTTTTATCAAACACCTTTTTACGCAAGTTTTCTTGACTAATAATGAGGATATATTTTTTTTCGGGATCATACAAATCAATTCTGGAAAGGGGTTCTCTGGTGCGAGTCGTTTCTTGAAAGTCAATAATAGTGTATTGAGAGAAATCATTGTATTTCCTGAAAACATCATCCAGGAATTGGGACTTGGTTTCATTGACGGCACCCAAAATGAGTATAACAAATTTCGGTAATCGTTTTGCGACAAGACCACCGATCATAAACGATTTGCCGGAACGCGCGACGGCGCCCCATATAAATTTCCCAGATGTTGAGTCGCCTAGTTTCAAAGAAGTATATTCAACAACATATTTTTGATGAAACCGTAAGTTGTCTGTTAAATAGATTTCAGGTTTAACAATTTTCAAAGTATTTTTCCATAACATTTCGTCGCGAATGGTATCTCTACGAAAAGTTCTTTTCAACCATTTTATGAGAGATGGGTAATAAATTTTATTCAAGGCGTAGTAATCATAGATTAGACTCTGGTCAATATAATTTTTTATTGCTTTATTTTTAGATTTCATAATATGTTGTTTTAATGCGCTTCCATTATTTACAAGTGTAACTATTTTAAAATTGCCCTTGTCATATTTTTCGGTTGCTTCAATAATAATATTTTCATAATCATAATGTTGAATCCCTTTTTCAGTTGTATAATATTTACTTGTAAATAAATATGCGTCACCAATCGAAGGTTGAGTTGTGTCTTCATCACATGCGTAAACCGGTTTTTGAGATTCAGTACGCTGGGTTGGTTTTTCAACAACAAAATACAAGTCGCATATACCAGATTCGGACCCGTTATTCACATTAGATTGTAGGTATTCAAAAATAGTTACGGGTTGGTGTTTTTCAATTGACTTTTTAAAAATGCGTTTGTATTCATTTTCATTTGAGAGAAAAAGATCATCCAAAGATAATAAAAACACGACTTTCCATAAAGCTTCAAACACATAAGGTTTGGTGTAAAGACCACCAATTCGTTCATGAGTGTCAGGAAACAACCGAAACAGATCATCACAACGTTCAATATTATGTAAAAAAACATAATGTATTAAGTCTATTAACTTTTTGGGTTGATGTTGTAAATATTTGATTTTATTACATGCGACCAATTGTTGCCGTCTATCTTGTTGAATGCGTTTCATTTCTCCATCTAAACGTTTAACTTCTAAACAAGGGTCATGTTTACTATCATTATCATTATCATCATTATCATTATCATCATTATCCCCATTAATAATAATGAAACGTTTTTTTGTAAGATGACGTGGTGTCATTTTTAGTCTGGCTGTTCCTCTTGGTGATTTTTCCATAAATAAAAATTGTAGTATACATTATACACATATATTTGTGTAATTACACCAGTCCCTGAATATATATATTAATTTCAATAACTTTTTCTCTCGCATTTTCTTTGCCAGGACCAAAACATAGAAGAGACAAACTTGAAATTTGTCTTCTCTTCTTTTGACTCCTATGGATTAATCAACGAGAGAAACCACAAAATATGTTATTCTAACCTACTTAAAACCCAATTCAATCTTTCAAGAACGAGGAAAAAAAGACGGGAAAACAAAGGGTTTGGTTTTTTTTAACGGTATTTTCAACAAGTAAAGACCCCCCGCAATCATCAAAAGACCGACATATTGTAATGGGTCTTGAAATCGTTCTCCTAAAAATATGTAAGCACATGCAGATTCGAATAAACCACTAATCCCATCCCACGCACCATTCACCATCAAAACAGTTGAATTTTGTAGAGTAACAATCAATAAACCTACAACACCCAGGTATCCAAGGGTTCCAACCGCAAACGGAAAAATCCCTCCATGATCCGCGAATTGTTTGTATCCAAAGTCACCAATCGTTTCTACAACGGTAATCAAGATGATTTCAGATAAACTCATTCAAAGTATGTATTATTACTAGATAAAACATTGCGGCATTATCCACAGAGAACCTAGGAAAATTATAACAGTTTTTCATCAAGAAATCTTATGATGGGAAAGGTAAGGAATTAGAATTCCCCGAAGGTGGGGAGGAGGGGAAAAGGGTCAGGGGTTCCCCCTACCAGTATTGATACTCGTTCGCCCACAATTCGTATGCATTTGGCAAGAAATACAAATACCATTCGGAAAACGAAACAGGTTCATCATAATAGAGAAAGGAAGGGACGCAACAAATCAATGGCGCCGAATATCGCCGAAGAACCCCGTTTTCATCGGGTTCCCAAACAGGACTACCCGATGGCAACCTGTATTTATAGAATTTCTCGTTTAAATTTTTTATTAGCGTTGCGTTAGGATGGGTGGGGCGAAACGCGAGAATATGATTTACCAATTCATCCGGTAACTCATCAAATTGATTCGAATTCATTGTTGTTATGTTGTTGTTGTTGTTGTTGTTGTTGTTATAAAAATCAACGCACAAATCAATTTTTTTACCCTGATAGAAATCGTATAAAGGTATTATATATGGACGACTCCGAAGAAGAAAGAAGACTTGAAACACTTACTTTCAATCAAATTCGGGAAATCGCGGAAGACGGAGTTGACCCAAATCTCCCAATGAGAGAAAAACGTGAACTTTACAAGAATAATTTTTACAGTTTTATGGAAAATAGCAATATTTATTTCCCCCACATATTTTCAATTTTAGGTCAAAAACTACTGGATGAAATAACCAAATCATTTGATTACAAAAAACGCACTGAACCACCGAATTCACCGATTCATAAATATAATACGGCAGAGGAATACATTGATGATGAAGACACAATGACTAACCATTTATATGTCAATGAACCTGCCGAAATTCTAATGGCAAGTTTGGGGGACGCGATGATTGCGTATGGAGAGAAACCAAGAGAACCGTCTGAAGATTTTGAAAGTTCAGAAGATTACGCCGATTTTTTTCCACGCCAAGAAAGTTATCATCGCCGAAGAATAACAAACCGACGTAGAAAGACGGATCCTACCCAAAGACCTCAACGTCATAGACGCAGAGGTGGCGGGTCGAAAACAAAGAAAACAAGGAAAACAAGGAAAACAAGGAAAATAAGGAAAACAAGAAAAACAAAGAAAATGTGAAAGACAATCAAACTTTATTGTTGTTTTATTTTTAAAAGTAGGGTGTGTTATAATGTCAATAATATATATATGGCGACGTCAAACTATACAATAAAATATAGTAAAAATCTGGATGACAAAACGAATGATTATTGTATTGAGACCGCCAAAGAACCCATATTTGCAGCCGCATTTGTTCCAGCTTTATTCGTAGACCCAAAAGATGAAAGAAATAAAAAACCTCTACCAATGGCTAGACAGTTGGTATTATCACAAGGCGATTATTTTTCAATTGGAAATTTAGGTGAGACATTTAGAGAATATCAACAACGATATTTCGATGAAGGAAGTAGAGGAATTCAACCAAAGGAAGAGACTTATGACACTAAGAACACCAAATTTATGTGGAAGGATTATAACGCCAAATGTCTTTTAAATAGAGGAAAAATATTATGCATCGCACAAAGTCCAGACGCGCTACAAAGAAAGATTCTTTATGATCCTTATGCGAAATCAAATACAAGTAAATTTTCTTTGGCATACAAAAATTCACCTGAAAAAGACAAAATTGCTTTTGGAACAGATAGAAATACTATAGTTGTAGTATGTCGTGAATATTGTGGGGGTCAATACACTCTGAATACCGGACACACATATAAATATTGTGACCCACCTGTAGTATTAGGCGAAGAAGTTAAAAAAGGCGGCAATAGTAGTGACGATGAAAGAGAAATTGCAAAAATAAACGCACGTATTAAAAACCTTCCAGGTTATGAAGATGAAGACGAAGACGACGATGACGATGATGATGAAGACGAAGATTCCGATGATTCCTCTACTGTATATTCAAGCGAAGACGAAGGTTTTTATGAGGTCGTGGCGAAAGCAGCCGCTGCAAGAGAGGCGAGAGAAAAATTAGAACAAGAAACAAAACAAAAACAACAAGAAAAAGAAAGAATAGAAAAAGAAAAAGAAAGAATAGAAAAAGAAAAATTAGCAGAAAAACAAAGAATAGAAAAGGAGACATTGGTAGAAGAAAAAGAATTAACAGAAGAAGAAAAGAAAGAACAACAGGAGAAAGAAGACGAAGAAGCGTGGGAAAGAGGCGAAATCCCACCGCCTAGAGAAGATTATAAGGTTGTGCCAAGTCACACAGGAGCTGTAAATTCTATAGCGTGGAGTCCAGATGGTAAAAGATTAGTATCTGGTTCATCGGATACTACATTGCGCATGTGGAGCGTAAGCAAAAGAAACCCAATAAATTTGCAACAAAAATATTTAGATTTACCTCAAATAAAAGCGAAAAACCTTACCTTTAAAGATTTGGTTTGGGGTGCGGCGTCATCTAGTACACGACGTGAATTTGAAAGTTGGCAACAAAACCAACGCAAAGAAACTGATTGGGAGCGCGAAGAATGGAAATGTGATTGGACTACAAAAAAAGAAGAATATAAAGGGTATAAACGTTATCATACGGCGCCGATTATCACTGTAGCGTGGAGTCCTGATGGAAAATATATAACATCTGGTTCAGAAGATAATACTATAATCTTATGGAACCCCGAGAATGGTAAGTTTATACAAATGTTGAAAGGGCATATCCAACCCATTCGTTCGGTAGTGTGGACAAAAAGTAGTGACCGATTAATTTCTTGTTCTGACGATGGATTGATAAACGTATGGAAAGATGATGGTGTCGTTTTCAAATTGGAAAAAACATTAGAAGAGACAACTGTCAAATTCACAAGCGTTGCGTATAATGACGATTATATTGCTGCCGGTTCGGAAGATGGCGTTATATACATATGGGACGCGAAAACGTTTAACTTTATAGTATTATTAAAGAAACATCATGGTGCGATTACCGCACTATTTTGGAGTGAAGTAATAACGGGCAAATACTCAAACGTTGACGTAGAGATAAAAAACATATTAATATCTACTTCTTTGGATAAAAAAATATGCGTTTCACACATAGATAAAAATGTTGATAAATTTAAGAGAAGAAGTGCTCACAACATAACACAAAAGTTTTTAAAAGAATCAATGGCTCGAGAAACTGGACGACCAGATAGTGGAACTCGACGTGGTGGACCAGGATATCAACAATTCTTGAAGGAAATAGAAGAACGACAAATTGCGGATGTTAACGAACAACGAGAAGAAGGAGTTGAAACCCCACAAATAAGGGGGTTTAAAACAAAAGTAGATGGCGGGTCAAAAAAGAAAACTAAAAAATCTAAGAAACCAAGTAAAAAGAAAACTAAAAAATCTAAGAAAACTAAGAAACCAAGTAAAAAGAAAACTAAAAAATCAAAAAAATCTAAGAAAACAAATAAAAAGAAAACTAGAAAATTTAAACCATTGAAGATTTAAATATATTTCTTACACTAGCGCTATTTATAGAGTGGTATAAACAGCATTATCCACCGAGAACCTAGGAAAATTATAACAGTTTTTCATCAAGAAATCTTATGATTGGAAAAGGAAAGGAATTAGAATTCCCCGAAGGGTGGGGAGGGGGCAAGGGGTCAGAGGTCGCAAAGCGACCTCAACCTTATTGCGCGAAGCGCAATTGGGGAACCGTGGGTTCCCCCTAGGTATAAACGTTCTTCGGCATTAATGTTCCAAACCCATGCACCAATTTTGCCACATAATAAAACGCGGGAGTTAACACAAATGGTAATAGTAAAAACACAATCAAAACCACAATACGTTTCCCAAAGGACAATAAATTCGGCGAGAGAAATAATGCCAAAACCAACACCGCATATAATGTTACGTAAATCCAAAAAAACCACGAATGCCAATACAAGAGTAAATCGGTATTCTGTGTTTCATAATATGTCTTTCGGTCACTAGTTGTAATATCATTGATATTTGAATCCACTTCTTTCAACATTTTTGCGTTTTTGTCTTTGTAGTTTTGATACAACTCCAAACTATTTTGATAATTTTGTGCGTTTGTCTTCAATAAGTTATTCAACTCATTACATTCATCCAAATTCGCGTTAAAGGCAGTTGTCATTTCCGCCACTTTTGCGTCAGCGTCTTTTGTCAATGTATCGGTTTGAAATGCTCGGTAACCAGCCACACCCTGGGTCGCGGTATAATAATTTTTCTGGGCTTGTTGTAATTGCGACGGAGCAGTTTGAATGTTGACCTTGGCGTCTTCCAATTTTTGCGCCAAAGACGCATTTGTTTTGGCTTTTTGACAATCGGGACCACATGTTAAAGATTGAGATGCTTGTGTTAACATCGCAGATAACTGTGCGGTTGTTTGTGCTTGCTGACCCGATGTACCAGCACTAGCACCGGCACCAGCACCAGCACTAGCACCAGGACTACCCACCTGCGAAAACATACTCATAAAATTAGATGGATTCATATTATCCTATACTATAGAATGATAAGAATTTTACATAAGCAGGGAGACCCTGCCAAAAAATGAAACAATTTCCACTAGTATCCCAAAATAGAATATTAACACACGTAACAAGTATTAAATTTGAGGTTTCAAATTCATTACGTTTTTCGAGTGAAACTTAAAGTTATCTAATCCATTCGGTCATCAGGAGGGGTCGCAGGGGAACCTAGGTTCCCTGCCAAAAAATTGAAACCTTTTTCTCTCAGCAACATTATGGTAAAATCATGCAAACCTCAACACAAACTATGAATAAGTTATGGTCTTTGTTCCACCAATTAAATGAATACCCAGAATTTTATCTCGGAAAACTAAAACATAAGGAAAAATTACCTCAACACAAATGTGTTTGTTTTGTTCACGGAGAAACAATAATTCCAATATCTAAACAAGTATTTGATGTATGGAAAATGCAAAGTGGTCTAATTATGTATATTTGCGAAAGTTACACGAACCATTTATCAAGAAAAGAAAAACGATACTTACGAATGACTTGACTTAGGCAGTCGTTGTGGTTGAAACAACACATTTGTTGGTGGCGCTATCATAAACGTTCCCGGTAGAACAACACGCCTGTCCCACACATATAATCCCCGCCGTAGACCACGGATCATTCGACTTGGATGAGGATGAATTCGTGTCAATGGACGGGGCGTTTTTTTTATTAAAATACCAATCATATTCTTGATAATTCATATTGTCATGACTGAATGAATACAAGATTTGACGCCATAAATAAATTACACCAACCACCACAATCACAATGACTAAAATAGAGAATAGTCCAGTTGGTATAAACTCACGGTTGTGTAAAATGGCCAATATTAGAATCGGAATACAAATCATAATCACCGTTTTCATTATTTGTGTTTGTTCACTATATTGCTGACCATAGTAGTTGTTAATTTCTACAAGGCGTAGTTTATTGTTTTTTTCTTGTTCGATGATTTTCATACGACGTTTGGCTTCATTCAATTCATTCTCAACAATGCCAATCGCGGAATTTTGTTCCGTTAAGGTAGTCGCAGTAGAAGACAAGTTTTGGTTATAAAACGCGTAACCATTATTCATGGTCTGATACAAGTTAATGCGCATTTGGGAGATTTCATTAATTTTTTGAACGATTTTGTCCTTTTGTTCCGTGGTGAGAGAATTGGACGCCAATCCTTGTTCTAAATTATTGAATAAATCTTTTTCAATGGTTTGAAGTCCTTGAATATCGTTCAGAGTTTGTTTGTTTCTATCTTGAACGTCTGAAATATTAACCGTGGATGAACTCATTATATACTATAAGGTAAAATTATTCCAAGTTAGAGTAGCGGTTTTGCCACTTATGTCAAAATATAACATATATGAATCCACTTAAATAATTCAACTGCCACAGTATTATTCCAAAAAATAAAATTTTAAAGCGCGTTGCCAATTTTAAAATAAATTTTTTATTTTTAGAGTGAGACATATAATTTATATAAATGTTAGGTTTTCAGGATTGCGGTAGCAGTCGTAGGGGTTGCTACGCAGCCCTAGGTTCCCTACTGACGCAACATATTAATCGTCACGATGACAACTCCAATCGCAATAACACTCCACAATATATATGTGTAGTTTTCTTGTAAAACCACCGTGTTACTATCTGCCACAATGCCGTGAATGTTGGCAACCTCGTTTTTATTATAGTTTGCGTATTTTCGCGCAAGCATCTTGTATTTCAATAAGTTTTCGTCCAACACTTGTTTGTCTATTCCTATTTGGTCATTCAAGTTGACATTCATTGTTTCTAATGCTATGATTTTCTCAACTATTTTTTGCGCGAGAGACGCGAGTTGTGCTCGAAGACGATTCAACTCATTCTGTTCTCTCTGTAATTCGTTAGATAATCCACATAAAGTGGTTGGGGTCATTGCTTGATTTGTGTTTTTAAACGCCGACCATTGGACACTATCTATATTTGTCACGTCTTTACTACAACTTGGCGCATTTTTCACACCAGGTTCTCTCAAATAGTAATCTGTGTTTGTGTTGGGTGTTTTCGTCCCAACACTTTTCTTGGGATAACATGTTCCAGTTGAATTATCAAACACAAAACCAGAACAATTTGCGGTTCCATTACACGCTGTTTTACAACTATCCACACTTGAACTCGAAATTGCGCCTAAATCGTTTCCAACTGCGTCATAACCTGAAAATTTAT
>Ga0209085_1001265_pt1 | contig 16012 bp, 16 predicted proteins | sample C_131016_EF_Meta_FD_187310 | JGI IMG/M metagenome (GOLD analysis project Ga0209085, IMG submission 187310) | Freshwater microbial communities from Lake Croche, Canada to study carbon cycling - C_131016_EF_MetaG (SPAdes) (version 2) | ecosystem: Environmental > Aquatic > Freshwater > Lake...
CCAAATGGGCCGTTCTGCCCTGCCGTGTTTGTAAACGTACCGCCAGCTTCACGAACAATGATGTCGAGCGCTGCCATATCCCATACAGCAAGTACTGGCTCGATGGCGACATCGACAGCTCCTTCGGCAACAAGCATGTGCGACCAGAAGTCACCGATACCACGTGTGCGCCAAGCATTAGCAAGCATTTTCTGGAAAGGCTCTAGTCGATCTCCCCAGCCAACAAAATCTGAGTAAGAAATTGACGCATCAGATAACGCTGCAACTTGTGAGACTGAAATTTTCTTGTCATGTGATGATGTATCGAACTCCTCCGATAGATCATCAACACTTCCTGAATTAAATCGTACAAATGCACCATGGCCCTTTGCAGCAGACCAACGTCTGGCAAGTGCAGGTGCGCTAGCAATTCCAACGACAACGTCTTCAACACCAGATGCATCAACTTGAACAAGTGCGATCAGCGTTGCCCACGTTGGAACGCCGCGCATAAAGTTTTTAGTTCCATCAATTGGATCAATTACCCAATAGCGACCAGAACTTCCTTTATCGCTGCCAAACTCTTCGCCTACTAATCCATCTGACTGACGGTGAGTTAATAATGCTTCACGTATCGCTGTTTCAACGGCTCGATCAGCATCAGTTACTGGGGTGTTGTCAGGCTTTGTCGTAATCACTAAATCTTGAGCTTGGTAACGATCTAAGGAAATGGCATCTGCCAGATCTGCTAACGCGTGAGCAAGTGCTAGATCATCAAGTAGATCGAATGAAGTCAGATCAGCGCTCATAATGCGTCAAGTCTATTGTGTTGCTGTAAATAGCCCTGCCTCAATAAGCGGGTTGGCACTAGATAAAAAGTGAGATTAATCCTCAATTATGGGTGCGGGGGAATCCTTGACCGCAAGCAGCGAACGAAGGCTTGCAAGGCGTGCGGTCCGGTGAGGATTTGGAACCCCATCAGGACTAGCCCACGCATCTAATTTGCAGGAGCTTTCTGCGTGCGAACAGTTAGATAGGCAGTTTGCTGCAACTTCAGATAAATCGCTGAACGCATCGACAATGCGTTGGTTATCAATATGACTTAACCCAAAGGCACGAATTCCAGGTGTATCAATAATCCATCCATCGCTATCGACAAGTGGCAATGCAATTGCACTAGATGAAGTATGCCGACCGCGACCGGTTGCTTCATTCACATCACCTGTGACTCGATCAGCTTCTGGCACTAATGCATTAATAAGTGTTGATTTTCCAACACCAGAATGTCCTACTAGTACAGATATTTTGCCTTCTAGTACTTGGTGCAACTTTTCTAAATCCTTAACGCGTGAATCACTTTTGATTGCGGTGTGGATGATTTCAACATCGAGTTCGGAATACTCGGCAAGAAATGGCGGAACTTCGCTGATATCTGTTTTTGTCACAACAATTTTAGGAATGATTCCCTCGGTAAATGCTGAAACTAAGAAGCGATCAATTAATCCTCGTCGTGGTTCTGGATTAGCAGCTGCAACAACAATTACTAGCTGATCAATATTTGCAACAATTGTTCGTTCTACTTGTGCTGCATCATCAACAGTGCGACTGAGTGAATTACGACGATCTTGAACAGCAACTATTCGAGCAAGTGAACCATCTGATCCAGTTACATCACCAACAAGAGAAACATTGTCACCTGTAACAACTGACTTTGGGCCAAGTTCTCGGGCACGCATTGCTGTGACAATAGTTCCATCATCGGTAATACAAGTTTGACGGCCACGATCTACAGTTGTTACTAATGCAGAAATTGCATCATTATGTGATGGACGATCTTTACTTCGCGGGCGGGTGCTTCGTGATGGGCGAATTCGCGCATCAGATTCATCGTATTCGCGTGGACTCATAGTAAAAGTGAGCTCCACAGCCCAGGAAAGTCTGGCAAGGTCTTTCGTGTGGTTGCAATATTTTCAACTTCGATTCCTTTAACTACAAGCCCTAACACAGCACCTGCCGTTGCTAATCGGTGGTCATCATATGTATGAAAAACACCGGCATGTAATGGTGCTGGGGTGATGTGCAATGAACTTTCATGTTCAACAACGTGGCCACCTAAAGCGTTTATCTCGCGAGTTAATGCTGCTAATCGATCAGTTTCATGTTTGCGCAAGTGTCCGATTCCACGCAAATGCGATGGTGAGTCAGCAAGGGCAGCAAGTGCTGCAATCGAAGGTGTTAGCTCACCAACATCATGCAGATCAACATCAATGCCATGAATTTTACCGGTGCCAATAATTGTTAATCCATTATCTCCAAAAGAGAATTGCGCACCCATGTTTGAAAGTATTGTTCGTAATTGATCGCCTGGTTGTGTTGTTTTGGTCGGCCAATCTGCAATTGCCACTTGACCACCACACACCATTGCGATTGAAAGAAATGGTGAAGCATTTGAAAGATCTGGTTCGATGACTAGATCGAGACCATGTAGATCCCCCGATTTGACGGTCCACGTTTTGGCTTTGTCATCAACTTCTACTGCTGCACCAAATTCACGCAACATATCGACAGTCATTTCAATATGCGGCATTGATGGTAGTGACCCACCTTTGTGCTTAACTCTTATTCCATTAGTAAAACTTGGCCCTACCAGAAGTAGCGCTGATAAAAACTGACTTGATTCGCTGGCATCAATTGTTATTTCTCCGCCACCAATTTTTCCAGTTCCATTTAATTTCAAGGGCAAGCTATAACGATCTTCGTGGTCAATTGAGACACCAAGCTCTTCAAGTGCCTTAATAACTGGCCCTAGTGGGCGTTCATACGAACGCGGATCGCCATCAAAAATAACTTCGCCAGTTGCTAATGCAGCTAGTGGAGGTAAGAAGCGCATAACTGTCCCTGCGTTTCCAACATCTACCTTCACGCCCCCATGCATTGGTGCTGGCGTAATAATCCATTGCAGCTCTTCATTTCCATCGATAACTACTGTGGTTTCTTCAATTCCAATACCCAATGCCTTTAAACCGGCAACCATTAATTCGCTATCACGCGAGACAAGTGGGCGACGCAATGTTGAAGGACTCTTTGCTTGGGCCGCCAAAATCAAAGCGCGGTTAGTTACAGATTTTGATCCAGGAATGACAACGCTGATATCAACTGGTGTTTCGCCGCGAAAAATCGCTGGCCAGTGAGCGTTGTTTGTCATCGCCTTATTCTAACCCGTACCGATACCTGCGATACCCTTGAATTATGTGTGGTCGTTATGCGCAAACAGCCGATATGCGTGAATTAATGGAGCAGTTTGAGGTCACTGGTACATCGCCAGAAAGTTCACTGCCACTCAATTGGAATATCGCGCCGACGAATCCAATTTACATAGTTCGCGCCAATGACCGTTCTGGAAATGACATCACAAGCAAACGATCATTGGCGACAGTGTCATGGGGATTGATTGGCCCGTGGTTAACGGATATGCATGAAGCACGTGCATCACAATCGAGAGCAATCAACGCTCGCAGTGAATCTATTCATGAAAAGCCAACTTTTAGAAATGCCTTTAGATCCACTCGCTGTTTAATTCCGGCATCTGGGTATTACGAATGGGCAACGGCATTAGGTCAATATCGTCCCAAACAACCTTTCTACATTTCTGCTCGTGATGGCAGGCAGTTACCTATCGCTGGAATCTGGAGCAGTTGGACTGCGCCAAGTGGCGAAGTAATTGAATCCGCATCGATCATCACGCAAGAAGCACAAGGCGAACTAGAAACAATTCATAGCCGCATGCCAGTTTTTATGCCACCTGATCGTTGGGACCTTTGGCTCAACCCTCGCAATACCGATGTGAATGAATTGAAAACCTTAATGATTGTTGAGCACCCAGAATCCATCGTGATTGCTCGCCCTGTTTCAGATGCGGTAAATAGCGTGGCAAATAATGGAAAAGAGTTAACCGTTGAAACGCCTTTGGGAGAGCCAGAAACCCTATTTTAGCGATAGTGTTTTAGGCGATGTCAACGGATCTAGTTAAAGAGAGCTCGGCGGATCGTGCTGTCCGCTTCGAGCGAGATGCCCTTGCATTTACAGACCAGTTATATGGAGCAGCGTTGCGGTACACAAAGAATCCACACGATGCAAAAGATTTAGTACAAGACACATATCTGAAAGCTTTCGCTTCATTTCATCAATTTGAACCAGGTACAAATTTAAAGGCGTGGCTATACCGTGTATTAACGACAACTTTTATTAATACATATCGCAAAGATCAACGCCGTCCACAATTAAGCGGTGGTGAAATCGAGGATTGGCAGTTAGCTGATGCCGCTTCGCATACAAGTGATCAAGGAAAATCAGCTGAAGTAGAAGCGCTGGAGAACTTGCCTGATAGCGATATCAAGCGTGCCCTTCAAGAGATTCCAGAAGAGTTTCGCATAGCCGTGTACTTGGCAGATGTTGAGGGATTTTCATACAAAGAGATCGCCGACATCGTTGGCGTTCCAACTGGAACCGTAATGTCCCGTCTGCATCGGGGAAGAAAACAGCTACGAGAGCGGTTAACTGAGTATGCGAAAGAACTTGGCTACAGCACCGATAAGAAATCGGGGGCGAAACCATGACTTTCAATTTTGTAGTTGGATGTAACGAGGTCCTCAATTCATTTGTGCTTCTCATCGAAGGGAATATCGATGAACCGCAAATGAACATGATCGAACTTCATATTTCTTCCTGCCCTGCCTGTGAAGCAGAACTCGCGCACGAACAAGCGATGCATTCATTGATGCAAGAAGTATTGCGTCGCAGCTGTGATGAAAAGGCGCCTGAAGATTTACATGATGCTATTTATCGCCAAATTCATGGACAAATGACAGGTACATTCACAGAAGTTGTAACTCAATACAGCATGACTGAAATATCTATTGAAATTGATGAGTTCGGCCAAATTGAGCACCGTGAAGTAACGATTGAACACACTGAAGAAATCCGCTTTCACAAGGATGAAGAATGAATCCCGCTGAAGAGGTGCTTGGTGCAGTTGGATTAACAGAGATGGTTGTCCGCCCCGGTGACACATCTGTTGCCATCGGAATTGGTGATCTTCCAATCATTGCGCCATCACTGCTCATTAATTTGATGGAGCACGCTGCAATTTTGTCTTTGGACTTATTTCTAGAGCCGGAAGAGACCACAATCCCAATAAGTGTTGAATTTATTTCACTCTCACCAGCAAGCATTGGCGCCGAGTTACGCGGAACATCACGCGTAATTGAAATTGAAGGAAAAGAATTAACTTTCGAATGCGAAGTCTATGAACATGATCGCCAGATTGCAGCAGCCCTAATAAAAAGATCAACGGTGGAGCGAGTATCTTTCCTCGCCCGCACCGCTGCTCTTAATCTCGTACAGGATTCAAATAAAAACTAGGCCTTCTTGGTAGCCCAAAATATCTCTGCAATCTCATCGATCTTTGCAATCAATGAATCTGCAACTGCAACATCTTGAGTTCCCTTTGTACCTGCAGCACCTGCAAGCTTTGTTGCCTCATTAAACAATGAGTGCAGTTGTGGGTATGCCTCGAAGTGTGGAGCCTTGAAGTAATCAGTCCATAGCACCCATAGGTGCTCCTTAACCTGATGAGAACGCTCTTCTTTGATCGCCACTGAACGTGAACGGAAATCTGCATCTGAGTTAGCTGCGTACTTTTCCATGCATGCCTTTACAGATAGCGCTTCAATCTTTGCCTGCGCTGGATCGTAAACACCACATGGAAGATCGCAGTGTGCGTAGACAGTTGTCTTTGGTGCAAACATTTTTTCTCCCTATTGCCACTAAATTGCTTGGTTATGGTGCGAGACTACCGCCCGTGAGCAAATTTGGCACAGTCAAGGTCGCTGGGGGCTCAATGCTTCCCACATACCGAGAAGGCGACTGGTTATTCGTTAGCTGGTTAGCCACCGCACCAGGTTTAGAAACAGTTGGGAACTCCCTCGTCAGCAAGGTTGTAGTTGTCGAGCGGGAAGAGCGTCCAGGAATCTTTCTGATTAAAAGAGTGCAAAAGTTTCATGCAGGAAATTATTGGGTACAGGGCGATAGCGAAGAAAGCACTGATTCGCGCACGTGGGGATGGATTCCAGCCCACGAAGTTGTAGGTGCGGTGCTATTTCGGATCAAACGAAGTCGCAGAAAATAAGGATTAGCGAGTAAAGGCTTCGAGTAATAATGCTTTTTGCTCGTCCTCGTGCAAGTGATGACTTCCAGTTGCAGGAGATGCAGTTGCACGACGAGAAACTCGACGCAAAGTTCGATTTCCAAATCCATGTCCACCATGTGCATCAGATGTGCGCAATGCAATGTGTGACCATGGGCCTTGGTTTGCAGGTTCATCTTGGACCCACAACAAGTTGGCATTTGGATGCTTGTTGGCTTCGGCAACCATCTCATCAATTGGTAGTGGATACAGAAGTTCAACTCGAACAATCGCTGTTCCAGTTTCACCAAGCTTTGTTCGCTCTGCAACAAGATCGTGATAAATCTTTCCTGAACAGAAAATAACGCGAGATGCGTTTTGTACAGAATCATCGCCAATAACTTCTTGGAAGTATCCAGTTGTGAAATCACTAAGTTTCGATGCAGCTGCCTTTAGGCGAAGCATTGACTTAGGTGTGAAGACAATCAATGGACGACGCGCAGGATTCTTTGCATGCCAACGAAGTAAGTGGAAGTAATTTGCTGGGCTTGCTGGTTGCGCAACAGTCATATTCTGCTCAGCACACAGCTGTAGGAATCGCTCAATGCGTCCAGATGAGTGATCGGGTCCTTGTCCTTCATATCCATGTGGAAGAAGGAGTACAACAGAAGAACGCTCGCCCCACTTTTGCAATGCAGAGGAAACAAATTCGTCAATAATTGTTTGTGCGCCGTTGGCAAAATCGCCAAACTGACCCTCCCACAGAACTAGCGCTTCTTCGCGCTCAAGGCTGTATCCATACTCAAAGCCCATCGCAGCATATTCGCTGAGCAATGAGTCGATGACGAAGAAGTGATTGTCATCGCTGATGAGTGCACGCAGTGGTGTCCACTCATTGCCATTTTCTTTATCAATGATTACAGCATGACGATTTGAGAAAGTTCCACGACGGGCATCTTGTCCGGCAAGACGAATTGGGTGACCTTCTTTAAGTAGTGAACCAAATGCCAACATCTCACCAGTAGACCAGTCGATAGTTCCGTCATTAAGAGACTCAACTCGCTTTGCAAGTTGCGGAGTCAACTTAGGATGAACACTGAAGCCTTCAGGAACTGCAGATTGAGTTGCTGCAATTTCGCGCGCTAGGTTTTCAGATATTGAGGTAACGATTGCTTCAGGTTCTGGAGCAACTGGTGCCTTAAAGCTTTCATCATGCTCTGGTTCGATGTTATTTACAGCAGCAAAGATAGATTCGAGTTGCGCCTGGTAATCGCGTGCAATCTCTTCTGCTTCTTCAGGAGTTAAATCCCCACGACCAACAAGTGCCTCGGTATACAAAGTACGTGTTGAACGCTTTGCATCGATCATCTTGTACATCAAAGGCTGAGTAAAGCTTGGCTCGTCACCTTCATTATGTCCGCGGCGACGGTAGCAAATCATGTCAATGACAACATCCTTGTTAAATTCTTGACGATACTCGAATGCTAACCGTGCAACACGAACACATGCTTCTGGGTCATCACCATTCACATGGAATACCGGAGCTTGGGTGATCTTTGCAAAATCAGTTGAATACACAGATGTACGTGCAGAATGTGGAGATGTCGTGAATCCAACTTGGTTATTAATAACAATGTGAATTGTGCCGCCAGTACGGTATCCAGGAAGACCCGCCAACTGCAGAACTTCAGCATTTACGCCTTGACCTGCAAATGATGCATCTCCGTGCATAAGAATTGGCATTACAGAGTAAGCATTCTTCACATTCATGCGGTCTTGCTTTGCACGAACAATGCCCTCTAGCACTGGATTTACAGCCTCTAGGTGAGATGGATTTGCCGCAAGGTAAACGTTCGTTGTCGCACCTGCATCAGTTGTAAATACTCCCGATGTTCCTAAGTGGTACTTCACATCGCCAGACCCATGAACCTGATTTTCTGCGTAATGACCTTGGAACTCTTGGAAGATTTGTCCGGCTGATTTTCCAGCAACATTGGCTAGAACATTGAGGCGACCACGGTGTGGCATTCCGATGCACACTTCATCTAGACCTTGTTCTGCAGCAGAAGAAATAACGGCATCAAGAAGTGGAATTACAGACTCTCCACCTTCAAGTGAGAACCGCTTTTGTCCAACAAACTTTGTATGTAAGAAAGATTCAAATGATTCGGCGCTATTGAGTTTACGCAAAACACGTAGCTGCTCATCACGTGGAAGTTTTGCATATCCAACTTCAACTCGGTTTTGAATCCATTCGCGCTCTTCGCGGTTTTGAATGTACATGTATTCAACGCCTACTGAACGGCAATACGCATCGCGCAATATTCCCAAAATCTTGCGAAGTGTCATGAAGCGTTCTCCACCAAAGCCGCCTGTAGCAAATTCGCGATCAAGATCCCACAATGTTAATCCATGAGTTACAACATCTAAGTCAGGATGTGAACGCTGTACATATTCAAGTGGGTCAACATCTGCCATCAAGTGACCAAATGTTCGGTAGGCCTGAATTAATTGCTGAACACGGGCTGTCTTGCTGATTTCCTCATCACGTGAGAAAGCAAAATCTGTTGCCCAGCGAATTGGCTCGTAAGGAATACGCAATGCACTAAAGATTTCATCGTAGAAGTTTTCTGCGCCTAACAGATATTCATGCATGCGGCGCAAGAAATCACCAGATTGTGCGCCCTGAATAATGCGGTGGTCGTATGTGCTTGTAAGAGTAATTACCTTGCTAACAGCCATCTCTATAAGGGTTTGCTCACTTGCACCCTGGAACTCCGCTGGATAATCCATCGCTCCAACACCAAGAATCAAGCCTTGTCCCTGTACTAAACGAGGTACTGAGTGAACAGTTCCGATAGTTCCTGGATTAGTGATCGACATTGTTGTGCCAGCAAAATCTTCAACAGTTAATGACCCGCCTCGAGCCTTTTTAATGATGGCTTCATATGCGCTCCAGAACTGCGCGAAATCTAATTCTTCGCAACCTTTGATAGATGGAACTAATAATTGTCGAGAACCATCAGCTTTTGCTAAATCGATTGCGACACCTAAGTTGATATGTTCTGGCTTTCCGATCGCAGGCTTTCCATCTAGTTCACCAAAGAATGCGTTCATCTCTGGCATCGCACGAACTGCCTTGATCATTGCAAAAGCAATGATGTGAGTGAAGGAAACTTTTCCACCGCGAGCACGCTTCAAGTGATTATTAATCACGATGCGGTTATCGATCATTAACTTCGCAGGAATTGCACGAACTGATGTTGCAGTTGGAACTGACAGCGATGCTTCCATTGATTGAACTACACGTGCTGACACTCCACGAATTGGCTCGAGCGAAGATGCAGATGGAGTAATCAAAACTGGAACTGGTTTAACAATTGGATCTGCAGGAGTTGGTTGCGCAGTTGCAGTCTCGCGAAGAATTGGTTGTTGTGATACCGGTGCAACTGGTGCAGGTGCAACTGGTGCAGGTTGTGCAGCTTTTTGTTGAGCTTTAGGCACTGGTGGAACACCTTTGCTTGGTGCTGCCGCTGATGAAGCTGTTACGGGCGCACCTGGCTTATTGCTTTTGAAGTATTCGACCCATGCTGGGTCTACGGAAGAAGGATTCGCTAAATACTGCTCGTACATTTCATCGACGAGCCAATCATTTGCGCCAAAATCCTGTGCCGACACTGGCAAGCTCCTTCTGCATTGATTACAGCCCTAAGCCTATCGGCAGTAACTGGCCTGCATAAGCACGATTTGGCGCTCACAAGGCGAGATACGCCACATTGATTTCAGTCTCCAATTCTGGCCCACCTGGGGCAGGCTTTGCCCATGGTTTTAGCAGTGGTCACCGGTGCCAGCAGAGGCTTGGGTTTTGAAAACGCCAAGTCTCTAGCGGCGTTGGGCTATGACATCGTGATGATTGCGAAGGATTCCAGCCGACTATCTCAGGCTCAGGAAGCTTTACAGAATGCTCACCCTAATCAACAGTTCACACCGTATGCAGTTGATCTTGAAGATATGCAAGCAACTCGTGATGCAGTTGCACATATTTCGCAACACCATGTGGCACCAAACATATTAATTCTGGCTCATGGAGTGATGAGCGACAAAATGTCTAAGACTCTGAAGACTAACGATGCTGAATGGCGTCGAGTGCTGGCCATTAATTTAGATTCTGTTTTCACACTTGTTAATGGCTTAGCACCAGCAATGGTTGAAGCACGAAGCGGTCGCGTAATTATTTATTCTGCATGCTTGGGAAGAATGTCAGGGCCTGGTAACGCAGGTGGACTTGCACCATACAGAATTAGTAAAGCAGGAGTAAATGCATTTGTCAGAAACCTTGCACATGAAACTGGCTTGGGTTCGCGCGGAGTTTTAGTTGATGCCGTCTGCCCAAATCATTCACGCACTGATATGGGCGGAGTAGATGCACCACGAAGTGCAGAAGAAGGCGCAGCATGTGCGTTGTGGTTAGCAACACGCGAATTCACTGCCGGAGATACCACTGGAGTTTTGTGGGAAGACAATCAGATTGTTGAGTGGTAACAAGCTTTTATAGATTGTTAGAAATCAGTTGGAATTGCGCGCAATGCTGCAATTAATGTTGCCCCAGCAAGTGCTGCTAAAGGAACTGCTACAAACCACAAATGCGCTTGCAATTGATATGAAACCACTCCGAGTGCAATCAAATTAGCAAGCACCGCTGGTGATCGACCAAAGTACTTTCCACGGCGATAACCAATGGCAGATGCTGCTAATCCGCCTGCTCCAAGTAATGCAAAAAGCAGCACCCCCAAGAATGGAAGTAGCTCAAAAGAATCAGCGGTAAAAGTCAGCACTACAAGCCAACATGCTAGAGCTAGTACGACCCCGGCCTCGATTAAAAGTAGGGATGCCACTATTCCTCGGGCCTTTGATGGATCCTGCTTCATGAGAGTGAGATTAACCGAAAACTTTCTAATTAAGCAGCACTTTCCGCTCGCTCGTCAGCTTTAACAGTGAGTTCAATAAGTTCACCGGCTTCATTGCGTGCAGCGATCTCTTTCAAAGTTGGTCGTCCCGCTTTGCGCTTCTTGGCAATGATGCGACCTTCTTCAAATAACTCTCCGCCCCACACACCTGCTGGCTCTTGGCGCGATAACGCACCTTCTAAGCACTGCGCGCGCACAGGACATCCACCACAGAGTGACTTTGCCTCTTGCACTTGCATCTCATCCTCAGAAAAGTAGAGCTCAGGATCTGCTGTGTGGCATGGCAAATTAAATGATGACCCGTCTGAATACGTGCCTGTTACGGCGTCCAAACCGATCTTGTCATCTGCCCAGCCTGGTACTAGTAGTTCGCTGAAGAGAACGCTCATGTTCTCACCTCTTCTTCCTGTAGATGTTTTTGAACTTCTTTTCCGGAGAATGGAAAAAGGGCTCCGAATCCTTGTGGATTCGAGGCCCTTGGCTTCAGTTCTAAATCGAGTTATTCGATTGAACCACCATTGGCCTCGTATCCGGCATAAAAAGCTGCGTAAAACGCTGGCTTTGTCGCATGCCAAGTAGAAGGCTTATTGGTTGTATGAGCAGAAGGAATCACAGCAGAACGCAATGCGTTTGCTGATACGAATGATGCGTTAGACATATTCGTTCCTTCCGTCATTTTCAACTTCGCCATGAAGTTGAAGTCATAAGGATAAACCATGGGTTGAGGTACTGGCAAGGCAATTAATTCCCCGCATAAATGAGCGTACATAGAGTCTTTTTGAAGGGATAGAGCTAGTTAGTCAGGCCGGCTTCAGCCAAGAATCGTGAGGCTTTTCCGCGATAGCTAAGGCGAAGATCAGATTTTGCGCGGGTGATGCCAACATAAAACAAGCGACGTTCTTCATCAATTGATGCCTGATCACCAGTGGTGCTGTTGTTTTCAAGTGGCAAGATTCCATCGGCCACACCAATTAAAAATACGCGTTCCCATTCAAGACCCTTTGCAGCGTGGAGTGTTGCAAGTGTTGTAACAGGCATGGTTGGTGGATTGTTTTGCTGAACGCGATCTTCAACTTCGCGCAGGTATGTGCGCAAATTCTTTGGTGTAAATCCCGAATTGCTATCTAGTTCACGAGCAAGGTGAAGAAGTGCTGCGATTCCATCGATGGCTCCCCCAGTTAAAAAGGGTTGTGCCAGGGTGCGAAGTTCATCCAGCCACGAAACACCTTCAGTTGGAATAACAGATGCGGTACGAACCTGCTTCAAGAAGTCGCGAACCTCTTTGCGTTCAAAGAAACGCTCGGTATTTCGAACTTGATATGGCAAGTTGGCCGCATTCATGGCTCGCTCTAAACCATTTAATTGATTATTGGTACGAGCAAGAACTGCGACATCTTGTGCAGCAGTGCCTTCCGATATCAACTGTGTAATGTCACGAACGATTCCAGCGATTTCTGCAGACTCATCGTTATAGGCCGTAATTGTTGGTTTGCTACCGTGATCATTGATTGCGACTAACTCATTGCCCATGGCACCTTTGCGCAGGATGCTGTTAGCGGTGAAGATGATTTCCGGAGTTGAGCGATAACCAGTTGTTAGGCGCACAACCTCGGCTTCTGGAAAACGCTGCGTAAATGAATTGAGAAACACTGGAGTTGCACCAGCAAAAGAGTAAATAGTTTGTGCAGGGTCTCCAACAACACATAGCTCTTGGCGGGAACCAAGCCAGGCGTTGATTAAACGCTGCTGTAGCGGTGAAATGTCCTGATACTCATCAACTGTGAAGAAACGGTATTGATCTTGCACACGTTCGCGAACTTCTCGTTCTTCTTCAATCATCGCTGTTGTTAAAAGTAGAACATCTTCAAAATCAATTGCACGTTCTTGGTGTTTCACGCTTTCATAGGCGGTATAGACCTTGGCCAATTGTTCGGGATTAATGCGAGGCTTAACTGTGCGCTTTAGGGATTCGCTCAAATAATCTGAAGGTGAAATTTGTGAAACCTTTGCCCATTCAATCTCTGTTGCAATATCGCGCAGTAAATCGCGAGATGTGATCGATAGCTCGCCCTGTAATTGAGCGCGCTTGATCGCTTCTGTGAGAAACCCGCTCTTTGTTGTGAGCAAATCAGGTGTACGACCGCCAAAGACTTGAGGCCAAAAGAAGGTCAATTGCTTGAGTGCAGCTGCGTGGATGGTTCGAGCTGCAACAGCTGGAACTCCAAGTGAGCGAAGACGTGTGCGCATTTCACCAGCAGCGCGAGCAGTAAATGTAAGTGCCAAGACTTTGTGGGGATCCATAGTGCCAATGGCTGCGGCATATGCGATGCGGTGTGTGATTGCGCGGGTTTTACCTGTTCCGGCCCCTGCAATCACGCACACAGGTCCACGCGTAGCAAGTGCGACTGCGCGTTGTTCATTATCTAACGCTTCAAGAATTTCTTCTGCGCGCAGATTTCCTACGGCCTCCACGATTCACCACCACGTAACTGATCACGGGTATATCCATCAACACGTGTGTACCAAGTTTCGATCATGCGACGGGCAACAGAGATTTTTGGCGGTAACAAAACATCTTGTGCCACCACGGCTTTTTTCATATCTTCACGTGAAAACCAACGTACTTCAGTAATTTCAGTGCCATCGGGACGTGCTTCTTCTGGGCGATGTGTGATTGCTTCAAATGCAATCATGATCGATGCCGGAAATGGCCACGGCTGTGAGGTTAAGTATTTAATTTCTGATGCATACACACCTGCTTCTTCAAATACTTCGCGCGAAACACATTCTTCAAATGATTCACCAGTTTCAACAAATCCTGCAAAAGTTGAAAATCGCTTATCTGGCCAGATTGGTTGGTGACCCAAAAGGATTCGATCATCTTTATCTTTTACTAAAACAATCACAGCTGGGTCAGTGCGTGGGTGATGCTGTGTTGCATCATCAGGACAGACGCGAACACTGCCACCAAGATCGCTAACAGTCTTTGCTCCGCAACGTGCGCAATGTGTGTGGGTTACATGCCAGTTAGCTAATCCAACTGCGTGCATTCCCAGTGCAAGTTCGTCAGCATCAAGATTTCCACCAACTTCTCGCAAAGTTTTAAAACCTTCATATTTTCGTAATTCAAACTCTTCGGTTCCATCATCTTCTTGTGGATTGATCCATGTGGTGTTCCAGGCAAAGTAGGCCTGATTGTCATCACGGCCCACGCCTAAAAAGAAGCGATCGCCTTCAACAAATATTTCTTGCGCAGATTTCACAGCAGCGGCATCCATAAAGGTCAAAGAATCATCAGCGGAACTTAAGCGGGCGTCTACTAACTGAATAATCTGTGCCGTCTTCCAGAGTTCGGCCAACTTTGAGGGATCAGTGCGCAGCTCGCTTTCGCGATTAATCGGCGACAGCGAAGCTGTTTCAGAATCAGGGTTGCGCGCGCTCATAGGGGTGAACGCTACTAGCCTTGGGCGGTGCGCGTAACCTCATGGAATTTGCTGCATGGATTGGCCATTCCGCCTGATCCAGCAGTTGATGCCGCTGCCCTTTTAGAGGCTGAAATACTGAATTTAAAGAGTGATGTCATCGGCGTCCAAGAAGTTGATTATTTTCTAGATCGATCTGGAAATCACAATCAAGTTGGAAACATTGCAACTGTTATGGGGGCCGCTGACTGGGCTTTTGCGCCATCTTTGTTTGGAAATCCAGATGAAAAATGGCGTAAACCCGAAAGTACAGATTTAAAAATTATTACAAACAAAAGTCAAGAAGGCGAAGCAGGTTATGGAATCGGAATGGTTTCTCAACTACCAGTTAAATCCTGGCATCGCTTAGATTTAAAGGGAGCACCATTTGGTGTTTTTATGATGTTTCCGGTTGATGGAAAGTTAAAACGTTTCTATGTGCGGGATCATCCACGAAGCGCACTTGCTGCACATCTAGAAAATGGTTGGTTGATTATTAATACCCATCTTTCTTTTGTACCTTTTTTCAACTACAGACAATTAGTTCACATCAAACGCTGGTCGCACGCTTTAGGTGTTGCCCCACACAAGATTCTTTTCATGGGAGATATGAATATCCCAATTAAAAAAGTTGTAGCCGGGCTGAAGTGGAACTCGTTAGCAACTGGCAAAACTTTCCCTAGCTGGCTACCCAAGGTTGAAATTGATTACATGTTGTCACCAACTCTTACCGCTAGTGATGTTAAGCAGATTACCTATTCACACAAAGGAATGAGTGACCATCTGCCGTTGCAGCTAGAGATTCCAACAGATTAATTACGGCTGTTGGATTGAGTCAACTGATGAAATCAAAGAAATTAGCGCAGCTTCATCCAAGAGATCTGCTGGCTGATCAGTAACACCCGTTGGCACATAATGAAAAGCCGCCGATACCTTTGAAATTTCACATCCTGATAACTTCGCCCATGCCAAGCGATACATGGCAAGCTGTACCTGTGCAGATTTACCTAACTGCTTAGACCCAGTCTTCCAATCAACCACTTGGAAACCATCTCCGTCGCTATAAACGGCATCAATTCGACCACGGATTAACACCCCTGCAACGGTTGTTTCAAAAGGTACTTCAACTCGGACAGGTGTGCGATTGGCAAAAGTGCTCTTAAGCCAGGTGGCCTTTAGATCTTCCAGCTTTGAATCATTGTCTAGTGGATCTAGATAATCCAAGTACTCATCACCAAACAAGGTGGCTGCATCTGTGAATTGGCGTTCAACCCACAAGTGAAAAGCTGTTCCGCGACGAGAATATGGATCTTGTCCTCGTGGCATTGGACGGCGAATGTTCAGTGCAAGCTCTTGTGGGTTCTCATGCAAAGCAACCAATGTGGATGTTGAAAGACGGGTTGGTAGAGCAACTTCAACAA
>Ga0209085_1001266_pt1 | contig 16005 bp, 19 predicted proteins | sample C_131016_EF_Meta_FD_187310 | JGI IMG/M metagenome (GOLD analysis project Ga0209085, IMG submission 187310) | Freshwater microbial communities from Lake Croche, Canada to study carbon cycling - C_131016_EF_MetaG (SPAdes) (version 2) | ecosystem: Environmental > Aquatic > Freshwater > Lake...
TCTCTTGATGGCGTCTTCTGGTTTTGTGGATGGGGCTTTGGCACAGTCATCCGCTTTTGACATGCCCATCCTCAAGCTTGAAAATGTGCCCGGTGGCGGTCAGAACATGTCGCTGACCCTGCAAGCCTTGGTCTTGATGACATTGCTGACGGTTTTGCCGTCTTTGCTTCTGGTCACCACCAGTTTTACCCGCATTATCATTACATTGTCGATTTTGCGTCAGGCTTTGGGAACGCAACAAACACCGCCGAACCAGGTATTGGTCGGTCTTGCTTTGTTTCTGACCTTTTTCATCATGACGCCCACTTTCAACCAGATCAATGACGTGGCTTTTGTTCCCTATACGCAAGGCCAAATTTCCATTCAGGAGGCGGGTATCCGTTCGGCAGGCCAGCTGAAAACCTTTATGCTGCGTCAGACACGCCAAACGGATATTTTGGCCATTGCGGAATTGCGCGGTGATCGGGCCTATGACGGCATGGACAATGTGCCGTTTGTCGTGGCTGTTCCGGCCTTCATCATTTCGGAATTGCGGACGGCTTTTACCATCGGTTTTTTGTTATTTCTCCCCTTTCTGGTGATTGATATTGTTGTCTCCAGCGTTTTGATGGCGTTGGGAATGATGATGCTCTCGCCGATGCTGATCTCCTTGCCTTTCAAACTCATGCTGTTTGTCTTGGTAAACGGTTGGGCGCTCACGGTCACATCTTTGGTCGAGAGCTTCGCAAGGGTACCGTGACATGGGTCTTGACCAATTTATCATTGTTGGCCGTGAAACCATCTATGTCGTTGTCATGGCCATTGGGCCTTTGCTGATTGCAGCGCTTGCTGTCGGCGTGTTCATGGGGATCATTCAGGCCGCCACATCCATCAACGAGCAGACCTTGGCCTTCGTGCCCAAATTGCTTGTCGTTATCGGCATTTTCATGCTGGCCGGTCCCTTTATGTTTTCGACGGTTACCGGTTTTTTTCAAACTATTTTTACTGAAATCGGGAGGGTTGGGCGATGATCGTGCTTGACGCTCCGACACTGTTTGACGGGATGATTGCGTTTTTGCTGATCTCGATCCGTCTTGCTGCGATGTTTCTCGCAGGACCGTTGTTTTCAGCAGCCGTTGTGACCTTGCCACAACGCATCGCTCTGACCTTGGGGGTCACCATTGCCCTTTATGGCACCATTGATGTCCCCAAAATCGATTTTATTTCGGTGCAGGGCTTGATTGTGGTTGCACAGGAAATTCTTGTCGGGGCGTTCATCGGATTTTTTATGCAATTTGCCTTTTCAGCCGTGACCTTCTCCGGCGAACAAATGTCATCGGCCATGGGCTTGAGCTATGCGGCGATGGTCGATCCGCAAACAGGCGCTTCCTCGCCGGTTGTCGCACAATTTCTGTCGGTTCTTCTGATTTTGATTTTTCTATCCATCAACGGTCACCATTTGCTGATCCGTGAAGTGGGCACCAGTTATAAATTGATCCCGATGGGCGAATTCAAAATAACCGCCAAAATGTTTTTGCGGACATTTGAAGCCGGATCCCTCATGTTTGGCATGGCTTTGCTGATCTCTTTGCCCGTTGTGGTGGCCATGATGCTTGTCAATATCGTCACCGGCGTGATGACGCGTGTGGCGCCGCAAATGAATATTTTCTCGGTTGGGTTCCCCATCACCATTTTATCGGGCTTGGCTCTCATGATGGTGATGATCCCGACAATCAGCCAATTGATGGCGGATTTCATCAACCAGATCGGTCTGCGCATGCATGATCTGATCCTCTCTGTTCAGGAGGGCTAGACATGGCTGATGATGAAGGCGAAGAAAAGACCCAAGAACCGAGTGCCAAGCGTCAGGAAGACGCGATTGAGCAGGGGCAGGTTCTGACCTCGCGTGATTTGATGGTGCTGGTCGTTCTGGCGACAGGCGGCATGCAGCTGATGATGAACGGCAAATATTATTTTGACGAATTGGTCGGTATTTTTCGGCAGGATTTGCTGTTTTCTGAACCTATTATGCGGGATTTGCCTCTGCAAACCGCTTTAAGAAATGCATTTAGCGGCGTTTTGATCCCGTTTTTGATGTTTGCCTTTCCGATTTCGATCATGCTGATCGCGACACAATATTTCTTCGGCGGCTTGCACTTTGTGATCGGCAATGCGGCACCCAAATTCGAAAAGCTCGATCCCATCAGCGGCATGAGCAAGATTTTTGGTATGAACTCCGTGATGGAGGCATTGAAATCGCTCTTGAAGATCGGGCTGATCGGTGCTGCCGGTGTTTGGTATATTGTCGATCAAATCCCCATCATTGTTCAAATGAATGTGATTTCCTTTGAACAATCACTGATTGCCACCGGCGCGCTGGTCATCAAGACATTTATGATTTTGGTTGCGGGTGCGGCAGTTGTGGCCTTTGTGGATGCTTTTTATCAATGGCGCACATACCGCGATAAAATGATGATGACGCGTCAAGAAGCCAAGGACGAATATAAGCAGGCCGAAGGTTCGCCTGAAGTGCGTGCCAAAATCCGCCAGATGCAGCGCGAATCAGCGGAACGCGGCTCGGTCGTCAATTTATCTGAGGCACAGGTGGTTGTAACAAACCCAACCCATTTTGCCGTGGCTTTGCGCTATGATTTCGAAGACGGAACCGCACCCAAAGTGGTGGCCAAGGGCTCCGATATGGTGGCCGAGCAAATTCGTGACAAAGCGCGCGAGCTAGATTTGCCGGTTTTGTCCTATCCGCTCTTGGCGCGTGCTCTTTATTTTACCAGTGCCATTGGGCAGGAAATCCACACAGAACTCTATCGTGCGGTCGCAACCGTGCTCAGTTATGTGTTTCAGGCGGGCACAGAGGCCCCGCAACCAGAAATTGAAGTGCCCGAATCCATGCAATTCGATACTACAGGACGGAAGTTGGAGGGACGCAATGTCTAATCAGCGTCCAGTCTCTTGTTTTGGGTGTCGCTATTTTGTTATTAATCATGATATGAGACATCCATATACTTGTCAGGCGTTCGGTTTTCGCTCACGCAGATTACCGGCGCTCGAAGTCACGGCGAGTTCAGGCCAAGCCTGTAATCGTCGTGAAGCCCAGCCACTTCGCAGGCAGGACGCGCCAGGAGGGACACGATGAGCACGCACGATCCGGCTAAGGATGCGGAAAAGACCCTTGCCGCTGTGGATGAGTCGATTCAGATCGCGCTTTCGGCTGCGGGCACCGCAACCGATGCTGCCCAAGAATTGCAACGCTTGCGCTTGCAGGTCACCACCCTTATCGAAGGGTCCAAGCGGTCCGGCATGGTTCTGCTTTATAGCGGGATCATTGTTCTTGTGATCGCGGGCATTATTCTGGTCGGTTCGATCCTGTTTTATCAGCGCTCGCTGGCCCGCTTTGAAACCATTACGAATGTCAATCGTGAGGCCTTACAGGCCATCGCCGCACAGATCAAACTGATGGGCGAGGTGGCGCATAATCTCGAAGAGGCGACCGCAGCAACCGGCCAGACTCTGATTGCGGTGTCGGGTCGCGAGGAAGAGCTCAAAAAGACCATCAAAACGGTCAGCGATGCGCAGGTAACCCTGACCGCCAAGATTGACGGGCTGACGATGTCGAATGAAAAAATTCCATCTCAGGTCAAGCAGGCGCTTGATGAGGGGGCGAAAGCCTCTCTCAATGCCAATAATCAGCTGATTGAAGGGGTGAAGACCCAAATCAATGGATTGAGCAATGGCGAGCTGGCCAAAAAGGTCGACGCCATGATCGAGCAGCAAAAACTCATCAATGCCAAAGTGCCCAAGCCTGATGCGCAGGCCGCAGCCTCAGCACGGGCCCGGTCCAAAAATCGTGAAATGGATAATGCGATCCGTTATCCATAAGACGGGATGAGTGCAAAAAGTGACAGTGTGGGCTTCGCTCCGTAACTCGGACCCTGTTTGAGACACGGTGAAGGCAGGATTGAGACAGGACATCAAGCGATGGCGATCTTTGATCCGGAAAAAGGACCAGCGGCGCGGGTTGAAAGCACAGACCGCTTTACGCCAGCCGGCAAAATCGGCCTCATTCCCGGCGATTTGATTTTCCAGTTCGGGAAATATTCGGCGGGAGAGATCCTCTCTATGCCTTATTTATTGCGTGAAGTGGGCCGTGAGGATTGGCTTCTGGTCTATAGGCGCGGTATTTTGATGAAGCTGATCACCGGCGGCAATATGGAGGGGTGCCATTGCGTCCCCGCCAGTGTTCCCGAGGACATCAAAGTCCTGCCGGATGAAAATGCCTGGATCCAATATGAATATAATCTGGATGCCAATTGCGGGATTTTCATCCTGCCGCATATTGTCAATCCGGCTTGGGCCTTGATGCCTTTGCTGTTGTTTGCGCGGTATCGGCTCTGGAATTTATTCGTGGCCGTGATCATGCTCTATATATTGGGCTTTGTTTTAGGGCCGTTTGTTCTCGCGCTGACCTATCTCACTACGGTTATTCTCTGCGCCTTTGGTGGGATAGCCTTGTTGCGGGATGCCGCCTACAAACAAGGCTATATCTATTTCGGTAAAATTGGCGTGTTGAATGATGCGGATGTGGACCGGATTGAATTAATGGCCACGCGTTATTCCGATGCCATGAAAGAACAAAGCAATCTTGAAGCCGAAATGATGTAAATCGTCCTTTCCTGTCCAAAAGGACAGGAGGAGCGATGTTTAACGGTTTCCGTGGAACAAAATGATGGATTCCACGACTTCAAGCGGTAATCCCGTGCGGTTGACGATTTGCTCGGCCGGAAGTCCCTTGTGAACCAGACGAATGGCAGCCTCGACCGTTTCCGGATTTTCACGATTGGTCAGGCCATGGTCACGTAATTGCATTTCCAGAGATTTGACCTCGGCTTGCATCATCCGCAAGGTATCGGCCATTGAAGCCTCTTGCGCGACGCGTGCGTGCAAAAATTTACGATCGAGATCTGTAAATTTATCGCTCAATGTTTTTAAATTGGCATCAACCATATCGATGGTCCGGCCAATCTGGATGACGCGCCACGTCGTGAAAAACAAGGCCGCCAATGCGATCATCACAATCAAGGTCGGGAAAATGATCTCTAGTGACATCGGTAAAGGTCTCCTGTCGTCTTGATTGGGCGCTGATCTATAATATCCGTCTGAGGATAAGAGGGCAAAATGATTAACATAGGCGCTTGAAAATAAGCGTAAATTCAACAACATAGTTAACAAAAAACTAACAATAATAGCCCCGCGATGTGTTGTGGTTGTAAACTAGGGCTCAGGATATTGGATCAAAAACAAAAAAAGCGCCAATAAGGCGCTTATCTCTGTCATCTAACTCAACGTCAGATGGAATTAGCGGGCTGAGGCAAAATCCACTTCGATCATCCGATCAGCCAATTTCTGGAAGTCGATCGGATAAGAATTGTTGCGGATCGCTTCACGGATCCGGTCAACCTTTGAGCGGTCAATCGGAGCGTCGGCTTTTTGGCCGCTGTAACGTGCTGACGACACCTCGACCGTCGCTGATTCAGCAAAAAGCTGCTCAAGCGGACCAGAGGATGCGGTAGACGTCCCGGCAGCTGCTGCTTTCGCGGTTTTTTGCGAAGCAACGTCAACCTGTGTCAATTTGGCGCGAAGACCGTCAATCATGATAAAACCTCACTTACGAAGGATAACGGTTATTGCGGACAAAACTTTAGCAACTTCTTTGCATAAATTTTAGCCGAATCAAACCCTTATTTCCCTCAATTTTCACTTTACCAGAACAATTGCTCCAGGTCCAAGCTTTCCTGTTAATTTAACCCCGGTTTTTGCGTTTCTCACAGTTATGAGGTCGCCCTCATAGCCTTCGGTTTCCGCTTTTCCGGGCGCGATGATCTCAAAACCCGATCCGCCGGCAACAATCGTCACATTTTCACCCTTCAGAACTTGAGGGGCTTTCGCGACATTGCGGGTATTGAGGATAGAAGAGGGGCCAACATTGGCTGTCAGGCGCAATCCAACCGCTTCTTTCACGGTTTTGAAGGCTGTCATGCCCGCAGATTGCGGCATCGCGCGCACTTCCAGCATATCAGCCGTCAAAATTGTACCCGCAGACAGATCAACCCGAGGCACAACAACGTTATAGGACTGGGGAAGATTGGCTTTTTCGATCTTTTCTGGCTCAGCGGCTACTGAAGCCAGCTTCATATCTGGCGCATTGGCTTGGATCGCGCGATCGCTGACGGAAGGCGCTTTTGCAATCTGGGCCGGACCGGGTTGTGCCACTGGCCCATTGGCAAAGCCACTATTTTCGATCCGAATGGTATAATCCCAAGCCGTCGGACCATTGCAATGGATAATATAGCTGTTGGAGCGGGCACTGCGGGCCAGAATTTCGGGCTTGTGCTCGCAAGGCGCAAGGCTGATCCGGTCATCCAAGGGCCAGATATCCCGATCTTGGGGTTGCGCAAGACCGCGACTGGCCATGAATTCACGCACCAAAACACGAATATCCTCTGCTCCGATCGGCTTGTCCGTGGTCTCAGCCGCATGGCCGAGCGGTTGAACAAGCGCCATCATCCCTGCAAAAACAGGCAAGAAGAGGGAAAGAAACGACCTGCGGTTTGGGGTCATTGCATCAAAACCGCGGTTGCGTTGCGCGTCACAACGGGGGTTGGCTTCATCATGCGCGCCACTGAAGTCGTCGGTCCGGTGCTTTCAATGACCATCAACTGCCAACCCTGACCCTTTTGTCCGGGAAATTCGACAAGAAAATAGTCTCCGGCCTTGATTCCATTACGATTTCCAACGGAGAGACGGGCATTGGAGCCTGAAACCTCGATCACGCGGGCCCGCAAGGGCTGGCATTCCAGCATTTCCTGCAAGCCATCGGCTACTTTGTCCCATAAACCCTCAAAATCGGCTGCTTCGATCAGGACTGTGTCGTAATTACTTCCCCAAATCCTGTTTTTGATGGGCATTTCCAGGGTTTTTTGCACAGTTGGCGCCATTTGGCCGGTCAGCGTATCGGTCAGGCGCAGGGTCACCGTTGCTTTCAGGGCTGTAATATTCAAAGCCAGATTGTCGCGGCGGGTACGCTCGACCACCATGGTCCCGTTGACGGAATAGCCGCCCACCATATTGATCGGCACCTGTCCGGTGATGATGCTTTGATATTGATTGGGGCTGTTTTGGCGGGAGGACTGGTAAAGATTGCGCCGGTCTTCGACGCGGAAACCTTCGCTGTCCACCATTTTGTAAAGCGCGCGTTCAACACTGTCTTCGGCTTGTTTTTGCACATGGCCGGACAGGCCCGGCGCTACATTGACAGACATGGAGCGCAATTCGAGATCGAATTTGCGGCCCGTCTTGCACAAATCATCTTTGTTTTCCGCCAAAGCGTCGATGGTGACGACATAGCGTCCCCCTTCGCGTTTTTCCTCGACCACCTGATAGTCGCGGATACGGCCTTGCACCAAAATCGAGCTTTCCTCATTGGCAACGCCCATGGTGGACATATGGCTGGCGCCCCGCACCGAGGATTGTCCTTGACCGGCTGCATCATAAAGGGCTTCGGCAAGGGCGGCCTTGCGCGCTGAGGCAATATCATTGCCGACAATCGCCGCAGCGCCTCTTGCATGCACGACACGTGTCGCAGCTTCGCTATCCTGCACAGCAAGCAAACAACCTAAAAAGGCCGGAAGGAGCGATGAAAGCAGATGAAGACGAGACCGCATGATATAAGGACCTTAGCGGTAGGGTTGCGAGCGACCATAGCTGCTGCGCATGGAAGAGACTTCGGACGGATCCACTTCCAGCACAGTTTCATAGACATTCGAGCGGGTGGGGGTGATGCTGACCACACGGGCGCCGCGCACAAGGCCCTGCACCGTGGCGCGGGTGCTGTCGGCCAGCATGGTTGTTTCAGCCAGTGACGAATAGGCATCGATATTCATGCCATGGATTTTTTCGGCCAGATCGCGCATGGCCATCAAACGCGATGCGCGAATAGCCATCAACTGTTTCTGGGCAGCGGTTTTTCCGGGTTGATTGGAAACCGTGGCGTAACCAATCCCACGGACCGGCGCTGACGAGGAGGAGGAGAGACCGGCCTTATCAATTGTTGCTGCACAACCCGAGAGCAACAAGGACGCCAAGACGATTGCGCACGCTTTTTTCACGGAACAAAACCTTCAACAAAACTTCACATGGAAACTTGGAAGCAAATACCGTGCCGACAGTTGAAAAACCGGCAAAAGCCGCTGGCACGCCCTTTGCTTTGGGACTGACAAGCATGTTTTAGCGTGTGTTTGAGGTGTAATTTGTCGGTTTTCCGCCATCCCTGTGACGGAATCCTGACGGTTGGAGTAGAGTGAGTGTCGGAAGCAGTGTCGGATTCTCAACAGATGGGCCTTGGGCGGCTTGCTCAGACGTCCATGCTGCCTATGGCTCTGATCGCCTTCATCTTGATGATGGTGGTGCCTATTCCGGCTGTTCTGCTCGATGTGTTCTTCACGGCCAATATTCTTCTTTCGCTGTCGATCTTGATGGTGAGTGTGAATACATATCGTCCGCTTGAATTCTCCTCATTCCCGACCGTTTTGCTGTTTGCCACGATTTTGCGGCTGTCTCTTAACGTGGCTTCCACGCGTGTGGTTTTGGTGAATGGCCATCACGGTACCGATTCAGCTGGGAAGGTCATTCAGGCTTTCGGTGAATTCGTGATCGGCGGCAATTATGTGGTTGGTCTGTTGGTGTTCGGCATTTTGATCGTCATCAACCTTGTCGTGATTACCAAAGGTACGGGTCGCGTTTCGGAAGTGACAGCCCGCTTTACCTTGGACGCGATGCCCGGCAAGCAGATGGCGATTGACGCGGATCTCAATGCGGGCCTGATGACACCGGAGCAAGCGCGCAAGCGCCGCGCCGAGGTTGGACAGGAAGCGGATTTCTACGGTTCCATGGACGGTGCGACCAAATTCGTGAAAGGCGACGCGATTGCGGGCCTTTTGATTTTGGCCATCAATATTTTCGGCGGCTTAATTATCGGTATGGCTCAACATGGTTTGAGCTTCGATATAGCGGCCCAGACCTATATCACCTTGACGGTGGGTGACGGTCTCGTCGCGCAGGTTCCTTCACTGTTGTTGTCAATCGCAACAGCTGTGATCGTGACCCGCAGTTCGGGCGGTCAGGATCTGTCTCAACAGCTGCGTCAACAAGTCGGCATGCGTCGCGCTTGGTGGCCGGTTTCGGGCATGTTGGGTTTGTTGGGTCTCGTGCCCGGTATGCCCAACACCATCTTTTTGCTGGCTGCGGCTGGTGCGGCTGCGGTGGCTTATTACTCGACCGATATCTTGTCAGATGGCGAGGAAGCGACGGCCGGTGCAGAGGCTGCTGCCGGTGGCAATGCACCAGCTGGCGCTGCGGGCAGTGCAGCAGGCAGTGACAGTAAAGAAGAACAGCTCACCATTGAAGACGTGTCCGTCTCATCCGCTTTGCTGCTGGAAGTGGGTTATGGATTGATCCCGCTGATTGAAGATGTTGATAAGAGTGCATTGGTCGCGCGTATCACGGGTATCCGCAAACACGTCTCGCGGGATCTCGGCTTTGTGTTTCCTGCGGTGCGTATCCGCGATAATTTGACCCTGACGCCGTCTGCTTATCGCATCACCATTGGTGGGGCGATTGTTGCTGAAGATGCTGTCTATCCCGGACGTTTGCTGGCCATCGAAGGCGGTAGCGGCAATGTTACAATTCCGGGCGAACAGGTTAAAGATCCGACCTTCGGCTTTGATGCTGTCTGGATTGACCCGATTGATAAGCAGCGCGCAATTGCGGCTGGTTATACCGTCGTTGAGCCTTCTACTGTCGTGGCCACGCATCTGCACCAGATCTTGATGCAGCGTGCAGCTGATTTGCTTGGTCAGGATGATGTGCAGACCTTGCTCGACCATGTGTCGAAATCGGCTCCAAGTCTGGTCTCGGGTCTTGTGCCGAAAATTATTACGCTTGCCCAGCTCACCCAGGTTCTCAAAGGCTTGGTCGTCGAACAGATTTCCATCAGCGATATGCGCCGTATTCTGGAAGCGCTCGCGGGTGCCAAATCACGCGAGCCGGAAGATTTGCTTGAAACAGCCCGTATCGCGCTGGCGCCGATCATCGTTCAGCGGGCCAGCGGTCCGAAAGAAGCGCTTTCGGTTATCACACTGGATCCGGGCCTTGAGCAACTCATTGTGCAAAGCGCCCGCCAACCGGGTCGTGACTCAAGCCTGATCGAGCCCGGCCTTGCCCGTAAGCTCGTTGAATCCTTGCAAGAGCAATATCGTATTCTCAGCCAATCCGGCAAATCATTGGTTCTGGTGACAGCACCGATTTTGCGCCGTGAATTGTCTTCTATCATCCGCCAAGCCATCCCCGATGCTTTGGTCCTCTCATATAAAGAAATTCCCGAAACAAAGCGCATCAATGTGATCGCTGTGATCGGTGGAACTGAATAAGTAAGGAGTGCAGACCCATGACCATGATGCGCACAAAAGTGTTTGCCGAAGACAGTCGCGAGGCGATGAATAAAATCAGCCGCGAAATCGGTGACGATGCCGTGATCTTGTCGACCAAGAAAGTGCATGGTGGCATTGAGATTGTCGTGGCACATCCCAAGCGTGAAAACAGCCGCGATCCGCAAGAATTCCCCATGGATTCCAAAATGCGTGCTTTCGCGCAGGCCAAAGCACAGGCGCAGGCCTTTGTGGAAGCACGGGTCAAGGCAGAAAAGCCTTCGCTTGATCTTGAAATAGGTGATGAGCCTACGGTTGCGGCCAAGCCTGCAAAGCCCTCTTATAAAACACCGGTTGAGCCGACCTTCCAGTTTCCGGCTGAAAAGTCACAAAAGGCTGCCGAATTTGATCGTCTGTTGAACGAAACAGCGCGTCAATTTGATCGTCGCGTTGCAGGGGGTGCTCGTCCTCCGACATTGTCCACGACCCCCCAGCCGCGCCAAGCGCCTGCAGCAGCAGCTAGCAGCGTTGCGCATTTATCGGATGCGGATGCCAACCGTCTTAAATCGCTTGAAGAGTCGGTGAATGAAATCAAATCCTTGTTGCATTCACAAATGATGATGGGCGGATTGAAGGCAGCGGGTGCATCGCCTGCTTTGATCTCTGTCTATCTGGCTCAGGCTGGTGCGATCGACGAGCATAATGCCGATAAGCGTTTCTCCCGTTTTCTGGCCAAGCGCTTGATGCATAAAGAGGCGCCTAATTTTGCTGAAGGTCCGCGTGTTGTTGTGACATTGGGACCATCGGGGTCTGGAAAGACCACATTGCTGTCGCAAATAGCCGCACGGATGCGCATGGCGATGCCGGATGAAAAAATTACTTTCGTGAATGCCGATACCAGCCGCTTGGGCGCATCCGAACAATTGCGCGCGCATGGCCGTATTTTGGATGTGCCGGTGATCGACATCGAGCGCACAGCAGAACTTGCAAGCCTTGCCGAAAGCGCTGGTCGTCGTCTGTCGATGTTTGTCGATATGCCGTCTGATCCCGCAGAATGTGCCGAATTGTCGCGGGTTCTCGAAAGCACCCATGAATTGGCACCTTTGTTCCGCTGTGGTGTTGTGTCTTCGAACCTTTCGCTGGAAAGCCTCGAAAGCATGCGCGAGCGCTTCCCGAAACTCGATGCCATTGCTTTGACAAAACTGGATGAGGCCCGCGTGACCCTGCCGGTCTTGTGTGATCTGAGCATGCATGGTCCCGGTGTTGCCTTCATGTCCACCAATGCGAATTTGGTGCGTGGATTGCATGAACCTGATATAGATATGCTGGAAAAGTTGATTTCGGGAAGTCTTCCTGCAACAGAAGCCAATCTGATGGGCTTTGGTGGTAGGGCTGCCTGATGCAACCTCAATCAATCGCAATCACCAGCGGTAAAGGCGGAGTCGGCAAAACCTATTTGTCGATTAACCTCGCTGTGGCGATTCAGCGATTGAACCAGCGTGTCTTGTTGTTTGATAGTGATTTGGCTTTGGCCAATGCGCATATCTTTCTTGGCTCGCAAGTCCATCACACCATTCTTGATGCCTTGTCGGATCACATGTCGATGCGTGACGTGTTGACCGAAGGTCCGGACGGCATGAAACTGATTGCCGGTGGGTCTGGTCTTTCGGAATTATTGGGTCTGTCGCCGGATTTGCGCCGCCACATTGTTTCGATGTTTTCGGATCTGTCGCCTTATTTCGACTTCTTGATTGTCGATACGGCAGCAGGCATTGAAGAAAATGTTCTCGACTTCGTGGAAGCGGCTGATCGTATCATTGTCGTGGTTGTCGGTGAGCCCGCAGCCTTTGTCGACGCCTATGCCTCGATTAAAATTCTGAGCCAAGAATCGGGCCGTGAGGAATTTGACGTTGTGGTCAATATGGCGCGCGACGAAGCGCATGGCCGCGAGATTTTCAATCGTTTCAAATCGATTTCATCCGAATTTCTTGATGTGAAATTGAACCATATCGGCACTGTCCCGCATGATGAGTTTTTGCTGCAAGCGGTCAGTCGTTGCCAGCCGATTGTCAAATGTTTCCCGGATGCGCCAGCGGCAAAAGCGATTGAGCGCATTGCCTCTGCCATTATGACGTCACAACCACCCGAACCAACGGGGGTTCATCGTGGCTTTTTTTAAACACCGATTGATCAGGGAGGCCGTGTGATAATCGCGTGACACGTCTGACCTACAAGCAGGACAAGATTAGCGAGCATGATATAGCCGAGCGCGTGCGTTTGCACATGCCGCTTGCGCGTAAAATTGCATGGCAAATGCATGGACGTGTTCGTGACCTGTTTGAAATCGAAGACCTGATCCAGATCGGTATGACAACTTTGGTTGAGGCCGCCCAACGCTTTCAGGATACGGGCGAGGCCAGTTTCGGTACCTATGCTTCCGTGCGTGTGCGCGGGGCTTTGGTGGATCATTTGCGCAGTCATCTGGCAATGACGCGCACAGCCGTGCAACGTCGCAATCGCATTGAAAGTGCTGAACTTGCCGTGCGTCAGCGCGGCGAAGACCCGACCGACGTCAATATCATGATGAAAGAGCTCGGGATCAGCCTTGTCGAATACCGCGCATGGCGGGATCAGATTGTTCCGGTCACAGGTCGTTCACTCGATGAAATTTATGATGATCATTCGGTGTGGTTCGCCGATGATGGCCCGACACCGGAATCGGCTTTGATCGACGACGAGACGCGGCAGAAACTGGTCGAGAATTTGAAAAAGCTCAATGAGCGCGAAGCGCTTGTTCTGCAGCTTTACTATGTCGAAGAACTCAATCTCGAAGAAATCAGCGAAGTGATGTCGGTCACTGTGGGCCGTGTTTCGCAAATCAAGAAATCGGCCTTGGCCCATTTGCGCAAAAACATGCTTGAAGCATCCTGATGCGGAAATCGGCAACGGCTATCAAAAAGCCGATGTCTCTTGGTTCAGGTCTCGATAATAAAAGGATCCATCGCACCGGTTTTGACCGCATGCTTGATCTCTGCCAGCAATTCTTCAACAATGGCGCGGGTGGCAACGCCAATCACCAGCTCCTGATCGCCTTTTTTGGTCAGCGGCAACAGGCGCCCGTTCCACATCACAGAAATAATGGTCTGCCCTTCTTCATGCTGGACAATGTGGTGGTGGTCCCGCCAACGTCCGACATTGAATATTTCTTCGATCTTTCCTGTTTCCGGATTGATCATTTTTTCTTTGAACGAATATTCGGTCGGATTGCAGTAATAACGCCAATATTCGTCAATCAAGCCAATCAGCTGTTGGCGAATTTCAATGATCGGGCGCGGAACAGGGGCCACCTGTCGGCCTTTGGCATTGAGCTGCGAAAGAAGTTTGGAACTAAGCATGGGCAAAAGGAACCGGAAAAGGACGTGCGAACAACGGCCTAGGCGCATAGCATGAACCCACCTCGCTGATAAGCTCTAATTTGCAAAATGGTTTATCGGTTTTCGGTCCAAATACGGGTCCGGAGCGGCGATACGGGGCAGGGGTGCTACTATTTCCTTGATCAGGCGCTATTTGGCACATGCCTTGCACTAACTTCAGGGAAATAACGCGCAAGCCTCATATTTTATGGGCCGAGCTTGGCGGATCAGTCGGTTTTAGGAGTTAAGAAAAGTCATGATGAGAACCTCGCTGAGTGGGTTGCAGGCCGCTTCCAAAGACTTGAACGTGACGTCCAACAATCTTGCCAACGGCCAGACCACAGCCTTCAAGCGTTCGGTCGCCCAGTTTGGTGATCTGCGCGCCAGCGATCAAGTGACCCGTCCGGCTGTTGTCACCGGTCAGGGGGTCATGACCATGGATGTCCAGCGCCAATTGCAGCAGGGCACATTAGAGGCCACCAATTCCGGTCTGGATGTGGCCATCGCGGGCGGGGGCTATTTTACCCTTGGCGCAGGCACGGCCAATGGCGATCAGACCTTCAACTATTCGCGCGCCGGTAATTTTACCATCAGCAATGACGGCATTTTAACCAATGCCGAAGGCCTTCCGGTCATGGGCTACAAGACAGCGCCTTTGGGTGCGACAACGGCAGCCCCCACCAAAATTGATCTGATGATGGCAGCTGGCGGCAATTTGCGTAACATCAAATCTGTCAGCATTGACGGCAGCGGCACTGTCTCGGTTGCCAAAACAGATGGCACGCTTGTCACAGCAGGAACGCTGGCTCTCGCACGTTTTCCCAATGAAGGCGGCTTGAAGGAACAATCAGGCGTGATCTTGAAAGAGACAACCGTCTCAGGCGCCCCGACCTATGGCGGCCCCGGCAAAGCCGGATACGGCTCGATCAATCAAGGCGTTCTTGAAGCTTCCAACGTTGATATTACTCAGGAATTGCTGCACATGATCAGTGCGCAACAGTCCTATAACGGCAATTCCCGTGCATTGCAGACGCAATCGGAAATGCTGCGTTCTGCTGCGGAAACCTTGATTAAATAAATCGCAATTATCCCTTTCAGCCATTGAAAAAGGGCTGATTTTTGTTAAACTCGTGCAAGGTACGGAAAAGGACATCCTAGCTTATGGCCATTTCTGGTGTTGGTATGTTGAGGCAGCCGTTTCTGGAACCTTTTCCGGATCGCTTCCCTTTGGTCTCCAGCTTCCCTCTGCCAACGGGTACGTCTGACATCCAGCGTCCGGTTCCACCCATCGAGGCCGTCGAGGAGCCGACATCGGTCGTACTGCCTTTCGAGCCCAATTATGTCGAGCGTCCGGGTGCGGAAATGCGCCGCCGCTATGGTCAGGCCGGACAAATCGGTCTGAACGGCGTCAGTGACCGTGGTCAGCCGCTTTTTCCATCTGTTACAAAGCTTTATAATCCCAAGGGTGCGCCTACCGCTCCGCTTCTGACAACCCAGTGGTTTGATGCCCGGGTTTCCTTCGAGCCGTTTTATGTGCACCAGTTTTCTATGACGCTTTATGCGTTTGTTTCAAAAATGCCGGTTACCCTTGCGGAGCGGCGTCAACAAATCGATATCATGGCCTGAACCGGCTCTTTGATATGTTTTTATTGATGAAGGTTCGGACATGAAAAAGGAACCCGTTCTAAAAAACGATATGGAATTTGTTGCCGCGCTGGAGGATCTCATTGCGCGGTATTATCCGCATTTTTCTGTGACACAGCCCAAGCCTGGTGGTGATGTTTTGTTGCGACGCGTAGCTGATAAAGCCGATGCCGAGGCCCGTGGCGCTGCTTTTGCGTCTGCTTTTCGCGGTGTGATGGATCCGACCGGTAAGAAGCCTCGCGGCGGCGGGTGGGTCGTCTGATGCCTCCAGTCGTCCGGGCTGTCCTGACCAATCCCTTCACGATTGCCCTGGGCCTTGTTTTGCTCGTAGGTGTCGGTGTGGTCGGCGGGATGATCGGCTACAAAATAATGGATCAAAAAAAGATTGAAAAACAAGAGCTTGCGAAAAAGGCCGAAGAAGAGGCCAAGGCTCTTGCTGCAAAATCGGGTCCGCAAAAACAGCTGTTCAAACC